>Ga0265780_10001225_pt1 | contig 37037 bp, 50 predicted proteins | sample P1T30metagenome_FD_192432 | JGI IMG/M metagenome (GOLD analysis project Ga0265780, IMG submission 192432) | Plant litter microbial communities from East Loma Ridge, Irvine, California - P1 T30 | ecosystem: Environmental > Terrestrial > Plant litter > Unclassified | place: USA: California...
AGCAACTGGAGGGGCGGGTTGAGCTGCTGGAGGGGCGGGTTGAGCTGCTGGAGGAGCGGGTTGAGCTGCTGGAGGGGCGGGTTGAGCAACGGGAGGGGCGGGTTGAGCAACGGGAAGCGCTGGTTGAGGTGCGGGTTGAGCAGCCGGAGGCGCTGCAGCTGGCGCAGGCTTCGGCTTCGACCCACCTTTTCCTCTCGCCGGATCACGAGCAACGAGATCTATATCCAGAGCTCCCGTGGGAAGGGCATTTGACGAGCTCACAAAGAGGAGCCATGTGAGTGCTCCAAGGAGCAGCAACGAGAGTATCTTGCGAGAAAGCATATTGAATGAATGACTGTTGAAAAGAGGGTGATGTACTCAGTACTGAATGAGTGTGATGGAAGAGACTGGAGGTGTGTGATGGAAATACTTGGGCAGCTTCTTTTCTCGTGTATTTCTGCATTTTATAGCATCATGCGCTTTCGTTCCATATCAGACTGCCCAGACTATTGGGTGGAGTAAAGTGTCATGGATAGGCCTTCAGAAGCTCGGCCTTGTGGCAGAGTCCTGTCAGACCATCCCCGTAGAACGATTCACTGGCGTCAGCATGTATGTCGATTTTAGATGCCACTGGCTTCGTTGCACCAATGGGACGAGATGTGTACCTCTCTAGATCCACATACTGAATATCGGCTGGGACGTATAATAATCGTGCTGAGTGAAGGAGTGTATGAGCCGCGGTGTCGTGAGCATCAGGATCTGTGACGTTACATTCCATCTCAATGCTTTTGAATCTGATACAGACAGAACGGTGAGGAGAATGAGCTGAATCGTTACATAGACGACCGCATAGTCTTGTGGATTCTATGCTGAGATTGCGACGAGACACCCTGTGCGGACTGTGACGCGGTCGGATTGGTTGACCATTCCCTAGGTCTTATGCGTTTGCTACTTCTGATGCGATTCAACTGTTGGATTTCTTCGGCTCTCCTGATGCGGAAATTCGTATTACGCGCGCTGTGCGAGAGCCTTGGGCGCCGAAGCAGAGCTTGGAACGGACGGCTCAAAGAATGCTTTGCTAATCCCAATGCAGTCGTAAAAGACCCAATCAAGGCCGTGGTAGAGGACCCGGAACGGCATTAAATTCTGCTGATGGGAGGTGCGACATGTCGGGCTTCGTGTGGGAAGAGTCGTCGTCTCGTGTGGTGTTGGTATGTTGGGTAAGATATGACGTCATGGTCTCATCTCTCCAATCCTGGCCCTCTACAATAACAACAGCATTTTTCGCGAGGCGTATATACTGAACTCACATCATCGATATCTTGTCCTCAGCTTTGACAAAATATCAAGAAAATACATCATGCCTCCACCAGCCCTAAAAGACGAAGTCCTTCTTGCAATCAAGTCCGACGACGTCGCGCAACTCCAAGCCTCCGAACCCAGCATCAATATCGAAGAAATCGCCAAAGAAGCCGCAAGACAAGGAAGTCCCAAGATTCTAGAATGGTGCTTCACAGCCGGCTGGTATCCACCGCCAAAATCCTACAACGGCGGCTTTTTCCTCGCAGTCGTGAGCGGCGCATCCATCGACATTTTTCAGACCCTTATCAACCACGGCTGGGACATCAACGGCCATGAGACCGAGTCCTGCGGCGATGCCCTCGCCTGCGCAATTCAAGACGGCGACTACAATCTAGCCAGATGGTTATTGGAGCACGGCCACAGAGCCACGCCACAGGATCCTTACCATGGGCCGGGTTCGCTGTCCACCACCGTCTACGGTGACACTGCATCCATCGATATGCTGAATCTTCTCCTCGACCATGGGATCGATCACAAAGGTGCGTCTCCATTGTGCAATCTGAAGCGCACAGACACTGAGTTTGACTTTTAGGAGAAGGAGCCGGCATTGCGGCCGCAGAGGCCGGGAATGTGGAGGGCTTGAGAATTCTCCTGGACGCTGATGTTGATATCGAAGAGCGCCAAATGCAGACGTGGTATTCGTTCGATGAGGATATGGATGAGCCGCGGGAAGCGGAGGGCACGGCGCTGTATCGTGCGTGTAGGCAGGGTCACGTGGATTGCGTGAGGTAAGAGCATTCGCATGGATCTGAAAACTGATCGCTGTTCTCGACAAATGCTAATTTCATGCCTACGCGTAGCTTATTGCTAGACAGAGGGGCCGATGCGCACTCCAAGGACGAAGAAGGCACCTCGTGTCTTGCTATTGCGAAGAAGCGTGGCCACGAAGAGATTGTGCAATTGCTGGAAGAGAAGGGGGTGACGGAATAGGCTTTTGATGCCACTTCACGGAATGCGCATTTGCCCTCAGCTGTGGCGTAAGACTAAGTTGGCTTAGGTTCGAACACTGGACCTAAGACTCAGCGATACGACAGTCCAGCCGCATCGTCAATCGGCGCATAGACCGGACACGCAAAATCCGCCTCAATCCTCGGTCTCACTGTGACACCACTCGATCCATCTTTCCCCAACACTCCCAAATCGTTCTGCAGACCCAAAGGCTGGACATTCGGCCATCCAACTCCCGCGCTCGGATTCTTCGCAAAACCGGCCCATACTCCCTGCATGTAGGCGCTGAGATCAATCTGTTGCTGCGTTACAGTGCCGTACTTGCTTGAAAGGGGGTATGTCCCGAAGACTTCTGGAATCTCGGAAGAGTGGTATGCGCCTGCGTTGGGAAACAGAGTTGTTGAGGGAAAAGCAGCATCGAAGCGGTAGCGGTACGTGGTGTAGCTGTTTAGGGCAAGAAAATTTGCGAGGGAGGACGTGGTGCATGTGAAGAGGAGATCGGTGAGAATCCTGCGACATGTCTCGTCAGTTATCAATTCATCTTGTCGAAGTGACATTAAATACCTCGAGGCCACATCATTACCAGCGCCGTCTGCAGCGTACATGGTAAGGAGGGAGTCCCTCGCGCTTGAAGTGATGTTCGCTTGATCGAAAAGACCATTGAGTGCAGTCTGCCCATCTTGTGCTCCTAGGACAGCGAGGAAGACGCTCGCTTCGTTCAGGTTACTGCCAAGCATAACAGGTACCTTGGCCCATTTTCCAGATCTGATGCTATCCCGTACATCGGCCACCGCAGTGCCGTCACCATTTACGGGCGGAAATGCGAGCCCCTCCTTCTCGATATACGCCTTGATATCAGCTGCCGGTACCTTGCGAAGACAGTCGGTGTCTGCGCAACCAAAGTTGCTCAAGACTTGCTTGAAGTTCACAAGGCCGTTACCGACAAGAGCGGATTGTTGTGATTGCAGGATGGCCGACGAGAAAGGAAGTGAGTTTGTCTGCGGTGGATTTGCAAGCAGCTGTTTCACGGACTCTCCGCCAGCAGATTCACCAAAGAGCATAACGCGCGCGGGATCTCCGCCGAAGGAAGCGATGTTTTCGTGCACCCAGTTGAGCGCAAAGCGTTGATCTAAGAAGCCGGAGTTCTGGGATTCAAATGGAACGTCGGGGGAGTTGGAAAAGCCAAAGACTAAGCGAATATCAGCCAATGCATCAGATATTTGCCGGGAGGAGCAGACTGTTGGTGCGATAGTTAATCGTTACGACCACTACGTCTTGAGTAACAGCGAGTGAGCTGCCGTTGTAAAAGTCGACTCCGCCGTTGCCTAGCTGGAGATTGCCCTGCGAGCGTGAATATGCAACGCAAGCCTCAAGACAGAAGGATTTCACTTACTCCAAAGAGCCAGAACATGACAGCTTTTTTGCTGTTCGGGGCGACACCAGGAGGAGTGAAGACATTGAGGTAGAGACAATCTTCGCTTTCCTCAGGCGCAGCACCGAGAGGGTTATTGAAGTACGTCCTAACGCCTTCACTAGTAAACTGCTGGACACATGCAGGCTTGCGTGCCTGCGCTTGAAGCGGAGTCGACCATGCAGATGCTGCTTGTGGAGGCGAGAATCGCTCAGGTGGCGCGGCAAAAGGAACGCCTAGATAGGCATTTGCAGCGGCTGTAACTGAAGGCTGGTTGACGAGCCGAAGGGTCGTTCCTACAATGACTCCCGAGGCAACTGTCACGGTGGGCGCTGAGGCCGCTGGTGCCGAGAAGGCCTTTGGTAAGAAAAAGCATAGCAAGACAACGCTCAAGAGTGAAGGGCCCATGATGAAGAGCAGAATCGAGACTCGGAATGTGATGGAAACTCAACTCAGTCGAGCAATATCATGGCTGCTGACGACGGTCGTCGGACGTGTTTATACCAACGTGCGTGGCGTCGTATACCGTATGATCCAGATGTAAGCTAGAGCAGGGTCAAACTCGCGTTCGTCTCTAGTACCACAGCTAGCAGGCGCCAGCGTTGTCACTTACTATTCGGCTCGCCGGATTGCACCAACCCGCGCTGTAGCCAACGTAGAAGCGTGAACGTGTACAGACTATAGCGACAAGTGTATGATTGAACGTCATCCAAGCGTATTGGGCTGAAGGGTGACCTCGGTTTCGGGAAATTCACGTGCCTCACCGCTATGAGTGTCAGTGACATCGGTGGTGGTGTGTCTACCCGTCTCCGAGGCATTATTGATAGGATTTCGTGAAGTCGATCGAACGGTGCGAAGTGTAGCAAGCTGCTCCGTGCTAGTCGCTCGTTGACCCCGCATTGTGTTCTCGACGCTGTGCTCATATCATACCCAAATAGCGATTCCGTGCGCGCTTCGGGAGTTGTGGCATTGTCAGCCAGCAGCTTCATTGTCATCACTCCATCATGCCGAGTGAGCATTGCGTCACCTTGGAGTTTCTGCACACCGCATTGCATGTAGAAATGATTGGCGTAAACGGCTGACTCGGAGGTGCAACGATCCACGACGCCATCCATTAAGGTTCATGCCGTATTCGTACGGAGATGAGTGTGCGACTCATGGCGCAATTCGCGCGAGGAGGCGTGGTCGACAAGGCTGATCTCCAAGACTTCGATTTTTGGAGAACTTCATTCGGGACAAATCCCATGCGGGAAGCCGAATTGGTTGAGGGTGCAGTAGCCGATGAGTAGTTGCTCGATGGCTCTGTAGATCATGGCCTGTTTCCCGATGGATTGGGTTCTAAGAAGTCGAGCGACTCGTCGACCTGCTCGTGTCGGCATGTCGGTGTTGCCAAAGGCCGGATTGAAACGATTGTTCATGGTAAGGCGATAGCCGTTAGAAGATCGTTGCGCGGCCTGATGCATGTTAATGGAAGGACATGGATTCGTGGCTGTGGCAACAAAAGATCCGATGTGGTGATTGCGGTCGTGATGTTTCGAGCGAGTTGAGACGAAGAAGAAGGGAAGGAGCAACCGGAAGCCAAGACGGTTTGGGACTAGTGCAAATTTACGAGGAAGGCAATGCCGAGCAGTGGGCATTGGCATGTTATCGATCGCGTCGTCTCGTCCTTCAGCTAATGCTCATTCTTATCTTCCCGTAGATACTATTGCATCAGTACTCTCAAGGAGCCCACCTTCGTATAGGGAAATCGCTGACATACAGGGGCGATGAAGCTGAAGTAAAGGTACAAGCCTCAGATTGGTGACGTCAAGAGTTCAATGACAGCATCATGGTAAGTCAAACGTCAGTGAAAGGGCTAGATGCCATTTCAGATACACTTTCCAATTGAGCATTTCGATACACTGCCTTCTCTGCTGCATCTCCTACAGTTTTGTATCTTCAAAAAGCGCCGCAAAACACATCTCGACCTCAAAACGTCGCATACAAACTCCACATCATCAGAATGTCACAAAAGAACGAACAAGGCTCTATGGACGTGAAGCAGAAGAATGGTAATGCTCTGCCTCCCAACGACCCAGCTCATCCAACTTACATCACCAACAGTTCTCAACAAACCACTCTACAAACACTCCTCCCCAAGCTCCGCCCCGAAATCGCTCCCCTCCTCTCTCTCAACAGGCTTCTGCACCGCCTCGAATCCCATTGCCGCGCTCCTGACCAATGCCTTCCTTGACATGACTGCATCTAACGGCACCGACCTACGGAAAGCCGGCGTCGGGCCCGGCCAGCACTTTTGTGTCGAGGCCAGCGCTTGGAAGGGACTGGCAGATAACGGTGGAAAGGACGTGCCCGAGGTCAAGCTCGAAAGTAGTCATATTGCGGCGCTGAAAAGCGTGGAGCTGGACACCTTGAAGAGGTATGCGGCCGGGCAGCATCATGAGAGTTACAATGGCGCGGTGAGGCCGGGGGAGAACAATTTAATCAAGGAGAGTGGGGAGATTGGGGGAAAGGAACCGAAGGCGTAGTAATGGATGGGAAAATGAGACATTTTTGGTAAAAGGAGCACGATGGCTTACGGCCACGTTGTCAAGAACGACTTGGCAACTGCAGATTGGTGGAGCATGTGATCGAATGCGTGGATACTTGTCAGGTGTAAAAATTAACGATGGCTACGTCTGTGGATCATGAGGCGGCTCCAATTCTTATGACTGGACAGCTCACTGCTTGGAATCTATCGATTTTCAGAGGCATGCTCCAGTCTATAAACCATTCGCGCCTGCCGACTTGTTGTGAGTAGATGTGGCAGAAATGGTCCTTGAGTATCAAGAGTGCTGTCAACCTCCAGATTTGGACGACTCGAGACACTACCTCCAACATAAGAGCACCGCTCGCCTCGTCAAGCCAGTAGTGGTGACAGCAGAAACACCAAGAGTACCGGTGGTAGCTTGAAACCTATTGCAGGGGCGTTAGCCAGATGCGTGGTAGGCGGTCTTGCAGGTCTCGCAGTGCTCGGCGCCATCGCATGGTTCTTATGAACACGAAGAAAGCTTCTGCTGTATGCAAACAACCTTGCAACAGCCAACAGCGATACGGTGATGGAGAAGGCCCGCTATGTGTACCGGAAAGGAGAGGGGCAGTTCAGAAGCTCCGATGTACCAGTCGCAGGCGTCTCTGTTTTCAAAGTATGCGCATACTACGGCTACGCCAGTGCAGGAACTACCTGCAGGTTCGGATTCGTTTGAGGCGGGAACAATTCATGGGCATGGACGGTGAGCAGGAGGTAAACGTACGATATTGTGAAGTCGCAGCTGTTGTTCGTTCAGAGGGTGCCGTGCAACAAGAGCAAGCGCGTAGAAATCAATCTATCTCGTATAAAGTTGTGTCACGTGCTCAGCAAGAAGTCGGGCTGCTGATGTATCATGGGGATACTTGTGGGTTCTACATAGGAAGAAAAGTGGTCCTGCCGCCGCGCTGAGACACCGAACCAATTTCCGAGGCAACATTGAACGTGCACGGTCCATCGACGATTGTTTGCTTCAAACATCATTCAGCGGACACGATATTCGCCATCAAAGTACTGCCACCAGTCCTCGATTCCATCTCCAATCTTTCAGCAACATACTACAAGTGTCACCATCAGAATGCCGGGAGCTTGTCCGCCAGCCATCGTGAGGTGATTATCCGCCCCCGAGCCCGTTGATTGCTTTTGCTGAGCAGCTTTAGGTCCTGGAAGAACGGCGATTTTACCGATTTGACCATAACATGTGGCTCGTCCACCTTCAATGCGCACACTGTAGTTGTCTGTTCGAGGAGCGAATTCTTTGGGAAAAGCATCAAGTTTGCGGTGGGAAAGGAGGCCAAGGAGAAATGCATCGATCTGCCCGAGGACGACCCTGAGTTGATCCGTCGCTTTGTGGACTTCGCATACCTTGGCAATTATGCTCCTTGCGACGGTCATGACATCGCAAGATTCGACGCTGGTCGTCAGGACGATGCTGCAACTGCTCCAACAACCCATCACCCACGCAAAGGATCGCCCAGCGGGTGTCTTTTTACCCCACCCCAATGCTCCTGTCTGTCGCCTAACACGAACAATAACTATCAGCCCATGAATGTCAACGCCGGACCAAAGCCATACGTTGTCGTTGAGAAGGCAGACGACGCGATTGAAGTCGCTAATCCGTTGACCATCCACGCCAAGATGTACGCCCTTGGTGACAAGTACCAAGTCGAAGGACTATGCGACCTCGCGAAAAGAAAATTCGAGACTTGTCTATCGGAGCACGCACACTCTGAAGACTTCATCGAAGCTGTTCAGATTGCCTACAGCACCACGCCGGACTCGAATCGAGGACTTCGCGACGCCGTCATCAGCGCTTTCCGCACAGAGTTCAAAACAGACATCAAGTAATTTCCAGACGCAGAGGCTAAGCTGGAGTGCATCGACCAGCTGTCATTCCTCCTGATCAAGTCGTGGCCAATTAAGGTCGAGGTTGAGACGCCAGCGCCCCAGCCAGTGCCTGCGGCTTTACCTGCGCTTTTTCAACAACATCAAACTGCTGCTGCATCGCCAGCGGTGCCAGTGGCGAGTAATACTGTCATGCCCGGTGCCGGCCAGTCCTTTCCTCTACGAGCGTCACACCCAGCGCCAGCGACAAGTTCTTCCACATTGTTCGGTAGCAGATCGTCACAGCCGGCACCACCGGGCTTCGGTCTGTTCAGCAGCTCACAATTGATCACTGCTCAGCCCGCTCAAGCATCACGCCCCCTTTTTGGAGGCGGCCAACCTTCCGCTGCTCAACCTTCCGCTGCTCCGCCTTCTCGGCCACTCTTCGGAGGCACTACCGCAAACACAGCGACTAGTAGCCCAGGACTCTTTGGAGGTACGCGAGCTTAAATGCTTTATCGTGCATATGCCATATATAGAGGAGGCTGTTGGTCGAACTTAGATACTGATGGTATTGAACAATGTATTAGCTGTGGTGGTCGCTATGGTGGTTGCACAAGGGGAGGCTGGTCGCGCATTCCTCGCCAACCACTTCCAGTCCAAGACCGCTTGCGAAGCGATGCTCGCACCTGCACTCCGCAACCAACAGCACTGGCTCCGCATTCGACACACGATTCCTTCCTCATAACATATAGTTAGCAGTGACAGAGAGCAATGACGAACGATAACCTTTCCAGTAGTTTTTGCTGGCTTTGCGCCGAACCACGATTGTCAAACCTCTCCACACCAAGCAGCTTTCCTTTGCATAGCATAACATACACGCATATCACATCTTCAGCATACCTCGAGTATCAACATATACAATGACGACACCACGAATGAACCACGACATGGCTCTGCCGCATGGCGGTCTCCTCGCTTTCTTTTGTCGCAACAAATTTCCTCGCCGTATGCCTGACAACGAAACGTCGCCTCCGCCCTACGATTACGGCATGGTACACTCGATAGACGTATCCACCGCCCACAATGACGAGGAGTCAATATCCGGCTTTTGGGGCGAGAGCGGACATGAACAGAAGCACGCACCTTGCGTCAAACATCTCAACATAGTCGAGCGGGGATACCACGGCGCCTACACCTTCTGCTGCTTCTGGTTTGCGATCTTTATATGCATCCTCGGGGCATTCGGTGCGTTCTTCGTTATCGATCTGGCGTTCACCCGGCTCGGCATGGGTACTGGTATGGCGACGTGGATGGTACATAGGAATGTCGGACGCGGTGTGCCAAACTATGAAGTACGTAAAGCGCAGCATGTTGCTGGCGTTTGTTGCGCTGACATGTGCCATTTCGCAGATGAACTTTTGCCTCGCCACACCTAATCGGCAAGCGCCAGGCCCACAGACGTGGCGCTATGTGGAAGGCGGCGGTATCGCAGACTGCACTACGGAGACTCTCACGCTGATGGCTTCGTCGACCGAGATGTGGAAAGCTTTTCCGGATGACGAGGTGATGATTGGGGATGACCTGCCCACAAAATCCGGCTTCGAGGTTGCTGACAGATTCATGAGCGTGGCGGATAAGGTGCGAATGGAAGAATTAGGCGATGATCTTGCTGAGGAGGGAGCACGCAGGCTCTGAGATCACGTCGGTTGAGATTGTTTTCAGGTGAAAGCAAACCGCGTCGCGTGACGCATTCTCGTTAGCGTCATATTACTCATCTTGCTCCCGCTTAAATTTCATCCTGTCTCGTACTGTTCTTAGACCGAGCTTCTCCTAGAGCAGATCTTTCGACCTCAGCCGATACAGTAAACCGGCATTTCCGACTTTGATGCAGCGATGGCCACACCCACCACCACCTCGTTTCTCCTTCTCCCCGCGGAATTACGCCTCCAGATCTATGGCTACATGCTCGACTCTATATCCGGCATTCCCACCGTTGCTCGCCTTCAAGAATATCGTGGCCTCCTCCTCTCCTGCCGGGAAATCTATCTTGAGATCGAGACAGAGGCACTCAAAATCATCAATGCCTTTGCCGGCCTGCTCCAGACCAATTGGACGCTCACAGCCGACCGACTCCACATTCCAGTGATTTCCAAGCTCTCGGACACAGTCACCATCTACATCGGCGTACCAGGTGAAGTCCGCGCCTTCGCGTCAGAACTGGTCCCAGTAGGAGGCTTTGGCTTGCAGCGGCGCCCCTACGCATCTATACAGCCCCTTATCGACTCGCTCATCGCCACGCTCCCGTGTTTCGGCCTCTACATGCGCGACGATCTGCGCGAGCTTGGCAGCATTCGCCATTTCGCTTACTATGCGCAAGAGTACTTTCCCGCCACGTTCACTCCTGAGTCGCTCTGCTTGGGTCGGTCTGAGGAGGTGCACTACGGGCTCGATAAGAATAGGACGGTGGTGCTGTACGATGCGGAGTGGCGGGAGGGGAAATGGATGGGAAGAAAGGTGTTTGATCCGTTGAAGGAAAGGTAGCGTGCTTTTTATTGCCGATCATCAGGCTGGTTGGAAACTAATAGGTTCATTGGGTTTTCGTATTGTATGGGCAATCGCCGCCAGCTAAACTCACTGTTAGTTGACGTCCGCCTTTTAGTGCTGGAGAAAAAGTCTTCCCCCACCACATCCTTTCAGTGATTGTGATGACATCAATTTAACCATGTGTATATGTTGTATATCGTCCCAAATGCGAAGCACACACCCCAACTAGTAACTACCCGAAGAATCACAGACCGCCTTACTCCCGAATCACTGCCTGCATTGCCCCAGTGTGGCTGATCTCAGCCTTCCCCAGGGCTAGACGTACTTTACCAACAACTGGTGATTCCATCCATCTACTCGTCCTATATGGCGCAAAGCGCGTATCCCAGCTCGCATCCCACTCGACTACCATGGGACCTGGTTCGTATTTCAACCGGGCAAGGCCACCATACGCAGACTGTCCCTGTGCCGTAAACTCCGCATTTCGGAAGTCCAACACTATACGAAGATGTCGCATTATGAGAAAGCCTGCCTCCGAACAGACTGCGTAGTCGGTCTCGGTGTCAGATCAGGGGTACAGCGTGAACGAGGAGATCGTATCGAGAAGGGTGTGGAGCAGGATTGTGTGGTGGTGTTTGTCAAAGAAAGCCTTGGGTGTGCTGTAGTAGGCTATCGGGATGCCAATTTTCATGTTCACCGTGTCGCAAAGGCGTGCTGGCGTGGGTAGGGTGAGCGCAAGGCCGGGCGCCACGTCGAGCCACATGGTCTGCAATTTGTTGTGGAGGAAAGTTCGGACAGACTTCAGGGGTTCATGCTCGAACTCGCGGTAAATGAGCTTACAAGATGCAAGGAACGCGGAGAAGTTGCGGAGAGATGCAGGAGTGGACGGCGGTGGGTCGATGATCTTGTAGTCCATGATCTTATGCTGGCGCCGTGCGATGCCTGTGTCCTCGAGCTCGGGACGGTCTGTGAGTTGCATGATCTCGTTGTAAATTCGGACGCGGAAATCAGCTGGGAACCGCATGAAGTTCATTGTATCGGTATTGCGCAGCATGCTCTTGGAGGTCAGTTTCTGATGCTGAAGAAGACTTGCTGTACTGGACAATAGATGTGGAAGATCAAAAATGGTGTGTCTAATTTGGACAGTGTGAGACAAATTTGAGGATTCTGAGAGAAGTTGATGGACAGGTTGCGGTGCCTTAGTGATTTGGATCATTACTAGAGGATGAATATTGTAACGGTATCGAAGGAAGAGGGGGACTGCATTGTCTGTCTAGAGATGAGAGCTGACAAGCCTATGAGGCATCTCATCTCGGGAGAGCTATTTAAGTATAGAGTAGTACGTACTAGTCCAGAACCGTTACAGATATGACCAAGAAACCGCTAGTTAGACGTACAAATCACTACGTATTGGGCCGCGGCAGAAATCACCAGTGAAGACAATCAAGCCAAGTCGAGCTGGCACATTGACGGATCACTTGCCCTCAGCCGACAACGTGCTCCTTTTCTTCCTTGGCGACTACTGCAGGCTGGAACGTACGAGCGAGAATACAGGGTTATGTGTCAGACAAACTAGCCAATGATGGCTACAATTGTAGTTCATTATGCAAATTAATGCGTCGTAATTCGACAGCGCACTCCCTGGACAATCATCGAATTTCGCCCATATGTGACAACATGCAGTATACTGCTCACTCCTGATAGACAGCGTTATTTTCGACGAGAACAGTTGCACTCTAGCGTACGATGTCGAAGTGAAGGAGAGAAATACTGCCCAGGACGCTTATATTGTCAGAACGGCTTCTACACTCCATGCCAGAGTCCGTCCGTGCGCTGCAAACCCTTTTCGCAACACTTCACTGAAGTTTCTCACCATTTCTTCGGGACTGCCGAGACGATGCTCGTCCTGCTGCCAACGTGGAACTGTGCAGCAGAATTGGACCGTTCTCAGCCTCTCAAGCGCAAATATTCCGGCGAAGCCCCAGCGATTTCGAAGCTCTTCCTCTGTCAACATCCGGACGTGAGAGAGTACACCGCCATTACTGCGACTGTGAGCACTCTCAAGGTTACCGCTATACCTTGCTACAGCAGTTTCATTGTAGCAGATTAGACGCGAGAATCGAAAATGGATGATGAGGTCTTGGAGTCCTGCGCAGCGGGCTACAAATTTCCCGGGATACAGTGTTTCTGGAGACGTGGAGCTGCCAAAGTGCGATACTTCGTGGAAAGTAAGCATACGGATAGAATTGTAGCTCCGATCAAACCTAGCAAGAAACTCCTCAAGCGGCCTGATCGACCGCCCAACAGTGGGCAACCATAGATTGTCGAACACAAGCCAGGTGCGTTGCAAGTAAATCAGTACGCATTCTTCGCGCAGCTTCTTACTCACGAAGCAGATGTTAGGTAGGAGATCTGGCATCACGACCAGTTTCGACAGTGGTATATGGTCGGTGATGAAAATTCTGCTTGGTAGGTCGGCTACCAGGAAACGATATACGTGGTCGCGTAGTTCGGCCGGTAGGTCGAGAAAATACCCAAAACCATCGCAGTGGCAGCGTGAATACTGGCTTTTGGGTATGTTGGATTGGAGGCGCAGTAGATGTTGTGAGAGCAAAAGGAAAGGGGAAGTACGGCGTCTTCAGCAGATAGGGCTTTGGCTCCTGGGTCGGACATGCGCTGTCGAATATGCGCTGTCGAGTATGCGCTGTCTGAAATGCGCCTACTTCGCATTGCCAGACACATGGGCGATCCGCGCGTTGCAGTGCAAGAGGACTCTGGTTGCGGAGAAACACCATGGAGACTCATCGGTGGTGTCGGGTGAGACGATAGAATAAAATAAAAGCGTGTCTATCCTCAATAGTCTTGAGGTTAGTAAGAAGTCTGTAAAAAATGTGTTAATGATATACAGGCTGTACTTTGACTCTAGGCGCGGCCTGCCAAGTTGATAGATCACGAATTATTGCCGCACCTGGTGAGAGATTGGAGGTTGGTACGTGACTTCCACTAAGCCGAATCGGGCGACGTTACGTCACGCGTTACGACACAAAATTTGACAAGATCACACCTGTATCGTCAACAGCAAGCCATTACCAACAACCGATCGATCTAACTACACGCAATGTTGATAGCGGAGTGGTCGTGCCGACCATGTGTCGTCTCTTACAAACACCACACGGGACAAGTCTAGGAAGAGAATTATCGTGTGGGTATTCATGATTATCATTTATTGGACTGTTCCATGGTTGTATCATTATGTACGTGGCCCTCCTTTGCTGGGCGGACTGTATCCTGAAGCAATAGCTATCTACGATGGAGGAGCAGATGGCATGGGAACACCGGGAGGGCAGTGCCTGTACAAGAGTGAGCAGGTCTCGGGGCGCTTATAGGGATTAGGAGATCTTACCAGTGGTCGTCGTGTGGTGTGCAGGCCATAGCAGCACGGCTCGAGGCCGCAGCAGAAGCAGAGGCGACTACAGAGCTCACTGCAGCAGCAGCGCCGCTGGGTGTCGCAGAGGCGAGCATGCTTGAGGCAGCGCGAGATACAGAAGAGGTGGCAGCAGCGACCGGGGCAGATGAAGTCGCAGTGTACTTGCCTGGGCATCCGACGCCGGGGAGAGCGACATCGTGGGCGTAGACCTCCAGAGCAAAGTACTGGAGGGTGTCGCTGTCCCTAACAGACCAGCTCGAGTTGGTCTTCGCCATGCTGATAACACCAGGGTACTTGCCGGTGGAGTAGTGCTCGACGACACCCTCGCCAACGCTAGGAATGTGCAGGAGTCGGTGGAGCAAGTCCGATGCCCAGTAGAAGTTAGTGGCACCGTTGGCGACATTGTAGCCAAAACCACACAGGCCCTGGAGAGGACGGCGGAGCTCATACGACAGATCGCAGATCACGGTCTCGGAGGTAGCGTTCGAGCCGCGCCAGTGTCCAGCCCAACCTATCCATGGTCAGTAAATCAGTCAACACAAATTGAACTGAGACGAACATACCTGCCTGACCGCAGTTGCCATCGATGTTGTCGCAGCGGAAGAGAACGCCGGCCTTGTCACCATCCGCAATCTTGGTGAACCAACCAAGAGGCTCGCCAGTGGGAGCATCACCAAAGTACTTCTGGTAGATGTCGGACTCGTTGCCCCATCGAAGGATGTGGTCGCGTGCTTGCCTACTAAGCATGATGGTCTCCTGGAGGCCCTGCTTGATATAACCCCTCTGGGTGGCATTGCACGAAGCGTGGATGGGGTACTCGGTCACTGCTCCAGCGTTCCAAGCGGTGCTGACGGGCGCCGGGGCTGGCACCGTGACAGTCACGACCGCCGGACTCTGCTGGCGTGGAGACAACGCGTTGACGATGGTGGAAGCTCCGAGGAGCACGAGAGGGGTGTATGCGACCATGATGAGTTTTTGTTGACTTGACGATTGGCTGTTTGACACGTGCAGTAGCGGAGAATGTGCGAACTGACTGAGTAGTGTCCCGAGAAGCTGGTTGAACTTTCCAGGTCGGTGGCATACACTTTATACGCCCCAGCTGCGGTCTCAAAGAGACTGTGCGCTGCCACCTCGGTGCTCTTCTGCCGGTATGGCGACCTCTTCTCCCATGCCCAGCAATACGGACAGACGCCTCAACATCACTTTAGTCGCTTGCATGGGCACATCACCACTGCTCTCGAGAGCCTCATACTTGCTTATGCAGGTCGAGGCACGGTAGATCGTCTTGGCCGACGCACCTCCCGCGTGGTTGAGCCTAGGCATCCAGCTAAGTAAACTGGGGCTCTACACATCTCCGCTCGGAACGCACTCGATCGGTCGAAAGAGCACCATGTTGGACTTCCGTGGCAAAGACTTTTCACGGCCAGAGAACCAGCCTTCGGCAGCAGTGCCTACGTTCGGTGAAGCCGAATGCCATGAGGCGGACCTCTCCAGCTGCATCCCACGGCATGTGTCAACGTGGCTGCCGTGTTGGTTTACGAATGGTTTTCGAGGTTGAGATGGATACTTACATGTGTGAATTGCCTCCAACACACATTTGTCTGTAAACTCTTTCACGGCGCACAGTCAAAGCTTGCATTATGAGTTCAGCAAATACTCTCAATTGGGTCAATCGTTGACTTCTCGTCGTCGATGGTCAAGCATATACCTACTCAGGAGGGAGAGTAGGGTCCTGGATTACCTAACATACCTTGCCAAGGCGTCCACCACGGAGAAAATAACTACCTCCGCCACTTACGCTCTCCCTACAATACTACTAGACCCCACTCCAACAGAAGCAACTTTTGTCCTTCCTGATTCGACAAGGTGCCATCGGAGAAGACCATGCCAAGGCGCAAGTTGTCCATCTCGGTGCTCTTGCCAAGAAATGTCTTGTCGTGGCGGCTCAGCGGACGCAAAATCTTCAGTGAAGTTTGTCGGCTTACCCCATCACGGTGCTGATGGTATAGCCAGACGAAATCCTGCAGAGACATTAAACGTTCGTTATCATATCTTTAATTGGACTTGGGCCGCAGACTACACTCCTGAATTACACCTCGCTTATCGATCCTTCAACATGGCACCAAATACGCGCCTTGCAGCACTGCTATTTGCAGCATGTGTTACTGCACAAACCATTACACCAGCACCATCAAGTACGAATGTTGCGAAGCCTTCAATCACCGCTGTCTCGGAGTGCCATCCTCATGGCACTGTCAAGTATGTTACACAATCGCCTAGTGGAATGATTCGACGCTAACACAAGTAGCTGGTGCATGGTCGGGACTGAGGAGTACCAAGTTGTCGGGCCTACAAGGACCCAAGACATGCAGCCACAGTATACCGACTGCCACACACACGGTACCGAAACGTCAGTACGATGCCACATCTAAGTTGCACGACTGACGTGGTCTTAGTTTTTGTGTCGACAACGCTGGCGAGGATGTTCAAATTCTTGTTGACGCTGTCGAAGAGGGTGATGGCCACTCCGATCATGATGGAGAAGAGCACGCCTCAGAAGAACCAGCTGGATCCGAAGAGCATTGCCATTTTCATGCCGGTGTTGAGTAAGTCTTCCAAAAACACAGCTTCCATATCTCGAACTAAGCCGATCATCAGACACTGTGTCGGCGGGTCCTCAGAAAAAAGTTGCGACAGCACGCAACGCGACTACAATGTCCCACTACGCGTTGGTCTACTCTTCGTCATCCTCGCAACAAGCGCATTCGGTGTCTTCATGCCCATCCTAACCACTCGCTTCAACCTGATCTCGCAAAACAACATCATTTTCGTCGTTCTGAAGCAGTTTGGCACTGGCATTGTTATCTCGACCGCTTTCGTCCACCTCTTTACTCACGCGGACTTGATGTTTGGCAATGAGTGTCTGGGTGAGCTCAAGTATGAAGGTACCACAGCAGCCATCTTCATGGCTGGACTGTTCCTTTCGTTTTTGATTGACTATGCCGGTGCACGCTTCGTGCAGTGGCGTCAAAAGAAGCACGTCGGATCCAGTGCGGAAGTCCCTACGGCGACAACTGCTAGTGACAAGTCGGCTGGAACATCTTCGACTCCGGAGCATGAATACGTGCACAGCCATGTCCACGCTCATGGACCTATGCGCACGGCTACACCCATGGAAGAGAAGATCAACGTCATGAACCTAGAAGCTGGCATCATCTTCCACTCCATCCGTAAGCTCACTTTCCCTAAACAAGTATACAAGACCTCACTAACTTGTCGCAGTCATTGGTATTACGTTGGTAGTCGCCGGTGACACCTTTTTTATCACCCTCTTCATCGTCATTCTCTTCCACCAAATGTTCGAAGGCATCGCGCTCGGAACCTGCATCGCCGAGCTGCCCAAAGCCGCCGCATCAACGCTGCAAAAGCTCATCATGGCTGGAACTTTTGCGCTCATCACGCCTATCGGTATGGCCATTGGTATCGGTGTTCTGAACCAGTTCAATGGAAACGACCCGAGTACTATCATCGCTATTGGCACGCTTGACGCGCTGTCAGCCGGTATCCTGGCGTGGGTGGGTATCGTGGAGATGCTTGCCAGGGACTGGATGCACGGGAAGATGCTTACCGCTGGGTTGGTGAGGACCATCTCTGCATTGTTTGCGCTGGTTGCTGGACTGGTTCTGATGAGTGTGCTGGGCAAGTGGGCGTAAACAGCATCTGACAAGTGGCATGCATTTCACACATCCTTACGATAACGACGACCCTGGAGGGAACAAGTATAGACTGTGCCAGCAACTGGAAGCATAATTGAGATTCAGTAGAACGAGTCTACTCAATAATCGTACCCTTCATACTCTGCTTCCCAAAGCTATCCCAAATCTCTGCCTTCCACTCAACCCCATCCTTCTCCCCACTCCCATTTCCATTCCCATTCCCATGCTCCAACAAAACTCTGTAAGCCTCACCAACATACAGCGGACTCATCGCTCGATACGCAATACTCTTCGGTACCGCCCCATCCTCCCCCTGCCTCGCCACATCTCTCCAAAAGTCCAACATGTTAATCAAATTCAATGGCCCATGCACAACCGCATTCCGATGGCCCTCAACCTCCGTACACCATTGTGGATGGTAATGAATCTTGTGGCCATTGAACGTCAGCGCCGAGAACCTGAACAGCGTGGTATCTGTCTGACAAAAGTCGCGCTGATGCGTTCCAGTGGGTAACGGCTTTTCTTCTGATTTAGGCGGTGCTTTGATGGGATTCTCGAGCGTGATCTCGCGCTGGAATACCCAGCTGCGCTTGTCTGTCAAAGCGATACCGGACTTATTGGAAAAAGTCTTCTCGACGCCGACGACGAGCATCTCGCCGCCGGATTTGAGTTTCTTGGGCTCTGCGCTGGTGAGGTGTGTTGTTTCGGTTACTTCTTGACCGACATGCAATAACGATTCTGGAGTTTGCGACCATATTAATTCGCCACCGGCCCACATGCGGCGTGTGAACGGGGACAGAGGGTTGACGGTGCGGTCTGTTCCGTCTAGGCCTAGCTCGGATTCGACGATTGACGGTGTAAAGTATACGAGGTGGTGGCCTGGTGGTATTGGTGCGCCATCTTTTGGTGGAACGTAGGAGGTTGGTGTACGGTTGAGGGTTGTGGACAGGAGGTGTAATTGGTTGGCGTCGAGGAGTTGGGATCGTGTACTGACAGGCTTGTTGGCGAAGCGGGAGAGGAGCTCGGAACACGCGTTTGAGGCGGTTGTGTGGGGTTTGGCAGAAGTGGTAAAAAGCCTACGTAGTGTTAATGACATCTTGATGATTATTCCTGTTAGCCACTGTATCGTGTCCAGGGTTTTAGAGTGTCATTTCTGTAGTGCGGAGTACGTCCAGGTGTTTTCGGTTATTCCATCGCACAGTAGCCGAACATCAAACTTGAGATGAGTAGAACATTGCAATCCGACGCAGCAAATGGAACACAACTGTATGATCTCACGATAACTGATGGAATAAAGGCAACAGCTTCAACTCGAGATGAACTATTCAATCATTTCCCTAATCGCAATGCGTACTTGAAAGAACATGAGGCTGGCCAAGACCCGCTAAGTTGGTGCAGACAGGTTCATAGCCGAAGCTTTGCACCGCCGACACAAACATCCCCCTGCGAACATGACCGAACCACCCCGGAAAAGAGCAAAGCTAGCGTGCATCACTTGCAATGCGCGACGCGTAAAATGCGACGTTACAGACCGCCAGCCATGCGGAAACTGCGTTACAGCAGACATCCACTGTTCGACGAGGGAGTCGCGACGCGGAAAGCATGCGAGGAAGCCGCGGAACGAAATGGATGCAGCTGCAGAGGGGCAACGACACGACCAGCTGTACGTCCATACCACAGCACATATGCGATGCTGCAACGTGACACTAAATGATAGCAGCTCATCCAATGGGCACTTCAGTCCTGAACGACACGAAGATGAAGTTGCAGCTTCACACGTTCTGGCTTCGCTCTCCTCTAACTTCCATAGTCCAGCCGAGAGTCGCGTGACCCAGCAGTTTCTCTCACCAGCTGCACGTCCTGATTCTCATGGTGGTCCTGCGAAAACCGACACACCTTCGCATGATGACGACACCGCTGTCTTCCTTGGCGAATCCAGCTCACTCAGATATGTGACAGATGAGCCATCTCCCATCACACCGATCACACAGCGAAGGCAATCGGTGCTGCGATTCCATCATGACGTGCCAAACGCCATCAAAGAGGACTCTATGATTCCTGATTGGGGAAATGAACGTCGTCGAGCAAGGATGAAGATCCTCCAAGCCGACGGAACGTTTTCATTCCCACCCTTAATCGTAAGAATCAAGTTGTTGAAGGCGTACTTCCAGTGGTTTCATCCTCACTTTGCCATCGTAGACGAAGCAGACTTCTGGGAGACCCACACTTCTGGGAGCGTGTCGCCACTCCTGCTGCAAGCTATGCTGTTTATAGGGGTTATTCACTGCGACCAGGCTACTTTGACAGAATTAGCCTGGGGAGACCGACATCGGGCCAAATGGCTTCTACACATTAGGTGAGCTACCCTGAGAGCACAATGAGCCTGCAGTTCGCGCTGACATATCACCAGTGAGCTCCACCAGTTTTTTTATCTATCATGTTCGTTCCCTCGTGTTCAACTACGAAGGAGATCGTTTTAATTGTGTCAACCTTCAGGACACAGTAAACGCCAAAGTCGTTGGCTCAATATATACGAAAGCCCTCGTAGTTGCCTACATGTGTTCTTTATGATTGCATGAGCTTAGCTAATTGTAGTACTTCTCCAGGGGCGAAGGATCTTTACGACATCACTTACGAGAGTAACAAGATCACTGTGATACAGTCCGTGTTTCTGATGAGCTTCTGGCGAGCTGGCGCTCTTCTGGAGAAAGACGCCCGCCACTATCTTGGAGTGGCGCTCAACCTCGCTCAAACCAAGGCGCTTCATCGCGTCGGAGAGGGCGGCGACGACAAGATCTCAAAGCTCAAACGACGGCTATGGTGGGCTATCTACGTCCGCGAGCGACAATGCGGCGCTGCTCTTGGCCTCCCAAATCGCATCAGGGATGAAGACTGTGATGTTGCTCCTCTGGCACCTTCAGATTTTGCGGTAGCCTTTGCATCTTCGGAATCAGAGGCGCGAAGGTCTACGGCCTACATCATTGCCATGACGCAGCTGGCAGTGTTCCTTGGGAAAATTATCGACGCAGGTTACTTACCAAACCGCACCCTTACAAATAATGAACGGGAGAAACTTCGCGACGAACTGTACCTGTGGAAAGACCAGCTACCTTCCATCGTACTACTCAACAACGATAACGTGGACCAACCGAGCTTTCAAGCCAGCACGCTCCATCTTGCACATAACAATCTCCTCATCCTACTACATCGGTCAGCTTTCATACTGGATGAGAACGGTAGTGCTGAGACCGACGGCAACATCGCTTTGCAAGCTGCGGCCCGCAACTCGCGCATTGTAGAGGATATGTTACCCTACGGCAACGTCGGGCACGCACAAATCCACGTCATCACCAACCTCTTCAACACGCTGTGCATACACGTCGCACACCTCCGAAGATCGAATGGCGTTAACAGAACGCTCGCTGAGCATCGCGCCAAGCTGTGCCTCATGGGCCTTCAAGAGCTGCAAAAGACTTGGGAAGTCACAAATTGGGTGCTGCAATTGTTCTTTCGGTACCTTGATCGCTCCACTGCCGCCCGTTTGGCGATGGAAGCCGACGATGTTGGCTTCTCCAGCGCGGCCAGTCGATCCTCGGGCTCGGTGTCGCAACAGACACCCAAACCGACGCCGAATGATGGTATCGCTCCTCAAGCCACGCCGTCTGCGTACTTACAGCAACATAATGAGTTCAATCCTTGGCCCTCGACGTGGAGTATGGACGAAGCGAACCAGTACCTTTTCAGTCAGATCGAAAATGATTTCGCGTTTGGGGAGGGGGGCGTGCAGCAGTGGACGCCTGAGGATTCGATGAGTAACGAGGCGCTTGCGAATTTTGTGTATTCGAATTTGAATGGCTAGCTGGTTGTATGTGAGGTCATACAGTTCCAGCAGCCGCAGTTACGCTTATCTCAAACACACGTACAAATCTTTCTCCACAAATGAACACAGAGCTACACTCAATCGTACTTTACAGGAATGATATGAAGCTGCAGCAAGGTTCCATGGTTATCAACGACGTCATGCCATCTTGTCCGACCACAGATTGGTGCCCGTGAGAGTTTGCAATGGTCCTTTCTGGAAGATGATGTGACAGCTGAGCTACAGGAGACCATCGTAGACTCGCCGGAGGATCTGCGGTATAATCAAACTTTGTACCCTCCCAGATCGATACCCGCTGAACTTTCTGTGCCGGCCCGCATGACGCGCCTGGTTACCGACGTATCGCCGCGTGCATCAATAGACTAGCTTGGGCTGATAGAAATGGGCACATGGAAGGCGGTCATTCGTGGACGAAAGCGGGCTCAGAGTATTGGGATAGTAAAACTTCATTATTGGCTTTCCACGGGGGAAAGGAGCCGAATAGATAGCAAAGACCTACTGGACCAAGGGCTGGCGGTTCGGTGTCCACCATGTCTTCCGCTTCACTGAAATGACATCGAAGTCGAGCATGGCTGAAGAAGCATAAGAAGCATACATTGCATTAATAAATATCTTGATCTATAGCCGTAATCAACTCCATACTTTGCACATCGCTCAAAGAACCGTGATACCAGAGACACTCTCACCCTCACACAGGAACAGCCACTCAAACAAGGCGGTTCAACATGCTGACAGCGTTGTTCAGAGTCGGCACAACCTGAAGCAGGCCATCGCGCTTGAGAACGTCGGTGACGGTGTCGGTGACCTCAATGTCCGCAGCAAGGTTGCTGAGCATGGCCATGACCTCGCGGATGCTGCCCTCGGTCTCGACGTCCACGGCGCGCTTAACATTTAAGTCAGCGTTGTTCAGCATGTTGCTCATGTTGATTGGCACTGAGACGCCGGAGATGGATGGTAGGCTTACGTTGATGAGGTCGCGCTTGGTGTCGACGTTCACAAGGCCGGTGGAGAGGCCGACGCTGTTGAGGAGGTTGGTGGCATCCACAGGGCCGGTAACGCCGGAGACAGCGCGCTTGACGTCGACATTGAGGTTGTTGATGAGGTCAGCTGCGTTGACGGGCAAGCCGACGGCGTTCACGTCGCGCTTGACATCGACCGCAGCGCCGTTAAGGAGGTTGGCAGCATTGACGGGCAGATCAACACCAGCCACGGAGTCGAGAATGTCGCGTCTGGTGTTGAGCTTAAGGTTGTTGATCAGGTCATTCACGTTGACAGGCATGTCTACGGCGTTGATATGGCGTTTGGCATCGACGGCAGCACCGTTGAGGAGATTGGCCACGTTGACGGGCATATCAATGCCAGACACGGAGTCCAGAATGTCACGCTTGACATCGGCGTTCATACCATTGAGGAGATTGGCCACGTTGACGGGCATATCGACGCCTGAGACGGAGTCGAGGGTATCGCGCTTCACATCAACAGCAGCACCGTTGAGAAGAGCGCTTGCGGTGACGGGCAGCTTGACACCAGACACAGTGTCGAGGAGGTCACGCTTGACATCGGCACTCATACCGTTGAGAAGGTTGCCTGCAGTGACTGGGAGCTTGACGCCCGAGACGTTGTCGAGCAGATCACGCTTGACGCCGACAGCAGCACCGTTGAGGAGGTTTCCGGCATTGACTGGGACCTTGACACCAGAAACAGTGTCTAAGAGTTCGCGCCTGATCGGGAGCGCTCCGATGTTGTTTGGCAGAGCAGGAAGGGCGCCGAGGGGTAGAGAAGACACAACCGGCAGGTTGAGAGGAGCGCTGGCAGCGAGAGCAGCGAAGCTCGCAATGACGGTAGAGGTACGCATTTTGATGGGTTTAATTAAATAAAAAGTACTAAAGAGTGACTTGGGGTAAGAGCAAAAAGAGTGATTGTCGGTGCGAATGCGTAGATGATCGTGCTGTCTTCTTCACCCATGGGAACTTGCCCTTCTTATACAGCATCTCGGCGAGTTTGCTACTCGATATCATACTGAGTCGTAGGTATGTTGTTGCCACTAAGCATACCCCTTACGACTACATCAGTATGTACCATTATTGGAATGGCGGTCCATCGGTCCTTGAGTCAATGCACATCAGTGACTGTGTCTACCATTTCAATAGTTTGGGTTTTTGAATCGCGGCATACCCCGGTGATTTTGCGGGGTCGTTATGTGCGTGAATCGTAGATCATGGACGGGGAAGATCCTTGTCGGACACCTGTGGAGAGCCTTTGGTTTGACCTTCGAAGGTGCAGTCATATTCCTTTTTGCGAAACACTGCAAAACAAATGATGTTTTCTGATTGCTATGACATGCCGCCAACCGTGGTACAACGAGTCTGGTACTATTTTGACGATGCCTTTCGGGATGTCGTAGATAGTGTTGCGGCAAAGGCGGATGATCGGCAGGGGTCAAAGATCTGCGGGCGATCTTCCCATTCGGAAAACTGACAGATCGCTTGGTTTTCCAGATACGGATTCGGCGAGGAACATTACCGGATGCGTCCAGCACAGCATGTTTAAGACTAATCTGCATTTGTGCTGACAGTAGGGGCTGGTGCCTGATTGACGACCACGATTGAACCTAGTATTGCGGAACTTTGAGTTTGACCCTCGACGGCGACCCTTAGCTAGCTCTTTTTCTGCACTGCAGGCATCACAACCATGGACTGGCTCATGTTTGTGCGACGGCGAGCAAGTCAGCAAACAAACGCAGGGGCACGATCAATGTCTTTGACTAGTCAGCGCGCATGTTAATGCCCAAATCAACAGTCAGGCAGCGCGCTTTTCGCACAAGTGTGTCAACTTTCCAGTTTCCTTGGTGAGTTCCTTGCAAAGCCTCGCATCGACTCAGGAAAGGGAGATTTAGTTGAACCGAATGTAGGGTACTTGACACTAGACTTAAATGTACAGCTACATTCTTCACCAGGATGCGGGACGAGAACTCTCACCTTGATCGATCTACTGCATTCGATAGTCTCCGTCGAAAGCATTAGCAAAAGAGACTGGGTGTTGAAACTGTTTGCAAGTCTATCCAGAACCGATTGAAGCAATAAAGCTACCTGCATGTGGTCTTCAATTGGCTGGCACCGTTGTAGAGAAGTTTTTGGCCTTCATCGGGCTTTCACATGAGGGTGTCGTATGGAGTATTGATTTCCTGCAAGTGGCGTCCTTTGGGCCGGTGGGTTCTCGACCTTCCCAATCTTCCAATGCTACTGCGCAACGAGCGTGAGAAAGTGCTCCATGAGGTGATCAACCGGACAAACCACGATTCCGCGACAATCAACTACGTGTGCAGGGTACTCAGAGAGCAAGTTGTGGCTTGGTGTTAGGGATGCCGTCTCTCCCAGGTGTGAAGTGTGCACAGCCTCGCCGCAAAATAGAGATTAGAACAGCGAGGCAGTAGCTGGCAAAAATAATACTTCCAAAACATGAGCTAGGTGTGCGAGTTCCGCCGGTTGAACGTCGTGCATTCAAGTTCAGCACGGCTCTGTCAACCATCAGTGAGGTCTGCGCAAGTAGCGTGAAGATACAGAAGCTCCCAGCAAAGAACATCCGGCGATTTGAAACCGAACTTCGCCCGGGACCCTGAAGAATATGCTTCCGTGATAAGGTTGGCGCGATTCATGGCAGCCGACGGTTTGGGTGATCGTGGGGACGTGGCAAATCAACATCCTTGTGGGCAATCAATCATGGTTTTACGCGCCATTTGCGGAGTATATTTCTTCAGGTACAGTGCTACCGGAACCAGAGAAGGTCACATACCGTGCGATCGTGCGCTTGGAAGGTGTCGTCGAGGCTTAGTGAGACCGTCGTGGCGATTTTAGTGACAGCAGCAAGAGATTTGACTATCGCTGCTGTCTTGTCCACAACTTCGAACCATGAGATAAACCCCTCGTCAACGGATGAGATATGATTTCCGCTCATACACAATCCTCTCGGATTTGTGCCAAACGTCTGCTCAAGTTCTTGACCCACGCGTACTCGAATACATTCGTGACCTACTTGCACAAAATAATGAGATCTCTGTAGGTGTACAGCCCTCGTACATGATGAGGGCTTTTCGGCTGGGTTATGCTCTGGAGATTGCAATTGTTCACATCGTTTGAAGCCATTGTGGAAGCTCCATGGAGCCGATTGTGACATTTCTCTGCTGATAGCGCATAGCTCTCATGGCGGCTCCCTCTGGCCTTGATGGAGGTCAATACGGGTGCATGACTGTACCATAGGTAGTTGAGGAGACCGGTGACAGGAAATGCAAACCTGTTTCCAGGCTTGACGTTCCAAGGCGAATTTCGTTGGTGCGAGACAATTTTCGAACGCTGAGATCGGGAGTAATGGCGACCCAGCAGACATGCAGAGTGATCGCAGCGTGCTGTTGGGGATGCTTGGGAGTGAAGCTGTTCTGTTGGGTACCGACGCTCTCAACCAGAGCCTATGGTATGTTTCTACCTTATTCCATGATATGCGTTGTGAGGGCTGACTTTGAGCCTTGCATGCGAGACCACCACCTCAGTCTAAAAAACATCCGCGGATGTGGTGTATTCTTCTATCGCGATGAGGGACCGTGGTGTAGAGATTTTCGAGAGACGCAAGCCTTGCTTAACTTTAACGTACCTCGTTCGTAAGGCGTGCTCGGATGTACACGCAATACCGTAGCTTAAGTCAGAGCACTCCGCAATGATTGTGCTCATGCATCTCGCGAGCAATACGAGGGGACGTTCATCGAGCGTTTCGGCCATTTTGGCAGTCTTGTTTTGTCGAAGCAATGTTTTGCGGTTGGTCTTGCTCACGCTTGAAGCGTTAGCAACATGTGAGAAGCCTGCCGCAGGAAGCCGCCCCTAAAGGCGGGAGCAAATTCTGACGCTACCGTTATCCGCCACCGAACCATGAGCTCGATATAGAGTCAATTCTTGTACTGATCCATCAAACGAACAACGCAAACATAAAAGACCATCTCAATGGCTCCGCAAGCCTCAATTCCGGTGGCGGCAAACGTCTTAGGAACGATCGGCACCGTCTGTTGGTGCGTTCAGCTCGTGCCACAGATATGGAGAAACGTGAGTGTAAATGCGCGAAGCACGTATAACTAGCACTGACTCATACCTGCGCGTTAGTACCGTACGAAAAGCACTGAGGGTCTCCCAGCCAACATGATGCTGCTTTGGTCAATATCCGGAGTTCCCTTTGGTGTATATGCCGTCGCGCAGCGCTTCAATATACCTCTCATCATACAGCCGCAATGCTTTTGCGTACTGTGTGGCGTAAGCTGGGCACAGTGTCTGGTGTATGGACGGTGAGCGAGCAAATTAAAGAGCAGTATTCGAGGGCGCGGTCGCTGACAATTGGTAGCAAATGGCGACCGTGGACAGCGACTCTAGTATTGATTGCATTGCTTGTGATATTCGCTGGTATCGAAACAGGCCTCATCTTCGCGATCCGAACTGCTTACTCGAAGGGTGTCGACTGGCTTGTGCTCCTTGTCGGCATTATCGCATTCGTCACATTGATCTCCGGATATCTTCCAATCCCAATCGAGCTCCTCAAGCGACGGGGTCGAGTGGTAGGCATTGACTTTGTCTTCCTGACGATTGATTTCTTCGGCGCCTTCTTTTCGCTCCTGGCATTGGTAGCACAGAATGAGTTCGATGTGCTCTTCGGAACCATGTATGCGCTGTGGTGAGTATACCTCCTCAACATTTTGTTCAAACGCTGAATGGTGATAGCTGCACCATCGAGTTGAGCATGGTCGCGTCACATCTGGTATGGCTTTTGAGGACTAGAAAGATTCGGAAGATCGCAAAAGCTGCTGGTCAGGCATTCGATGACAACAAGGAATGTCAGGAGTGGCAGTCCAAGGGCATCACCTTCTTTGCGAAGAAAAAGATGATGATCGAACAATCTGGATACGGCGGCTGCGAACACGTTGTTCCCAAGACTGTGCCGAATGCTGTTGTTTAGGGAACAAATTCGAGGCGCGGATCCAGATGACAAGAAATTAAACACAATGGAGGCAAAGGGTGGGGTCATCCCTTAGACTACACTCCCAAGACCGACGCATAATTCGCGTTGTCGGTGTGTGCGCTGGTGCGACCCGGCCAAGCTAGCGACTTGACACGATGACGTCATCACGTTCGTCCAGCCACCACAACTTTGCTTCCCTCCTGCCACGATGAAGTTGTGGACAAAATACCGTGCGGTCTGAAGTACAGCAATGGCGACGTGAGTAGTTGGTAGCGCGCACTGCATGCTACTCCGCAAGGCATCCATCTCACGCTCGGGCGCAAATAGACACCAACTCATTGAAGCACAGCTTGGACTATAAGGACTGCATCTGATGCTCAGCTATACAGAACGCTGTAACAATTCAGAGCTCGAATGGGACGTCTGATATAGATCATCAGTTGCGCTGGGCCTCAAGATGCGGCCACTTGAGATTTCCTCATTACAGATATACGAACTTCTTCGCATTCCGAGAGTACCCCGAGAGCGTCGAGAACCGAAAGCTGCTCTGTACGAAGGCCATGCTCTACTTCCAGACACGGCGCAGTCGTACTCCATCTCCCAGGAGAAATACAGTACGACTAAGAGGCACGTTCCACAGCTGCCGCACCAGAGGAAGAAAACCACGCATTCATCTCTTGCGCCTGCACTAAGAAGTCCATTTAACACAGGCTACGCGAAGGACCTATCCCGCCTTCTATAAATGTTGCACGTTTGGAAATGATTGGTGTGACAGATCGCGTACCTGCATTTCAGGCAAGTCCGATGAACCTCAATATGTTTGCTTCTCCCTTTTGGCTCGGGGTCTGTGAGACTGTGATAGGAGAGCGGAGTGATAGATACGATGGTGAAAAGGGGCTGTTGGTTGGTATATGTAGTTGAACGATCCGTGGTGTATTGCCGCCAGTCGCAATCCTGTCGATTGAATATACACCGAGCACGAAACGAACGTGCACTCCACCATCGCCAGCATGAGACTTCTACTTGTCGTCGCCTTCATCTCAGCCTTCGCCGCTGCTCAAGGACCGCGCGAGGCCGAACTCCCTACAGCTGAGCCGCAATGCCAGGAATCGACGGGTGCAGATGGAACTCTGTGGCACTACAGTGAGCTTGTTTTAACGGTGCTTAGATCTTTGAGCAAGCGATAACCATGCATAGTCCTAGCGGTAGTTCCTTGCCCTGATGAAGATAGCCCTGCCGATCACTGCAACGAACACCGCTACAGTAAGTCTCTTCCCTCTGTATAAGCAGAAGAACTTATTATTAATAAGAAGTAGTTTTCGAACGTGGACCATGCCCCCGTCAGCGAGCCCCACCAAGCCACACGTGAACTTGTACTGATCATGATAGGACCTGCTGTAGTGCTCATGTCTACGATTCCTTGCGACCCAGTCGTCACACTCACAGCCACCGATGCCGCACCGACATCAACAACCAGACTGGTGTCGACCCGTATCATCACGACTACTGCCATCGTCATCGTCACGCCGACGCGTATTCCCGCTCCTCCACCATACTTTCCAAGAAGCAGCGGTGGTTATGCTCCTGTCCCAGTACCTCCCTATCCAACAGTGTCCGATCCATTGCCTCCCTATCCAACAGGAACGGGGTATCCGACGGGGATACCAAGTGTGAATGGGACAGGTACATATGTGCCGACGTACGCACCACTTCCAACGGCCGCGGCGGGAGCAGTATCGGTACCGGTGGCGATGGCTGGGCTGATTGGGTTGGCAGCGCTGATAGTCTGAGAAGGGGTAAGCAGCATTGTGCGCAATGTGTTGAAGGACTAGTAATGGCAGGAGATGTTGGTGTTATCACTTCGAATGTTTATTGAGCATCAATACATAACGAATAATTCGACCGCGCCTTGCTTGTGCACTAAATGAATGAAAGTCTAGGAAGAATGCGACAGGTATCAGCTTCCGTCATTGCGGCCCCGGATGATTCTCTTTGTCAGCCACGCCCCTTCGCGCATTGTGTGCTCAGCCGGCGCAGTTTGGGTATCGCATGTGCAGTACCATGTTTACCTAGCTCGCTGGAGGGACGAAGATGAACGACAAAGTTTATGCCTGCCAGTTTGGGTCTTCAGATTGCAGGCGGCGTGCGTACTCCTCATCAGTGGTGTCGACACCGATGTTGGCCTCCTCACCTGCAAGAGCAATGGGACCCTGCTTGGTGCCCGTCATGCAGCACGAGTAGGTCAGGCTAGCCCACATGAAGACCCTTGAGGGCAGTCAGCATCCATCAAAATCGTGAATGGGATCGACTCACCAGTTGAAGAAGTGCATCCACATGATCAATCCGCGCCAAATGTTGATCCTCACACCACCAATCCACATGCCCTGCCCAATTGGTGTATTGCTGTCAGGAGCCTTCTCTGTTGAGGCTAGGAACAGTATGAAGCCAACACAGTATAGGCCAAACGCCGAGATCATCTTGAACAGTTGGTATTTGACATATTTGTCCTTGGTAAGGAGGTTCTTGAACGCAGCGATCTGCTCCTTGCGAATGAGAATGGTGTTCGTAATCGCGGTGAAGATCAGAGAGTAAAGCAGCCCAAACGTGAACTTGGTGTGCCTCGAGGGGACGACGGCGGTCAGAAGGGTTGCGATGATCGTGAACATGATCAATCCGACCTGCGCAATGTGTAGGCCTTTGAGGCGAGGCGACGCATCATCTGGAAGGCCGAGGAAATTCATGGTGAGTATAGCTGAGCGAGTGTTCTTCAAAGATGTAATTCCGTGATATTGATACAATTCATGGCGGCATCGCTGTGCCTTTATTAGCGGGGTTGACGTTCACCGGTCAGCCCTGGAGACAATGGCGGATGGTGGTGGCTGTGCAGCCATACCGCATATGGTAAAATTCGATAGAGAATCGTATAAACCCTGTTGATCTCCGCGATGATTGGTGCTGGTGCCTGATCAATTCCTGCGCGACACCAAAAGTGTCTCAGCGCGTAGGCTGCGTGTTGGGCCTTACATTTGCCAAGCTGTCGTCAGCGCCGTTGTGTGCCATAATCATCGGTCGTTGCATGGGATCATTGGTCTTGCCCCCTCCTGCACGCGTTCGACCGCTTCAGTCCAATGCAGCTTTCTTGATGGAGAGCCGAAATGTTACTGTAGTGACTTCTCATTCTTGCTCACCCACCACCTGGGTGTATCTCAGCTTAGACGGCAAGATCGCAACATTCAAAGTGAACATGCTCTGCCATCATTTTATCACAGTCTGACATATGCAACGTGTACCTTTCAGAAAAGGGGCGAGCAGAAAAGCAGCTGACGTGACTTCTCGAGCACCTGCTCTGTGGTCGTCGAGGCCAATAGTGTACTGCCTATTGCCCGCTGACGAGCAAAGATGACACCGAGGATATGGCGAGTATGAAAGCAGGAGAACCGCCCGAGAATTAGTCTTGTATACCTTCGCAGCGTCTTGAGTAGCGAATCCTCATACTGGATGAGCAGCAGGGTTGCATCGTTCTCCGTGCTTATACGTCGAGCACATAGGAAAGTGTATTCGTGATATCAGAAGGGGGGAATGTTTCTCGCTCTGACATTCCTGATGACATTCCTGATGCTGGAGGACGACCAGCATGCTACGTCGCCAAATCCTGTCCCTCATGGCTCTCTGATAAGTTATCGTAGATGCATCGGCGACCATGCCCTGCTGGAGCGTCGAGCGAATCCGCGTCGCGCAGTTTTGATGATGCACAGGAAGACAGATGCGTTCCCCTGCGCGCAGTCCGCACGTTGCGGTAGTTGATAGCTGTCGTGAATCGGACTCAGAACATGGCAGCGGCAGTGGTTACAGTTACAGATCGTGAGGCGTGGGCGCGTTCCTTCTGTCGGCTGCTCATGCTATTTTTGGCAAGTGGGGCCCGCTAGCGCCAGCTCATTCCGAATCCAGTCACGCCAGCGGACTCCTCCAGCCTCCATCACCTGCGAAGACGTCACTTTACGCACTTGGCTTCTACCTATCGTTGAAGCTTTATTTTGCGATGAGACTCCTGTTGTCTACCGGCTGATTGAGTGTTTTCCTAGTCATACCATCTTTTTTTCTCTGCTCTTTCTCTTATTATCCTGTGGCTGAAGTCGGAGATGATGAAGCGATATTTCCGCATCTGTGCGACCGCCCAGGAGACGGCACGCGAGCCGCTCAACAGCTGATGAGACGCAATTGGGCCATCGCGTCTTAGGCTTGTCTCGAAGAAAGGCTTATGCAAGACAAGCTCAAATTGATAGCTTTTTCCAGCTTAGCTTAGGCAGTTGTGAAAGCTTGACGGCGAACATAGGAGACTTCAAAACCAAGCTCTCGCCTTGCATTTTGAAGGTAGCGTACCGTTCTCGACATTTTCCCACCATCGTCACCCGTTATCGTCGGTCCCGACTGATACCCTCATTTCTATATCTGTATACCTACACCGAGTTTAAGTAACTCAGAACTACATTCAAGCAAGAGACATTCTGTGGACACCATGCGCCAATCAATCGCTCTTCTCGCAACGCTCAGCAGCATGACTATCGCTGCTGACACCATCCAGTTCTTCTACCCTCAAGGTATGTCCGCCGACATCCCATCATTCGGCCCTTGACCTAACAATCTCAGGCATGGAAGGTGCCGCCCCCGTAGCCACGATCAAAAACGTTAAGCCCACCGCCACCGTATTCGACCTCGCTTGTCCAACCGACGTTGACTCCACAGAATGTGGCTTCGGCCCTGGCCTGAACTACACTATCCTGTCCAAGAGCATTTACAAAGCCTCCATGTCCTACGATGATTTCGCCGTCAGCCTCGACTGCGACTACAACACACAAGCGTCCGAGGCGACCTGCACGGTGTCAATGTCTAGTGGAGGTGGAAATGATGACGGCCTGTGGCCTCAGACTACGGTGGTGAAGGGAGACGAGGCGAAGCTCAGCACTGCTACGATTGTGCAGGGTGCCAATTTGCTCAGTGGCGGAGCTGCGAGCGCTGCGCCGAGTGCCACTCAGGTTGCAAGCGCCGGTGCATCTGGTGCGAGCCCGACGGTTACTGCTACTGGTGTGCAAGCAGCCCAGAGTGCAGTGTCAAGCGTCGCTGGCTCACTGACGGGAACCGCTTCTCCTGCGCTACACACTGGTGCTGCGGCGAGGAGCGGACTGCAAGGCGTTGCAGTTCTTGCGGTAGCTGTTGCTGCCATTCTGGGCGTCTAATCTTCGTGTTTACTAGAGAACATCTGGCTTTTTTTAGTCACCACTCGTTGTGTTAACGTGTTTTGAAAAGCGACACAATGAATAGGAGTACATACGGGCACTTCAATCTGTACAATTACAATCATCTTCCCCAATTTGTATCTTCCTTTTTTTGTCCAATACTGTTCATACGTGGTCCGCTCACGATGAGGGTTGCTGACCACCTACAAATCTGTGTGTGTGTTCACGTGTGGTCATGACCATGGCACAGGACTGTACGCTCGTGCTTGAGGCACTTCACCTACGCTGCTTGCTACTTGCTTGCTTCTGTCAGGCGCGCCAGTAGCAAGCTATCAAGCACATATCACATTGATAAAAGACATCCCTTAATCCTTTTCGACTATTGGATTCTCTTACTCTGCATCAACTTGGTACCCACTCACGCCATGGAAAATCCAAAAGAGTACTTCGACTACCAGAAAAGGCATCTTGCTTTCGGGGAGTATTCCGACTCCAAAATCACTTGTATCAGCGTTGACAGTCAGAAGAAGCGCACGATTCCGGTACACAAGGCTATCATCTCCTGTTCTTGCGACTATCTCCGCCGCATGATCAAGAAAGATACGTTCAAAGAGGGCGAGGAGAATGAGGCGACTCTTGAAGGCGTAGATCCAGACATCATGATGTATTTACTGGAGTACATCTATAGTCAAGACTACACGATGCCAGTGACATCCAGAACAGCCAAAGCAACCACCGGTATCCGCATCACGAATTGGGAACATGTCCGCCTGAGCTGTGCCAACCGCAGGAAGTTGCGTGAAGGTCTCACTCTGATCAACTCGCAAGCCATGACGGCTGCGGTTAACCTCATTCATCAATACATAGTTCCTGACGTGGTTTGTGTGCCCCAACCTTCTCCGAAAGCCGGACTGACAAGAGCTATAGCAAGCCAACATACTCAACGAACTGGTAATTGACGGTGCCAAGTTCCCGAGAGATCCATTCAACCCCAACCCCTTTCAGCAATTGCTCGCTTTGGTCGGCGACCCGGCCAATCTAAGTGGAACTCCTTGGTACGTCAACGATCACGATGAGGGTGAAGCTATTCACGCGAAGGTCTACCATTCGGCCGACTATATGAGGATGGATGTGTTCTGTGATCTAGCTCTTGCGAGATTATTCAACAACCGTGAAGCAACATTCGGCGCGCAAAGCCGCAGGGACGCGGTTGATCAACTGATGCGGAACGTCAACCAGAACCGACAGAAAAGCGACTACATGGTGATCGCCAAGGCTTTGAATCATGATTTGAACCGGTTTGGTGTCAACGGCCCTGGAGAAAACATATTGGAGAGACACAAACTTCTGCGAGAGTACATTTGGGCCGCGGCTTTCCATGAGAATAGTCAATGGTCGGAACACTGGTGCTTTGAGGCTTTGGAACAATCTCTGGTATGAGACGCTTACAAGGAGTGACATGAGGGAGGCGACGCTATGCCCGCTAGGGATAGGCAACGGTACGTTCATGCTTCTGACATTACGTCCGCGTTTATCACGGTCAAGAGCGGTATTAACAGCACGATGATGGGCTCAGCTTCCGGGACGTTGTATGTAGCACAAGCGTTCGCTTTTTTCTTCTTCCTTTTGTCTTCTCAGATACACTTTTACCGCTTACTTGATAGTGAACTTTTCGCAACGTAAGGCATTTGTGTTCGAAGTTCAACATGCCTATTTTTAGCCGACGCCTGCTTCATAAGCCTTGCAATCTCAGTGATGCGCCATACGCCAAGTCGCCCTCTTCCCTTTTCGCCGGTACTAAAGGTCCGGATACACCACCTTGAAGACCTGCGGGTGTGCCTTCAACCAGGACCTGATGCTGCCCTTGTCGCTCCAGAGGGTGTAATGTTCTTTCAAGATGTCGATGAGCGGCTGCCTCAGACCCATTTCGCCGTCGAGCGTATCGGTAAAGGCTTCCTCCAGAGCAACGCTCAGACTCAAGTCCCTGTGCTGCCAGTAGACATGAAGCACCTCAACAACTCGCTCGCACACGAATTTCTTCAGATCTTCCATCATGAGATAGTCGGCTAGCTTGAAGATGCGGATGTGCGTGAGAAGATGTAGCGGAGACAGTGCCTTGCCGGTTGCCAGACACTTCTGCTTGAGGACGCGACCGAAATGAACAGGACCGCCGGACATCGAGCCGCGATGTGTGCAGGGGGTATCTTTGGGTATGATGGAGCCACCGGGGAGGGTGTAGAAGCCAGAGTACATAAAGCGCAGGACACCAACTACGGCGACAGATTCGTACTCATCGAGTAATACTTCCTTGCTAGTCATCTCCTATTGAAGGCGTCAGTACTTGGGAACAGACCCCGACTAAGCCGATGATGATCATACCTTGCCACCAAAACGAAACATGTTGCGGAAGTATGGAGACCTGTCGCGCAAGACAGACATGTGCGCGAAGTAGAATGCGTCGCGACACGTGATCTTGAAGTCTGTGGCCTTGTCATTGGGCGTGGGTTTCGGGACATCGGACTGAGGTCTTTTGGTCGGTCGCGACGGTACGGCAGTATTTCCACCATTATGGCGTGGTCCTGGCGTAGTCAAGCCACTACTGGGTTTGTGTCTGGGATCCATGTTGTGCCGCTTGATGACGCCGAGTTATATGCGGCAATAGTCGAGTGCCAGTTGAGTGACCTAATGTTTGTACCGAAAGGGATTGCTGATGAGAAGAGAGGTTTAATGAAGGCTTCTTGCTGCAGCTAGCAGGAGAACGTGGCAATACTTAAGGTGAGCGCAGCTCAACAGTTCTTGCGGCCTCTCATCTCACTGCTAGAGTTAGGGCGTTGAAGACAATAAGTATAGTGAAGTTATGGGGTGAAGGCTGCGATACCCCGAGGATTGGCGAGCAGTCAATCACCTATCACCTTCGACGTCCACATCTTTCTGTAGGCCGCTTCAGAATGACGCAGCGGTATTGATCACATCGCAACCAAAGATCACTAATTTTTGAAAAGTACCGAGTGGCACGCATTTGGACAGAGAAGACACGATCCGGACTGCAGAATTGGGAGGTTATGCCGCGGTGAAGTGGACGCAACAGGTGTTGGACCGACAGGCATTGACGTGTCTCGACAAGAAACGACAAGCACAAGCAATCTGCAGACGAACAAAGACTACATGCAGGATCCGGGAAATGTGGTGATGATGAAGTGTTGAAGCAGGCGTTCATTCAGGAGAAATGGGATGACGACATTCGTCAGACGCACTAACGCTCGATCGGTGCAAGCGTTGTGCCCCCGTGCGCTCCAAAATGGCGGCTTTCACTCGGTTTCCGTGGTCGAACCGTCAACACGTCCTTCACGTCGGTAGCATCGACTGGCTGTCCATTGTTTTTGGCGTAATCCAAAGCTTGCAAGGTAAACTTATCTGCGCCTCCACGTCTTCGTCATGACCTAGCTATGCTCACTTTGGACGCGTCTTCACCCGAGCAATTTTCGAATGCACTTCCACTCGAGGAGCCCGGTGCGCAAAGAAGTGCGATCGCCTCGTAGATGCATGGAACGCGCGAGAAACGCGTTCCATGCATCTACGAGGCGCCACCGTCTCCATGTAAGCAGAACAAAGGCGTTCAAGCTATCGACACAACATTTCGACTTTGTATCTACGAGGATGACCTACGAATTCTTGGTACTGATCTCTATGAGCGATATCCAAGCGAAGCTCGACGTCGAGGTGTCTGATATCAGAGGCTTTCTGGAGAGCCGTCCTCCTGCCACGTCGGCGGTTTCCTGTGATTGCCGGCCGACACGCATACTACATTTTGATGGCGGTATTGGCAATCGAAATGTTCTCGAAGCAGTGATGTCTGATGTGCGCAAACATCAAGTGATAGTCACTCGTGCGACATCATGCGCAGTCTCACCTTCACTTTCACTGCTGTCGCTCGAGCCATCAGCAAGTCGGCTAGCCCGGCCCCGCACTCATCGCCAGCCTCTATCCGCGCCTCACTTTTTCCATCAACGCAGCCACCCCTCAACCCTACTCTTTGTCCATCCCAAGATGTATGAGATCGCCAACAAATACGATGTCGTTGGTCTCAAAGAGCTCGCGCAAGAGAAGTTCGGGCGCGGTTGCGCTGCATTCTGAAACGACGATGCCTTCCCAATC
>Ga0265780_10001227_pt1 | contig 37019 bp, 34 predicted proteins | sample P1T30metagenome_FD_192432 | JGI IMG/M metagenome (GOLD analysis project Ga0265780, IMG submission 192432) | Plant litter microbial communities from East Loma Ridge, Irvine, California - P1 T30 | ecosystem: Environmental > Terrestrial > Plant litter > Unclassified | place: USA: California...
ATCCACCACATACACATAGTTAATCATACATACCGCCGCCTTCCATATCGTTACTTCATCCGGCTACTGGCGTATTATCACCTATCGCTATCGTCATGGCTCACTACGCCGTCGCATCTCCAACAGGTACCGTCACGTACCAGCTCCCAGAACTCTGTCCTGACCACAACGCAGACTACTCACCCGATACCTCACCGACCATGACATTCCAACCAATCACCACTACAAATGCCCCAGGCAGCAATCCTCACTGCCGCAGCGGGACCAACGTATATCAAGTAACCCCATCACACTCTGTCCCTTCCAGCGAGCAGCCCCGCGCTCCAGCCAGCCTACCAGAATCGACGATTCGCGAGCAGTCGGTTCTGGAGCGATTTGCAGTCCCGATGCCCTTTTAGGAGACGGGCCGAGAGCACTTCACGCCGGGACGAGCGCACCTCACGCAGCTGGAGGTTTGGACTGGACAGGTCCCTGAGATTGAAGACCGTGTGGATTCGAAGATCACGGGAGTGGGACCGAAGCGGTCGTCAATGGTCGTTCAGGATCAGCAAGAGGGAGGTGAGGCGAGGGAGGAGGAACGGGTTGGAGGCGATCGGGCTTCGGGGCAGGCTGGGGGGTCTCGGGCACACGATAACTTACAGCAGTTCGTCAGATCTCAGCAGCTCGTCAACTCTCAGCACCCCGTCAGATCTCACCAGGCTCGAGGTTCCCCGCAGCATGGACGGCCTCGCGCATCGTCAGCACCTTTGCCGTTCCGACCAGTCACTGCTCCTCTCCTACCACCACAATCACAATCGGTGCCTTCCAGTATCTCCAGGAACTCCAAGTTCGGCATCTGGCTCGACAGCACCCGCACTGCACCGACAATGGCTGAAGTGTCTCGGAGTGAGATCATCGCACGAGATCTATGCGATGGCACAACAGGAAACCCGTTTGCTGACCCATCGGAGGATCCCTTCGCTGACCCACCAAACCACAGCACTGATCAACTCCTGGAGAACGCTGGGGATAGTACTGCCCGACTTCTGCCTGAAGTTCCAGGAAAGTCTGGCATGAGGCAACGTATCAGCGACCGATTTAACAGGCACGTCTTGCGCCGCAAAGAGCATGGGGTACGCTTCAAGGTTGACAAGAGCCTGAAGCGCGACACAGCCGACCAGGGCAACAAGAAGGGTGGCAAGAGCGACAAAAGCAAAACACACCACTTTTGGGACTGGTTTGTCCAAGCTACGATGCCCCAGAACGGAACCATGAGCGATAGGGGAATGTGGCAACCTCCCCCACACGCACCCGAACGTGATCCCGATCACTACTTGGGCCCTCGAATCGGCGAACGGAACCTGCCCGCTATACCAGTTGACCTTCGCAAGAGCATCACGGATCCTACGTCCCGTCAAAGCAGCACCCAGACTCCGCAAAGAACCCCCTCTACCCCTTACATTCCACGATTCTTGACGCGTGCCAGTGCTAGCGAGCCTGCCCAGGACGTCGAGACGACTCCATCTTTAGCAAATACCGTACGGACTCCATCCTTGTCGTTTCGGGGACTCAGGCAGCGGCTCTCGAGATCCGCGAGCTCAGCTGCTCAGAACGCTCTGGCGACTCCGACTAGGCCTGCGGCGCCTGCAGAGAGCACTGTGGGGAGGTTGGAGAATGGATCTCGCTTCGTTGAAAGTGTGAGCTTGGAGGGTAATAGCAGCAGCAGGGACGGGAATGATGATGGTGAGCAAGAGCAGACTAGGACGCAGAGGGCGGGAAGGAGGAAGTGGGATTTTGAAAATTATTGGCGGAGGAGGTTTGGAAGGCGGTGAGGGTTCATTTGGGTGCTTAGGGGCAACTCGAGTGTTCTGCAGTGTCTTTCATATGTGGATCATGATTGTCATTCTTCATGGGGTTACAGTTTGATTAGATGGCATGAATTGATACGTCTCAGAACTCTATTTTCTCTCCGGCTCAACTACATACTACGCCCACTCACCAACTACACACTACCGCCTACCACGCGGACCAACTGGATCGCCAGGGCGCCATCCCGGCGGTGGACCCATGACTCCGGGCTCATCGCGTGGTCGACCGGTATCACGTGGCCCACGCCCATGGCGGTGCCCTGCATGCTGTTATGGCTGGCGTCGTCCATGCTGTTCTGGTTGACGAAGTTCCTTTTGCTGTTCTAGCTGGCGACGTCCATGCTGTTCCTCCGTCCTCCGCCGTCGATCCGCAAACGTCATGCGTCCGAAATCACGCTCCATGCCGTTCTCGCGATGAGTATTCTCTTGCATGCGGCGCGCTAGCGCTTCGTCTCGCGCCGTGTGAGTAGCAGGAGGAAGTAGTGAGTTTTGTTGTAGCATGCGTGCTATATCTTCATCCCGACTCGTGACTGGCAACGGCGTCTCCTCTTGTAATCGTCTCGTGAGCTCTCGATCGCCCAGCGTAGGTGGCGGCAACGCATCACTATACAACAACCGAGCAAGACGTTCGTCGTCGTGAGTAGCTGGCGGCATAGCTTCATCCCACAAGCGCTTCGCAATCTCTTCATCGCCACTCGTATCCCAGCGCGCTGGCACTTTTGGAATCGAAATCACGCCGTCGTAGGAATCGAAGTAATGGGCCATGAAAGATGCTTTGTCCTTGGTTGTGCGGAGGAGAGCGAAGGCGCGGTGGTGGGAGGCTTGGGATGCAACGGTTGGGAAGGAGAAGCGGAGGATGGGGTGGGTGGGGGAGAAGGAGGGGAGGGTGGTTTGGTTGGTGGTTATGCGGGGGAGAAGGGGTGGGGTGGTGGTGGTGGTGGTGGATAGGTGGATTGAGACGGAGGGGGTGGGGGGAGACATGTTTGGTTGGTTGTGGGTTGTTGGAGGTAGATGACACTTCGAGAGGGGGATATCAAAGAGAGGAAAGAAGGGGAGAGGAAGTAATGAGAGTGAGTGGTGAATGAAGTGATGGTACAGTGTGTTGAAGTCACATGAAGATAATGAAGTCACACGTGGGACGATGTGCTTCCACCGCGTGCCGTGAGTGGTCATGTGATTTTACCCGACCCTTTACTTGCTCGCACAATACTGAAAGATGCATCATTAGGCTGTGTACGGATTTGATCCGGACTTTGACCTCATTCGAAGGTATGTATTCGGGACTTGATTTGAGGATTGATGTGGACCATCTGGCGTTGTTGACGCTGCACTGGAAGGTAGATCCGAATCTGAGGACCCAGTATTTTACGTGTCAGCCGGGGAATGCAATGTCCTCGTTGTAGAGCCAGTATAGAGAGCCAGCTCGCACCGAACCACTATTTGCGTCTCCTACACCGTCAGCACTCAGAGTTCCGCGTGGATGTGAACCAAGTGGCCATGGTACCAGGATTCCGACGGTGCTGGGATCTCCGGCACGAAGCTGCGTCTCCTTACTTTCACTTTCAAATTTTCTACCGCACCAGGGCCAACAGCCAAAGTGCAGATTCGTCGGCGCCTTCTACTTACCTACCGCCTTATTGTCTTTTTCACATGCTCTGATCCCCCCTATTCTGATGCAAGTAATGTCTGAACTTCAGTCATTATTGTCATTCAATGCACCTCCCACAAGGTATGCGACAACTAGTTGCCAGAGACCCGCGCTCCTCGAGCTCAACCTGGGCTCCGCTACAATTACGATCATTAACCCGACCGCCGCCTATTACTGCGGCTTTCGACCGTAGATAACATAAAACGGCCAGTACGCATGCATCTTCCTGTTGCGGAGATCAGCCCTGAACTGTGCCGCAAAAACTTGCACCTCCTCGATGGACCACCCCAGATAATGCGTAAACAGCGCGAGCGTCATGGACTCAGCGCCCCAATTGAAGTTCTCAGACACCCACTTGCCAATCTCCTTGTGTTTCTTTTCTTTGGGCCACGTGTTCATCGGCCACTTGTACGGCAGTACGACAATGTCCACGAACCCAGCGTTCTTCATCATTTGAGGAATCTTGCCTATTGCGTCGAGTGGAAAGCCAGCTTTTCGTGCTCCGTCGTGCATGTAATTATGCCATCGGACGACGGTCGAGTTGGACGGCATTGTGCCATCGTCGCATGAGATGATGATGTCGATATCTTGGATCTCGAGATAACCGTTCGGCTCCAGGAACCTGCGCCAGTGTAAGCATGTTTCCGGCACACTCCAAATTGTCGTAGCTTACTCGAAGCACTGGTGTATGTATCGCTGCCAGTCGTTGAAAGCACCGCACATCATCTGAGAGTGGATGAAGTCGAACTTGCGCGAGAACGTCCAGTCCCGTTCTAGATCATCGATCTCAAAGTTGAGATTGGGTGGCACACTGCGAGGCTTGTCAGAAGACTAAGGAAGTATCTAGACTAGGATAATCTACTTGTGTGGCTGTACAGGTGCCAGGTCGACGCCGAGGACTTCCGTCTCCGGATGGGCATCGGCTGTTTGCGACATAAGTATGAATCAGGACAGGGGCCAGGTTCACGTACCGAAATCCATGGCCCAGATCCCTGTACCGCATCCGACGTCCAGAGCTCGGTTTATGTGTTTGACTGGCGCAAGGTAGAGCTTTTCGTCTATCGTGAGCCATACTATGTGGTGTTGGAAGTCTACGCCTCGTCAGGCTACCGACTTCAATATTGGCAAATTCAACTCACCGAAACGCTCTCTTTCCTCCTGTCAAGCGAAGTTGTAAGCTTGAGCATCGGACACGAACACCAACAGTCGCTTACCTCGTCCACGGGAAGCACATATTCTAACGCACGTAGTTAGCATAGTCTATGTGTCAGACGCCAAGAGATGTAGACATGAACTCACTAGCTTCCATATACCCTTGGTACCCTCGACCATGAATCTTGATCTCCTTGATGAGGTCCTCTCTTATCGACGCGGTTGAGCTCGCTAACTACACAGCCACGTGATTAGCTGAACCCGGGGTATCCAGGCAAGACAAGACCATCAGGGTGAAGAGCACCCACGCTCTCTATGGCTGAATCCCCGTCATCATAGTCGGACGTCTCGTCGGTGTTCTAACGGCACGTTAGTCGAAGTTAACGGCGGGCGCCAAGCAAGCGGTCTTACAGAATCAGGCTCGAGTGGGGCCGTTTCCGCAACCTCTAGCTCAAAGCTAGCGGCTGAGGGCTGTTCTTCTTCATTAGGAGCGTTAGTAGCCATCGTCCACGGTACATCCGTTTGTTACAGCGTCAATGTTCGTCTTACGGCGCAGTCGCGGCGGCTGGAAGGGTAAAGGGGAAAATGGAACGTGCGGGCGTAACTAGCCGCGATGACACTTGGCGTACCAGGGTTATCTTCGTGGCCTGCCCCTCGTCTAGGACCCAGCTGAGCGACCACTTCCTCGGGAATCGTACCACAGGTTCCTCGCTCCTTTCATACATCCGTGCCACGCTCACACGCTGGGTCTCACCGCGATGGGTAGCATTGACAGGACAACCCTCGCCATTGGCGTGGTAAGCGCCTCACTCCTGGCTTACTTCGTTCGCCTCGTGTTCCAGTGGCGACGCCTGTCGCATGTCCCGGGTCCTTTCTGGGCTTCCCTCACGAAAGGATGGCTGGCGAGAGAATCTCTCAAGGCGCGGCAGCCGATGTCGTTCAAAGAAGTGAACGAGAAATACGGTTAGCAAAGATGCGCCCGATCAACCGCGTTATTTGACAGGAGGAATAGGTTCACTCGCGCGTGTTGGCCCCAATGAGTTGATCACGGACGACCCGGACCTTCTGCGGAAAATGATGGCCGCAAGGTCAACCTATACTCGCGGTCCCTGTAAGCAATTGTGTAATACTACACCAATGCCCCGTACGCTAAGACATGACTAGGGTACAGCGCAATGAAATTCGACCCGGAAAGAGACAGTTTGTTTTCGATGCGCGATGAGGTTGCGCACACCAAATTGCGAGCGAAAATGGCTGCCGGGGTGTGTTGAAGTACCCGAACTCGTTATCGTAGCGACTAATCGCGTAATATAGTATTCTGGTAAAGAAAATGAGTCCATGGAAAACTCCATTGATATGGAAATCGCGAAGCTGATCTATCTGCTCGAAACCAAATACCTTTCGACTGGCGGGGACTACCGACCTGTAGACTTTGGCGAGAAGGCGTCCTTCTTCACCCTCGATGTTATCAGCGAATTGGCTTTCGGGCAAGCCTTTGGCTATCTGGACCAAGACGCTGATGTGTACGACTACCTCGCGATCACGAAGAACTTCATCCCTGTCATGATGGTTCTGGGCGACATCCCATATCTGGCAACTGCGCTTCAATCCAAATATCTCAAGGGTCTGCTTCCGAAAGAAAGCGACAAGCTCGGCTTTGGTGCATTCATTGGCGTCGCAAAGAGGCTCGTAGCTAAGCGCTTCGGCCCCGACGCAAAGTCTCACCCCGACATGCTGCAATCTTTCGTGCGTCACGGTCTTACCCAGGAGGAAGCGTCTGGAGAGGCGTTACTCCAGGTCGTTGCTGGAAGTGACACCTCCGCCGGCTGCATTCGAACTGTCATGTTGAGCCTCCTGACTAACCCGATCTCTTATCGGAAACTTCGCGCCGAGATCGACAACGGCATTGCTGCTGGAAAAGTCTCCTCGCCCATCAAGGACTCCGAGGGACGCCAGCTGCCTTATCTTCAGGCCATAATTAAGGAAGCACTTCGTCTCATGCCGCCTGCTTCTGGAGCTTTCTACAAGGAGGTGCCGCCTGCTGGAGACATGATCAATGGCATGTTCATCCCCGGAGGTACGCAAATTGGCTCGTCGCCAATGGCTATCCACTGTTCAAAGAAGATCTTTGGTGCAGATGCAGATCATTTCAGGCCCGAGCGTTGGCTCGAAGCTGGGCCTGAGAAATTTGCTGAGATGTCAAATACCGTGGATCTCGTTTTTCACTATGGCAAGTATCAGTGTCTTGGCAAGAACGTTGCGTTGATGGAGTTCAACAAGATCTTTGTTGAGGTAAGCATGTCTGATATGGATCTTGGTCATGGAAACAAATACTTACCCCTTGCACAGCTCTTGAGAAAGTTTGACTTTGTCATCGCGAACCCAGAGAGACCTACCAAGCTCAACAACTCGGTATGTGGAATCCAAGTGACTACATCTGATGTTTTACTAACACCCATTGCAGGGTATCTGGCTCATGGAGGACTTCTGGCTGCGATGCGAATTGAGGCAGCACTAGCCGGGTACTTACGTTGTCACTGTCGGACGGCCAGAATATAGTAATGTCGGATATGTATTGGTGTTGTTAAGTTGAGTGGATACTCAGCTTACTACAGAAACACTGGGCAGGGTGCCAAGCAAAGAATAACTGACTTAAAGCTCAGACAGAAGGATTTTCCACATCTTGAATGCCTCGGAGAAATTGCGAGAGGCGGAATCTCTTCTTGTTCATTCTTTCCTTCCTCTACACTCTTAGCAATACACCTCCAATCATACACCCACATCGTTTCCAAAGAAATCTAAGCAAATGAAAGTCTCGCAGCTGGCGAGCTAAAATGGATCGAGTATCTGACCATTGCGGCGCCACGCCTGGCCTCACAGACCCGCGGATCTGCGACAAGTTGAAGCAGATACGATAGAAACGTACGTGAACCCCACTAGCATACGCCATTACTTGATCTTCTTTCCATGAGTAGTGTGGTGTGCCGTTCATCACCACTTACACATCTCCATCCCGGTACACGTAGAGCCAACAAATCAAGCCTCGCGCGAAAGCCCCCATGAATCCAGCTGTCGATACTATTCAACTCGATGTTGACACGCCGCGTCCTCGCCAACATACTGTAGTGTGCGAAGACCGTCAGAAGCCAGTCATTGTTTCTGCGTCTCGCCCTACGCGCATCTGCAGTGATCGGTCGTGCCGGGCATGGTCCTCCGAACGACAATGTGACAGACTCGGTATACAGGCTGAAGACGCCTGCCAACGGCCCTTCGCAATATAGAAATTCGCCCGTGCACAGGGGGTGAAGTGAGAAGGGAGCATCAATACTTCGGCGCCAGGGGAGAACGATTCGGTCCAGCGTAACGCACAAGCGTAGTGGTGCTGGAAGCGTACTGAGCGTGATTATTTGGAAACCAGGCGTATTTCCAGTCATACGCGCAAAGCAGGCGCTGAGTACCCTAGATGTTTCTCCTTCCAGCTCGGCTTTAATCTGTCGACAGGAGGAATGGAGGCCATGGTATTCGCTCAGTGGGGTTGTGTTTGGAATAGCGATTATACCATATATCTCGTTGCGTATCTCTGTCGGCAGGGTGAGGAATGTGGCCCGAGTCTTGTGAACACGGCATGATGTTTGACGCAGCCTGGCTGCGCAAGGAGTGGTCGCGCGTCCTAGAATGCTGTGGCGAAGGAAAAGTAGGAGGTTTACGGTTTGTCGTATCAGTCCAGTCAGGGCGATCGCACAATGCTCTAGTTGAGGCCACATGGTGAGGTTCAGTGCGTTGTTGTTAAGGCTTTGATGTAGCTATCAATCTCGCGAAATCGCGAGCGACAAGTTTTATAGCAGCCGCCGCAGCAGAAAGTCTGGGTGCTTTCACGGTACAGTGTAGGTCCCAACCATCGAGTGAGAAGGAGCTAGCATAGCACTCCCAAATACACCGAACTAAAATGCTACTTCGAAGGGCCAATACTTTTCGAAAAATATTGGGTATCATTACTTATAGTTACACTGAGTGTAGTGCCGTACATTCTAATCATACACACCTCTAAAACCAATCGCCCCAATCCGAATCTCCTCCACCTCCGCTATCGTCACCACCCCCTTGCGAACCCCAAAAGTCTTCTTGCTGATTGTCCTGTCCAGCCGAAGGATCCTGGCTCTCACCCCATATGTCTTCGCCGCCTTGCGGGCCCTGCTGCTGACCAGGATTATCAAGATACGGATCCGAATTACCAGTTTGGGGACTCTGGTCATCTCCTTGTTGGCTCGATTCTCTTCCTCTCTGTATTGCTTCGTAGCCAGCCATTGTCCCCGCGCCGACGCCAACACCTTCAGCGGTTCCAAGACCACGTGCCGCGGCGCCAGCCTCACCTGCAATACCGCTCTCGCCCGCTGCGCCGACTGCGCCAGCACCAGCTTCGCCAGCGGCGGCTCCTCCAGCTGCTTCGCTGCCTCCGAACGGCATCCATAGAGGCCACATGCTACCAATACCACCGCCACGGCTTCGGCTGAAGTAGTCAAAGTCTATGCTGACGGCCGTCGCGAGCATGACGGCACGTTGGTCAAGTGTCATTCCGGATACTGGCTCCGAATCTGCTGCGCCGGCAGAATCCATTCTCAACGCGTAAACTCCCGTGTCTGTGAATATCTCTCTTGCGAAGCCAGAGAAGTTGCGGTTCACTGCGCCGATGAGGCGGCTGTCTTCGGATTTGAGACTAAAGTCCCACGACAGGAATGGCTCGTCTACACGTGCGAATTGTAGCATACCGACTTCTCTTGAGTCACCCTCCACTACGGCCACAGCTTTTGAGTTCGATACTGGTAGATTGCCGGGCGCAATCTGCGGGGTGTTTGGTGCGGCAGGGTCGTCTTCAAGATTTCGCGCCAAGTACATGTTATACTTGCGCCTCAAGGGTGCCCACTCTTGCTCGGCAGCTCCAATGATTCGCATGTCCTGGAGGGGTATGCTGGAGATGTTCGCGCTAGTCTGGCCCGTGATGCTGCCTGTGCTGGTTCCTTGCAAGCTGTCGGAGCTCGTGTACGTCGCCGCATCCTTCCCTATGGCGTCGTAGACTCTGATTGTACTGTTGATCCAACTGAAAGGTCTGTGGAATCTCAGCACTTCCTTCTCCTCTTTGTCAAAGACGTGTGTTGTGAAGCTTCGATGTGTCTTCAGCATTTGCCTGGCCATCGCATTGCCAATACCATGGTCTTGTTCCGCTAGATAGCCAATGTGATTGCCATGGGGGTCCATAATGACATAGCGATTCGCTTGCTCGAAGCCCATGAGCACGTTCATCATCTCGAGCTGCCGCTGGATGATCAGAGTTGAGTTGTCAAGCAGACGCATGGCGGGATGCGTCTCCTTCAAGACGCCATGGGGGTCTTCGGGTATGTGCACAGGTGTGACGAGACTGTTCTCGCCATCTGGTGTGGTTGCGAGCGCGTTCGACACGGCATCGACTTTCGAAGATGGCTCAGCGGAGGCATCTTTTGGCGGTTCGTTGGACTCTTTCGGCAATTCATTGGATTCGTTCGACGGCGGTGGTACTCCGGGTTGCCTGGAAGAGTATGGAGGTACTCTGCTCTGTGGTGGAGTGTGTTTCGGCAGCCGAGCGCGAGGTCCAGGTGGCGGTGGTGTGCGTCCAGTTGCAAATGTACGGATGGCTTGTCGAGGCAGTCGCAAATACCATCTCGCCGCCGGTAACATTTCTACAGTGTGTTGTCGCAATCTAGTCTTGAAGAGTGAATGTTGAACAATCCTACTCTGCCCAAAGATGTGGGGTCGTTGCTCGAAAGATCTTGCGCTCGGGTGTAGCTGCGTAACAAAACATTTTCCGAGGAAGCTCTTGTCGAGCTCGAGATGAGTACGTCTTCGCTTGCTCACTCCATGAGTTCGATAAGCTACAAGTGTAAGACAGAAGCCGGTGGCACAACGTTATTCTAAAAATACGAATGTATCTATGTATCAAATATGATTGTTGTCCTTACGATGTTCAGGTGCACTTTCGCGATGCCGCTGCCCCAAGCTCTCGCGCCAATCAAGCGCGGTCTTGGCGCAGCCTAGCGGAGCGACAAAACTTTTTTGAAGGAGCCGCGACCATTTGACACTCTCACACGCACGTCGAAGCCTACCATCTCCATGAGCTGCACATTACCAGCAAGCTTCCAACGACGGGTAAGTTAAAGAACGCAATCCCTTCTCTTACTTCATGATGACAAAATCTCTCATATCGGGCCACCGCTGCGTAGCATTCACTTGTCTGCGCTCTGGTGGTCCATGCTGCATCCGTTACTTATAGACTACAACGGTATCTGATCGAACACTTCACAACCGCAACTGTTCATTAACTTTCTGCGAATATCTCTGACTCGTGACAGTCTCATTCGAAACCGGATCTGGAAGATGGCGGTTGACCTGGAGGCGCAGACGCCTGTACAGGACGCAAAGCCTGACAGCACTTTACCACAACTCCAGGACAAACCTGCAAGCAATGCACCGAGGAAACCAAGGCCCCAAAGACCCAACTTCAACCAGCTACATGCCAAGCCGATACCGCTAGACGTGTACCCGCTACCGGCGTTCATTCCGCACAATCCCATCTCCATTGTGCGCATCGCCTTTACCTTGATTCGACACTCGCTATTCTCACCGTCGTCTCATATGGCAGTGCACAAAGCTTACTTCTCTCACGAGACACAGTCAGTCCACGTGACTGATCCGGCCTCTATTCGTGCGCTCTGGGAACACGGCTTCTGGGGCAAAGGCTCGCTTAGTCGAAGTGAGCCTCAATGGCTTGCTAGCGAGAAGAAGAGACGCGGCGTCGCAGAGGACAAGACGAGCGCAGAAGTGACGCAGAACAGGCGAGAAGAGCGAAGGCAGTTCAAGCTCGAAAGAGCAAGAGCGCAGAGAGAGGCGATTGAGCAGCAGCTGAAACAAGAGGGCAAGCTGGAGGTTGACGCGAGCATTGAAGAGCTTGTGGAGGATGGACACGTGACCGAGAGTCCGAGAGGGACAATCTACACACCTGGCGCTGGGGATGAGGTCACGCTGAACGGTGACTCCATTGCGTCGGAAGTTGGCAAGAGCCTTACTGAGAATCCGCCTGACTGGGTCGAGGACGACGATGAAATCGAGAAGGACGTTGCGATCAAGGACCAGGAACACTTGCAGCTCAACCTAGAGGAAGCGTTCTACCTCGCCTACGCCCTGGGCGCCCTTGAAGTTGTTGGCTCCGGGACTGAAGGCTCATCATCTAGCGTCCTACCCACATGGTACCTCGTTCGCCTCTTCGCCTTACACGCGACCTCCCCACTCCCCCAGGAAGGCATGCAACAACTCCAAACCACGCTCACAACCACGTCGTCCAGCATCTCCACGCCTCCCATCGCCCCTGACAATCAATTTATCCTCCGCTACGTCGTCTACCACCACTTCCGTAGCCTCGGCTGGGTCGTGCGTCCCGGCATAAAATTTGCCGTCGACTTCCTCCTTTACCTGCGCGGCCCGGCCTTCCACCACGCCGAGTTCGCAATCATGATTGTGCCGTCATACTCGCACGAGCACTGGAAACACAACAAGAAGGAGAGCAAGGATTGGTGGTGGCTGCATCGCGTGAACCGCGTGCAGAGCGCCGTGTTCAAGACGTTGGTGCTGGTGTATGTGGAGGTGCCGGCGCCGTGGGATGAGGGTGGTGGGAAGGATGTGCATGTGGGTGGTGTGCTGGGGAGCTACAAAGTGCGGGAGGTTGTGGTGAAGAGGTGGAGTCCAAATCGGAATAGGGATTAGTAGGATCATCCGAAATGAGAAATGTAGTGCTCCGGACCATCAGCTTTGTGCTCGCTGGCGTTGTCTGCCTGATTACATCAATCTCTATCCCATCCCTTCTCCCTCACCAGCCCCACCGACAACCTGAAATCCCACCCCTTATTCTTATCCTTCTTCAAGGCCTCTAACTTCTTCACACAAGCCAACAACTTCTTACTCGGCTCTAGAGTTATTCCAATTTCCATCGTATTCAGCTGAAGCGGCATCCAGCGCGTCTCTTCGTACAATTGCCGGCATGTAGTGAGCAGTCCGGCGCCGATATCCGAGACGTCGAAGCGGTCGGTGGACGAGTAGTCGAAGTAGAGTGTGCGGTAGGGGAGGGATGTCAATGCGTAGGTGTAGATTTCGTGACGGATTTCGGCGGGGAGAGTCAGAAGGGTAGGGGGCTGTGGCATTGCCGCAATACTTGGTGTGTTGATTGATGATCGAGGTCCGAAGGATATTTGAGCTGGGTTGGTGAGGGGCAAGGCTGGATGTTGCAGCCTGGCGGGGTTGGATAAGTGAATCATTGGGGGCGTTCCTTGGCTACCGCATATGTACATGCATGCAGATAGGTATCGTGTGACTCTGGAGCTACGAGCTGACAGGCCGAATAATCTGCTGGATTCGCCTGCTTGTGTGCACAATCTTGATATTGATGTGGTACTCGTCTGAACTCATCGAAGATCACAAAGTGACCGTGCTCTTCGATCCCGGAAAAGTACTTTCTTCGAACTCAATCTTAACGATATGTTGGCCTGGAATAACAATGAGGCCGACGTATCGACTGTTCCAGTTCACGGTATGAGAGAGATTGCCAGAGTCTTCGACTGCCTTGCGGATGGTTTCTGCTGGTGGAGCGCGCCACTCGTGGGCCAGAGAAAGGATGATGTTTCGATCCTGCAGGATATCAACATCAATTATTAGAGACATTGCAAGACTTGATGTCGAGACGTTGAACATGAAAGACCATCCACCGCTTACCTTGTCCGTACACTTCAACTGGCCCCCAAATACCCTCCCATCCTCAGCGTGCACGCGCAGCGTCTTGCCGACGAACTGCGACAGCCAGTCGCTAGCCTCGATGCGGTTCATCTTCCTGTCCTTCTTCGCCCAGGGCAACCAACTACGGCGATTCTGTGTGAGTGTTGAAATCATGCTTGATCCGCTAGCAATTATGGCAAGTGCGTCCAGTGTGGCTGAGTCGTCTTCGTGAACAGTGCGGTGGCTCAACTTGACTTCTTGGCGCGCCCAAAGTCTCTCGATGTCGATATCGATTGCGGACCTCCGAGCTGAACCTTGGAACCATTTGACGGCGTGAAAACGGTCACATACAACACAACATGCATTCAATACGGCGGAGTTGCCAGTCAGCATTCAGGAGCTCGAGTGAGGGCTTGGTGTTTGCCAATGGCTCGAAACGCGCCTTCTCGAGATCGTGTGCGCGCTCAAAAGGTACTTCTACTTCAAACTTCACCAGTGAACTCAGTCTGAGACCATCACAGGGGCCCTCCCCGTGTTCCTCACGCCCTCTTCGCTGGAGCTCACCGAACTCCTGTCGACATTCAACTCCAAGATTCTTCTGCCCAGCCTCCTCACCAATGAGCAAAAGAAGCTCGTCTACAAGCAAGAAAACAAGGCAAAGCTCGAGGCCGAGCCTGTAGACATCGCACTTGGCGAAGTGACTCTCCCACTCGAACCTCTCGACCGTAATCGCCTCCCCAACCGCACTGAGACGTTCATGGAGATAATCCGCAAAAGCGAGAGTAGGGAGGATTGGGAGAACGTGGTGCGCGTACTCGAGGGCCTTGAAGACGCGGGAATCAAGGTCAGTAGAACATGGCGAGAATTGGTTGTCCGGCGCCTGCACCTGAGCGGCAATCAGCACCTCATTCTCAAAGCCCTGCAGCGCGTCAAGGCCACGGGCCTGCGGATGCGAGACGGCAGGCTCGTGCTTCAGGTGTTGCGCGGTGTGCATGACATGGCCGCGAAGTCCGACTGGGACAAGGACGAAACCAACAAGGCGTTCCGGTTCGCGAAGCAGATTGTGGAGATGCTGGAAGACGACGAGCACCGCGTTGGGCCAGCCAAAACCCTGTACAAGACCGACTTTAGAGGTGACCCTGCCGTCGTCGCGCTGCCAACCGAATTAGCTGCCGTGCTGGCCGATCGTCACGGTGGGGATGTGGAGCAAGTGAAGACATTAGCAAGGCGCTTGATGGCGTCGTTGAAGCAAGACGACTACTCGGTATGATAATCAGGCCTACTTCATCCAGCTCGACTAATATTTGGTCAGAACAAAGTCGACAGTCTCACCGCATCGTTCAACAACAAGCCCACTGATTTCACGAGCGTTTCCACCCAGCGCAGGCGTGTTATGGGACTCGCGCACGATCTAATGCCGGTCGTCCTGATCTGGAACGCACTCAAGACAGCAAGGGGAGTTTTGGGCGCAGATATGCCTGAAGCGGAGCAGGCGCAGGAGCTGGAAGGGCGAACGCAGAAGGCGTTGACTGAGGGGCTGGCTAGTCTGAAGAATCTCTCGCAGAGAGATGGCGTAGAATTCAAGAGCGAAATGGTGGATTATGTACAGGATGCGGTGGAGAGGTGTCGATGAGAGATGCGCCCGGTGTAGAGGTATACACGGAGCGTGAGTGTAGATACAGTATGTAGTTATTATATGTTGACGATTCATGTAGCTCAATTGAATCCATGTGCCACCTTTGCAAAATCGACGCACCATTACCTTTCACTCACAGAATGCACGGCATCAATCCAGAAGCACGACCTGAACGCGACGTTCGCCTTACGTCTGATCCTCTGAAAAGCATTGGAATGACCTCGAGTTTGTCTCGACAGCACGAGGCCGCCTCGAACCTTCTATGGGACTGGTTAAATAATAGAGGAGTTAAAGGATGATCGCCTCCACCAATTGCTAGCCCCATAACAGTCCTTTCACAATGGCTGCGGTTCATAGTGAAAGCGTAGTCAAACCCCTTGCGCCTACTACTATCGGCGATAACTCGGAGGTGAAACCTCTCTCGCTGGTGAATTATAGAGACTCGAGGCGCACCTCTTCCCCACACTACTTTCGTTGCACAGCTGCCACTCTTAGTATCTCTACTCTTACACGTACGTCAACTCCCGCCAAACGAATCAACTTCCGCCAGACTCATCAACCTCGCCATGTCCTGCTTCGCTCTTCTGCCCGAGATCCGCCTCATGGTCTACGGCTATGCCGTCAATCTAAACTCATCACCTTTCATCGACGCTCAATGCCTCTTCCTCTCCTGCCAACAGATCCACGCCGAGATGGACGCAGAAGGCAAGAAGCTCTTGCGCGCCCGGTACGCCACGATCAAGAAAAGCCTACCATTTGAGGCTGGTATCCTATTCGACATTCCGGCCACGTTCCAACAGCTACGACACCTTCGGATCTCCCTCGCAACAAGCGCGTCCATACCAGACGTAGACCCCGCCGACCTGTACTTCTGGGACCAACTCCTCGTAATAATGGAGTTGCATCTCGATTCACCAACGCTCACATTCCACGAAGACAACGACGTCCCATCCTCAAGCGGGAACATCTACAGTCTCGACGCAGACATACTCGTTACCGCAATGCATCGTACCGGCGTACTACACGCTCAGCCTCTTGTCATCGACCCCCCACTACTGATTTATCAACAACCCAAAAAGTACGTAGTGGCGGTAGTCGATTGTGCTAAGAACCAGGACGTTTGGCGTGAGCCGGATTGGATCGTAGAATTGGGCCCGCGGACAACGTTGGTGTTTGAACGGATTGGGAGTCGGAAACCTGTGGCTTTTCGGTATCGGCGGAATCATATTTTTGATGGATTGATGCAGGCGAGGAAAGCGACGGTGGGTGAGATTATTGCTGTGCGGGTCATGGTGGGTGTGGTACTTTTGGGTTGTGCTGTTGATGTTGTCAAGCACTTTATTTGATGAAGGGTCTCTAGTTTGAGGCTACACAGTGTTCACGTATATCATGGGTACATAGCAGCGTTTCGTCGAGAATCGAGCCAGATCTTGGTAGTGAAGTGAAGTATACAATGACAGTACCACTGGACTCCGTAATCGCAGCTCACAGCCATGCTTAGAGGATCACGCAGAACTAGGGAAGATACACTTGTAGTTCATTGAGGTGCTTCTTTGACTTCTGACACGACAGCGTGCTCACCGATGATTTCTTAGTTTCGCATCGTGCGATCTAGCTGCAGTACCCCATACTTCCTTTTCTGCTTCGGAAACTCTTCTTGCGATGACCATGATAGAGCTCTCTCCATCAAGTTCCCTAGCATTATTGCTCAGTCCGCAACCACCCCGTGTCAACGACGTCTCTTGCTTTCATTCCATGGAAGTCTTTCCCCTAATACTTCCTCTGTCAACAGGTCCACTATATCCGCCTCATCTGAATCGTCGAAGTTTTCCACTTTTGTCTGCGATTGTTCGAAGCTGATCTTGAAAGCTTCATCTGTGAATTGGCGTGTAGGAGCGGACTTGCTTGGCTGATGTCGTGCTGGAGCTATGTCTGAGGATGTGTCATCAGCGGGCGGTTGTGTAATCCTGGGTTGATCGGATTCGGCGGTGATGTTGGTAGAACTTTCAGTAGTTTCCTCCTTGCTCTTTGGATTGTTCCCTATGGGTAATTGTGTAGATATCCGCGACCCTTTCGACGATCGAATGCTGAGGCTGACCTGGCACTTCTCGTGGACGTTTTCGCTGATTTCGCCACTTGTGACAACGGACTGCTTTGGCACTAGCGTAGAAGTGTCTGCATGTACTTTGATAAGGCTTTCAGACTCCGTGAACGCTGGTTCGGGAAACTGGCAACCTGGTTCGCCGCAGTTGCAAAACTTCCCATCCACGAACCAGTCTTTCCCATACGCCACGACCACTGGATCGCCTTTCTTGATCGGTCGTATTCTACGCGCATAAAGTATTCGCCGATTTAATCTCACAGCAACGTCGTCGAGCTCAATATTCGGGTTGCAGGATGAGTTCATGATGCGCAGAACGGATCCCGCCCGCTCCCCGTCAATCGCACCCAAAGCCACCTCTTTCGATGCGATACGTCCGATGGGAATGTCGATGAGATAGTTGCTTTTGTTGGCCTCATCCTTTTTCGTGATGAAGCCAGCGTATTCTCCGAGTTCGCCATCGAGGTCTTTGTTGGCGACCAAGCCGTATCCCTTGTCTTGAGTGGCTTGGATGCGAAACATCTTCAGCCAGTCGTTCTCATGCTCCGTGAACCAGTCTCTTTATGTGTGCTCGCACGACTCTGAACATCCGTATACGCAGAATGCATCTCTTGTCGTGTCGCCGAGCAAAGCTGCCAACGAGGTAGGTGGCCAGACTCCGTGGTATAGGTCTGGCTTTGGCATGTCTCTTGGCCAATCGCTTACATTGAAGCTATTGCTCGGTTGGAAGGTTGGATATATTCGCTGCCCATCAGCCCCTGTGTTGTTTTCGATCCGATGCAACGGGTAGCCTTCGTTGTCTTGTGCATAGAAGTAGATAGGTTGCTCTTACGCGACGGAGTACATGTCTTTGAGCAAGCTCTCCTTGTGCTCCATGTAGGCTTTTTTCTTTTCTTTTCTGATATGCTCTTCCAACTTTTGTCGAATTCCTTCCAGCTTAGCATGGGTCTTTTCTTGGCCAATGTGGAGCTGAGAAGAAGCGGTAATTAAAGTTGGAGGAGTATCTGGATGCAGCCATCGCTGCTGAGCGTGAGGTGTAGTCAGGATGTGAGCCTTCCTAGCAACATTCACTTTGGGGGCGTGTGGATGGCCGCAAGAGGCGGATTTACACCGTGGCATATCTCAAGTGAAACTGAAGTGGGTGCGCTGCCTAACTACTTTCTCGTTCAGTTGACATTATCTCACTGGTTGGTGTGTCATGAATGTAGAGTGTATATACTCGAAGTATTTGAGGAAAGTCATTGACAAATGTCCACAGGTTCACTTATACGTCCAAATCGATGTTGGCAATCTCGGCTGCTCTGGTCTATCATTTGCGGTTGACTTGACGGTTTTCGGATCAAGCAAACGCCAAGGGATGGATGCTTGTGAAGGTCATCGCTACTGACTGTCGAGTTCGTGTCAGGCCTTATATGTGATTTGAGGAGTAGCGTACTTCGAGAGATAGGTGTTTGATGTCGAGGGGACCTTCGAAATCCTCGGCGCGATGACTTTTGCGAAGTAGATTATTGGGAATGTGCGCATACAACAATGTGCGCATATATCTTGTGCAAAGACTTGAAGACGCACAGGTTTACTGCGTGTCACGCCACAAAACCGCACATCACGTTCAAGACGTCGCTTCAATTCGTTGCTTGCGTACTTTTTCAACGCTTTACTGAGCGAGACCACTAACACTCACCCTCGCAAACTAGAAGCACACACATACGATGTCCAAAGACACCATACCAACATTTTTCTTCCGCGCGAACGACCCACTCCCGATCCTCGACGAACTCGACACTCAAGCCGATGCCAACCTCGCCAGCGTCCTCGTCCTCGAAAACCTCTACGGGAAGCACGCAAACTCTACTGACGCGGCGGAGCGCAGCAACTTTGCGGTCATCCTGCGAGAACACGGTATGGCGTTAGAGACTAACCTGGGGATCATTAAGCTTAATGCGGAGCTTATGACTGATGAGCGTATTGAGACATGGGTCAATAGAGCTATGGTTGATGCGGAAAGGACTGCAAGGAAGGACCGGATCGACAGGCTGATGAAGAAGATGGCGGCCTTGGAGGAAGCGATGGCGGAGCTTAGCGAGGGTTTGGTGGGTGATACAGATGTCATTCTGTAGTGAGCCGATCTATTCACTGTTTTGTTTTTCTCAGCGCTTGCTCTCTCTTCACAAACAACATGTCGATACCGGCATACCTGAGTCACTCTTTTCGGGGCATGTGCGAAGATTAACTAGTTTGCTACGGCGAATGAACAGTAGTTGGAATGCGCTGCTCTCGCTGAACGTCGTAAACTTTCTCTATCCTTGCTCTTCCTTGACAGCCACGGATACAGCAACTGTGAGGTGATTCTCACGATTCGTACGTGGCGAAAGATTCACGCACTAAGCTAACCGTGTACATAAGATGCTCTTGTCATTCGAAGGCTCTTGGACGCGTGAAGGCAATGTTGAAGCGGGGACGGAGGAGCGCGAATGCTTTACAAGGTGCATTGCAGGCTGGAGCATACGAGCGAAGATGCTGGGCTGTCTATCGAATCATAGTAGCGAATGGTGGCTACAGTTGTAGTTTATCAAGCAGATCAACGCGTTGTGATTCAACAGCGGACTCCTCAGAAATATTTCGATTTTCGCTCGTTTGTTCCAGCCTGCAGTAGTGTGGAATTACCTGTACGGTTGCCATGACCCGTCGTTATCGCTATGCACATGGTTGAATGTGGTATAAAGGTCCTCTAAAGATGCGTTGTGGCTGTTGCTAACGTCGAGATTGATTGGGCAACAGTGAAGGCTCAAGTTAGTGAGTAGCCAGGACTCACAGAAACCGTCACCGGGTGCGGCAATGATTCGTGATCGTGTGAGACAGCATCAGCTACCCACTGACTTTAGTAGCTACGACAATAGCCTTTTAGTAAATAAGAAGCCTTTATAAAACGTATTGAGGATAACTATACAGGCTACACTTTAGTCGTACTCTGGGTATATCTTTGCTGAGCTAATCGATTATGAATTCTCGCCGCACCTGGTGCCTTGGGTTGCCTCAAAAGTTCGTCACTACATGACCACGGTGAAGTTATTTCGAAGCGATCGACGGGTACTAGGAAGTAACCATAAAGATAGAAGTCTAGTACTGCGTCAAGCGGCTCTGAGGCCGGGCGATTGCTGTGACGCTGCTGTGATTATTGATCGTGTTTGGTGATGTCGAAATTGAGAAGGTTGCTGCCGCTACAAGGTGGACCCACTTTAACTCACAAAAATTTGCACCGAGCAAACTTTTCTCGCGCAACACAGTCTGACCGTGGCACAAACCGTCCCAAATCGACGTCAAGCGCACTTGCTTCCTAGTCGTTGCTCGTAGCTGTTCAGCAATTATTTAGCTATATATGACTTGTCAAAATATCAGTTCCTTCATCAAAGCAGCAACAGCCCGGCTAGCTCAATCGGTAGAGCGTCAGACTCTTAACAAGCCATCTGAAGGCTGCGGGTTCGACCCCCGCGTTGGGCTCATCTTTTTGCCTTTCTGTTCTCTTTTTCAATCTGTTTTTTGCTCAGGCGATCCGTCTCACTGTCCGCTGTTGCTCCACCAGCCACTCTTTTGCCTAGGGATCATAAATAGTTATGCACGTCCTTCATAGCCGTTGCTGCGACATCAACTGCAAGCACTGATGCTGTTCGGGCGAGCCATGTTGTTGCTGCCATACTACGCGATTCGCCAGGCGACACGATCACGCCCGTGTCTTCAAGCATTCCCTCAGCCCACTTGACTTCTATATCCCACTGATTATGCACAGTAGGTATCATCGTCTTGCAGCGTGAACTCCGCTAGCAATGCTCCCATAGCCTCACCCGGCAGTGTTCACTGTCGTATCGTATCGTCGGCGCGGTGAATGGGTCACGTCTTGGGAGCTGCAGTATCCTTGCAGACTCTCAAACTCTAGCACACATTAGCTAGACTGAGAGAGTAGTCGTTTGTGAACTTACTGAGGAAATTCACGAGACCTCTGAAGCAGACTACCACCTACGAGGTCCTGCGGCGTATCGCGATATCCTCAATTTCGCAATGAACTCCGTCGGCGTGACTGGTACACATTTTGACATGATAACACATCGCAATAATGCGTTGCGACGCTCAAATAGCAGATAATGGTGTTGGGAGCTCCTCATCCGAGCATCGTTCAGCCGCGGGGTTGCTTGGGCACCACCTGCTTGGCGGCGTCGCGTCTTGTTATGATTCAGCAGCACCATGTATCTCCACCTTCATGTTCAACTTTGTATTGAAGTCATCTTCACTCGCTGCTTTCATTCTCTCCTTCTTCATCATACGGCCATCAGTAAAACCATGCTCGCCGAAGGATTATCCAAGTTCCTGCGCAAGGGCAAGTTGAACCAGCATGCCTTTGGCGCCATGTTCAACGAGGAGGCCCTTTACGATCCTGAAGTCTTCTCGCAGCTTCTATCACCGCTCAAGACTCGCGAAATCAGCATTGAACTCCGGGCAGTGTTGATTGCCGACTCCGATGGACCATGCGCCTGTCTCCGATGGACCATGCGCCTGTCTCCAGCAAAGGAGCGCCAGGTCAGGGTTCGACCAGTGCGCGCTTCAATCGAAAGAGCTCGAGACGTTCTGCCGCACGGGCGAATCAGACCTCAGCCCTACCGATTCTGAAGCAAAACGACCCCTCCTCTGGTCCCCTTTCTGCACTCAAGTGTCTGTCTATTTCGCATATATGCGCACCGTTGCTGCTTGGTGGCACTAGTTGATTTCTCCCAGAGAAGTGGTGCCACACCGTAGTCTTTACAGCATCCAGGCTGCACTTACTTCAAGATTGTCACCAGAAACTAGCTTCGGCATATTCAAGCAACCGTCAAACATCAAACGCAATCGAGGTCACGGTCCGCAAAGCTTGGAGAATGGCACCCATACCATCGGCGACGACTGGAGGCGGCTGGGATGCAAATACGACCATTAACTTCGTTGCGCTAGTTCTTGCTATACCTGGAGCGCTTACGGGCCTCATGGCTCTTTGGATATTACGCAGAGGTCATCACTTGAGAATTCGAGGTTCGTGGATCGAGTTTTCCCGCCAATGTCAATGACAGACTAGCGCTCATCAGCCTCACCGGCGCGCAGTCAGCTCAGGAGGCTACATCGTACCTACTAACGAAATTGTCAGAGCGACTCTGTAGACTTTCTGTGAGTCTCTTCCCACGGCAATTTCACTCTGCTCGCACAGCCTTGCCAGACGAGGCCTATTCTCGATGGATCGATCAGCTCCTGCAAAGATATCATGAGCTTGATGGAGAGATGTCCTCAGAGCAACAGCAATGGATAGAAGAGATAGAACTCTCTTCGCAGGGAGTGACCGCGTGAGATGGTCTCTGTCTCCTGATGAACCGCATGTTGCATTAATGATTCAATTTCTTTCTTCGTTGTCTCCTCACTGGGTTCTCTTTTGTTTACGTGTTCAGGACCTTTTGGTTCCTTATCTGAAGTTTTGTATTGCGCTTGACATCACGTCGTCTGGTACTGTAGGGCAGCATTCTCGCTCAAAAGCATGTGTTGTTTCTCCGAACTTTTGCATAATACCTCAATTGTGGTACCGCCGACGGATGTGCGAAACCTGATGTTATGTCAGATTTGAAAGCACAGCATTGGCTATACTTTTCGACATTCGTTGGCTGTACGTACACTCCTGAATCTTTCCGATGTTCCGTCGTAGCCCTAATGATGCAAAGTCTTGCTCCGCGCACTGTTCCTCTAATGCTTACGACCCTCGCATACAATACCCTGTTCCATCCAACCAACGAAATCTGTTCATAGATTACATGACCAATCAACGATCAAAGTCCGCGATCATCCCAGCTCTGGGAACTGCATACTTAAGAAGGCTACTATTAGCTTATCGGCCTGCCAGTCCCTTGCACTTGCACGAGACGGCTTTGACTAAGAAAATTTGTAGTAGTGTCCATTTTCCCGACTTACAAATACAACCATTCGAAGATCCGATCACTCGGATCATATGCGGCGTGCCGGGGGTTCAATAGACCCATCTCTGTGTGCCTGCTGTCTAATTGAACAAAGGGCAAGACCTCATACAACAGGATGGTGTTCAAAAGCTACTTGTAGGTGCAGCTTGAAGCTGCACCTCTGCGCGTATACCGTAAGCGTCAGGATCGACGAATGAAAGAGGTCCAAGCGCGACACCGCATGCTCCTCCACAGCCTACTAAACATCCTCGCATAAGACACGCTGCTCTCTGTTCCATGCTTCCTTTGTCTCTTATGTTCATACTATCCGAAATTATTCGTTTCGTATTTCCTGATTTCTCGCCCATCCAATCGCACAACAAAGGGAGAATTCACCAACGCCCACCACTGACTACGAAATCATGCAGCTCTGGGAGCCCAACACCACCATCGAACTACTCGCTCTCTTACTCACTATCCCCGGATCCATCGTCGCTATGCTCGCATTAAATGTACTGCTAAAGCGTCGAAGAGATCAACACGAAGGTATGCTCTTGTTTCAACAACACTTCATCTTTTTCTCACTATGATCAGCAACTACACCACATACTCGCGGTCTACCCATCCATACGCTTCAGCACGGTGGGCCCATAGTCGGTTCAGGTCTTTCGAACAGCGCATACATCAACCAGTTCCAAGACTACTACTTCCAATTGGATGTACAAGTCAGCGCAGAAGTGGCGCAGTGGGCTGAAGAGATGGCATATGTACGAAGGCGAGACTAGATGCTTGGTTCGTAACCGGCAATCAACTACCATTCGATGATCTTTCCGAACTACATTCGCATGCTCACTTATGATGATGTCCGTGTCATTTGAGCAACCAACCATTTTTCTCACTGCGATCGGTCCAACATCAATATAGCCATTTTAATCTCAAACCCCGCTTTCTAGAGTAGTCGTCCATCACCAAAGTCCTCGAAAAAGTGCACGATGGCGCGTGCTCTATAGGCCGGGTGGCCATTACAGCGATGAGCATGGCTGAGGATGCGAGAAGACAGATTGTGCTCTTCATATTGGGTGCTGGATGTGGAGGAGTCTTTCTGGAGGCAATGTGTTCGTTGGAGTTGAATTGATTGTGGTAGAGGGAGGGTTAGACAGAGTGAGGGAGGACGAGTGTAGGTAGAGTAAGCGTGTCGTAGCGGAAACGAGAGATCGAAAAAGAGGTGTTGGGTGAGAAGTGTTTCAGCGTCTCAATCTGAGCAACGCCCTATTTAGATATCAGCGAACTTCACCACACCGTATCTCGGTGTTCGTCTTTCGAGAATGTGATATCGCTGCGGCGGTGTAACGGGCGTGGGTTTCAAACAATCTCGGACCCCGTGGTCGCTGCGGCACATGCCTGCGCCGCGCTCCCATCTCGAAGAAAGTGAACTGACTTCACAACACTGCGTCGGCGTACGAGATAGCTATGCCGTAGCAGCTGCTGATCAGTGGATTTCTCAGACGAGATGTACTCCATCACTTGTAATAATTATGTATACTGCAATGCGGAAAATCCAGCCTATCATGATTTATGATGACTCCCATGCCCATGCAAAAAAACATGCATAACCCCTTTCTTCGGACTCTTATCATCTTCAAAAACCGACCGTATCTCAACCGGCACATGCGGCAATTTCTTCTCCGTGACCATGACATTCGAAAACGGCTGCGGATACAAATTGACCTTGTGCTTGCCCTTCGGCACCGCGTTCGGCGGTCTCATGCCTGGCGCTGTCGTTGGCCGCATGGCCATTACTGTCGTTCCAACGCTCGGCTTCAGCAGTATCGCGGTCGTTGGTCGCATTGCTGTTATAGTCGTGGTAACGCTCGGCTGCATTGCACCTACATGTGTGCTGAAATTCGGTGGTATCGGCATCACGCTTGCGGGACCGACGTTTGGCGTCATTGTTTCCCTTACGCTCGTATCGAAATTTGGCTTCACATTCCCAGCCAATAGCTTCGGCTTCATAGGCGGCGAATGCATGTGCACGCTCTTCGCCGTGGAGTGATGCGACGAGTCTTTGAAGTTGTCTTCTGGGTCCATGTCGTTTTCTGGCTTGCCCTTTGCGATGCGCACGACGAGCGAGGCCATTGACATTTCGATCTTGAGTTTAACGATGTATACAACGGGGTGGAATTGGATGTATACGACTTGGTTCTTGAGAAACATGAGGCCGATGAGGAGGGCCTGGAAATTGTGTTAGCTGTTTCTGCTGCATATGTAGAGTAGATGAGGGAACTCACGTCCATGCCGATTGACAAGACCATGAGCTTGGCGTTGAAGCCGACGAGTGGTTTGAATTTGGTCAAACCGTGCTGTTTCACGAGTCTGATCTTGACAGTTCGCAGGAAGTACCAATTCAGCCCGGCGTCGACAAGCAGGATCAGGATTTTCGAGGCCTTGTCCCATACATCGTTGACCATGACGAAGGTTTGCGAAACTGGTGGGACCATGTGGGCTGGAATCCAGATGATGAAGACTGCGATATTTATGGCGGATATGAGTACAACGGTGCCCCATTTGATCTTGTTCAAGGTGCTGCGGTGTTCGACGATCAAGCTGAGGCGATTGATGATGATCTGCATGAGCAGTTGAATCTCAAAGACCCATAGCAGCAGGATCAAGAAGAGAACGGGGACGCTGTGGAAGAATGTCAGGTATATCCTAAAGTTATTGGTGACTTACCTACGTTGGCCCCAATGTTCCCATCAAAAACAGCCAGCCGACAATTGCGATAAGCAAGTTCGCAGTGATCTCACCCCATACCATGTAAATGTAGACCGATCGTAATGGGTTATGATTCCGCCGCGTCTGCTTTATCGCCTCCCACACTGTGAGTACCCCGAAGCCGATAGTGAAGCCAGCCGCCAGGGCCGCGACCTGGTAGTCCTGGATAGAGTTGGACATGGTGCGCCAGGCACTGCGCGTATTAATTATGGACCGAGATTCGTCGAGAGATCGTCAAGAGCGGGAGAAACATGGGAGGCGAAGAGACATATATGGGCGATGACCAAGTGAAGCGACCCGCTTCCTTACCGGTTTACCAACATGACATGTTTGGACCCGAGGTTCTTTTTCCCAATGCGATCTCAGGCCATGGTCGCCTAGTCGTTTCGTGGCACTGAGAGACGCTAGATGCTACACTGATTGCCATGTGGGAGCCAGGATGCCTACGCGTGTTTCAGGCGTGTGCTTTGAAAGAAGTCGAAATGCAACGGTGATGACAATGTATCGTCGTGCAAGTGGGGCGCCTCAATGAGACGAAAGATTTGACAGCTTCGTGACGCGATCGCTACTGTTGCCGTGCTGCAAACCTCGTGAATTTCGAGTCGCCATGTGTAGGCAGCAGCCGCTGGTGTGCAGCCTTACATCATGCAATCGGTAACGGAATGCATTCCAACACATCATTCTCATGACTTTGAAGGGTGAAGTGTATGAGATAGCAGGCAAGTGTATTGGGTTACGTTGGTGTTGGTGTGCTGAATGCTTCCCACCTAACTTGTTCTGGTCACTAGCGTACCCTGGTGTACCCAACGCCACCTCCAACACTCCAACAACATCTCCGACGTCCACATTCAGCCTCGAAACAAAAAGGTATGCTGAGAGACATATATAGCGAGGCTGAGTATCTGTAAGACGAAGACATCTCAGTGGTATCGTCCACGGCGACACTGGCCTCGCTGGCGGGTGCAGCCGTCCAGCAAACAGTTTCCAACAACAGGATCATTTCGGTAGTTGAGAGGACAAACAGCACGAGATATTTGCATCGCGGCACAGTTCTGTGATTCGAAGGACCTCGGGCTCTTTCCGAGTATCTGACCATCGTGTACTTCCCGTTCCGTCAGACATCGAGCTCGCTTTCGCGCACTGAGAGGGCCTATTCATCAATTCCTCTTGTACAATCTACGTACCCAGAGTTGTATCCACAATGCTTGTAGCAGTATCTATCCAGGTCGCACCTCTAATCACGACGGACCAGGCTTCATATCCAACCAACTCCCATCCTTGCCCCAAGTCCCGGCCTTCGTGTAATCTCCCCTGCCACCATTGCGCAAGTATGCAAATCTGAAATATTCGTTCACGCCTTCCAAATGCTTGACCCACGTCCAGCTATCCGTCATGCGCTCCTCATACTCATGCAAGCGCTCGACATCATTCACCAGCACGCTGATACCATCGTAGCCCTCTGGAAACGGCAGATGGAAATCGAAAGTGACATTCGGCTTCATGCCAAGGTGGAAGTTGTTGTGAATGATTGGCGCGGTGATGATGGGAAGTAAAGAGCCAATAGGCGCGTCGCCTCGAAGCTCACCCGGTGTTTGCAGGATGCTGCCGAAGCCCCAGCGCGCGATGCCGTTGATGAAGAGCCCGATGAGTATACCCTGGAACAACAGGCTCGGGCGGTTCTGCATCGACGTACCAGCGACGAGGAGTAGGCCAAGGATGTAGTGGTGAATACGAACGTTCATCTTCGGGACTGCAACCAGCGCAAGTACGCCTCCGACCAGCGTGCCGTAGATAGCGAGATACTTGGGCAGTCGTCCTTCAATGCGCAACGCCCATGCTTGGCCGAGCGCGATGCTGAAGAGAATGAGCACGATAATGATAAGTGCGGGTATGGCGCCGGGTTGGTGCTTGATGTCTTCTGGAGTGAGGCGCTCGATGGGGATCTTGTCAAAGGTGTAGTTGTTCAACGCACCGATCCAACAGCCTCCGAGCCAGAGAATGGTCTTCTCAACCTGTGCGTGGAGACCTTGTAGTTGGCGCTTCACGGCGAAACCGTAGACAGCATACATGCAGAAGCTGGCTGGCAGAAAACGGCCCAATGTGGTACTAATGATGGCGTAGTAGTCTGTCAGGTTTGGCGGATCGGATGCGAGCGCCACGTGGAAGAAGATGCCTACGAAGATGGAGGAAAAGAATACGGCGGGGGAGGTGGAGAACAGAGACAGGAGGATGGTGAAAGTTAGCGAAACGCCGAGGAGTGGCCAGCGTAGATCGCGGCAATTGGCTTGTGTGCCAGGTAGGAAGGAGAAGGATTTAGGGAAGTACGAGTCGAAGCCAATGCTGTTGATGTGTTTCCTGTTCACGCTGGGAAAGTGGGTTTTCTCGCCGATCTGAGCGACGACACCACATCCACCGGATGAATCGCCAATAAAGCCAGCGTGGATAGCTGCGCCACAAATGAACGAGTCGCCGCGGTAGTAGGTGTTCTTCAGAGATTCTTTCCTGTCTGTGGGTCCACCAACTACCAAGGGCCTGTAGTTCACCTGCTGGTCACCCACAGCATGCGGGTTCAGCAGTTGTACACGCTTGCAGTTCGCTGGGCAGCGAAACGGCATAGTGACGTTCCCGAATGGTCGACAAAGGTCTCCATTAAGACCACAGTCGTTGCCATCGTTCCAGAAGCGGTCGGTGCAGCGTATCCTCACAGGACTGCCGTAGCCTGGTATGTCCGCCGCGAACGCACTACGATGCAGCACCAAGCTAAAGCTCAACAGCCAGCAGCCATAAAAGAAAACCAGCAGTGCAATCTTGTGCTTCCTCTTAGGGAAGTAGTTGTTGATGAACTGTATCGGCGCAGCCTGGATCTTGGGGAAGAATGGGTGTATCTTCCATGGTCGCGGTGGCTGGGGGCCCTTAACCCACACGCAGATGTTGTTCCACGTGCGCTGTAGCCGCGGCGGGATGTATTTGCTGGCGTAGTAGGGCTCCTGGACCGAGTAGTACTCTTCGTCAGAAGCATCGGAGTGGGCGACGACGACGGCAGACTCGGCATCGTGAATGAGAGTGTCTTCGGCATCGCGGTAGATCTGCGGCGAGGCGCCTTCATCGTCGACGTTCTCAGGCGGCATATCGTAGAGAGAGCGCAGCTCGTGGCGCTACGTGGGCGATGTTGGCGGCGACCGCTTGATGGGGGTGACGTCTATTGATGGGGTGAATGGAATAGTCTATACTGAAATAATCATGTGAACGGTACGAAGGTTGGTAGAAAGGAAGAGGTGGAAAACGAGCACCCAAAAGTGTTGGTAGAGCTCTGGTAAGCTTCGGGACCTGCATCATGGGCCATGGCGCCGCGGGGAACGTGTCGCGCTAGGCGATCGACATTGGCTAACGGACCATGGTGCACGATGGACGATGGTCGTGGTGATGCACCGTGATCTCTGAAGTTTGAAGGCGAGATATGTCTTCGAGTGAAAGGCTGAAGCATGACAGGCGAGTCGAAGCTTGTCTAGAGTGCTGCAGGCGTCTTCATGCGGCTAGCCACCGTCTATACCGCTGCCGCTTTGGATACGCTTCAGTGACGACAAGATTTCTAATCGGCCGCGGTGGGCCTTATCGTACCGAGCTCTACACCTGTGTAGGGCGTCGCTGAAGGGCGGACCATCGCCGCGGACGAGCGAGGAACCGCGTCGTTTTATCTTTATCTTCTTGCTACCTTTGTACTTGACACTTTCGCGGTAAATCGAATACGGACCATTTCTGTGTTGCATCTAAGTGAACCTGTTATATCGTCCCATCTGCAGCGCGACCATGGCGCCTTACACGACCGACCCGGGCAGCTTCCCTCAGCCAGTCGATCTCTCCCACCACCTCTCGCGCAGCACACGCGCACGCGAAGCCTCGAGCGTCAAGCAGTTCTACAAGTATTTCGCCATTCCAGGCATTGGCCAATTAGCTGGTGGTATGTCTTGATAAATATGCATACGCAGCGTCAAGTGCTGATTTTTGCCAGGCCTGCCAAACAACAAGTACTTCCCCTACGACACGCTCGAAGCCAGAGTCGCACAGCCAAACCGGTGGCAGCCAACCCCCAACAAGCCCGTCGATCCACCCGTCGATGACCCTCCAACCGCCCCACTGGCAAACACCATCATCTCAAAGAAGCACGATGACCCGCCCTCGTCGCGCCTCCTCGTGCCACATGCCTCTGGCGTCGCAGATCCGCTGCGCATGATCGACCTGAACTCGGCGCTGCAGTATGGCCAGGCACAAGGCTACCCTCCGCTGTACTACTTCATCCGAAAGTTCACCAGAGAAAACCTACACCCATTCGTCCCATACAAAGACGGACCAGAGGTCATCTTGACCGCTGGCTCGACAGACGGCTTCTCAAAGACACTACAGGCGCTCAGCAACGAGTGGTCGGCGGAGCATGACCCCATCGGCGAGCGGCCAGGCTTGCTGTGCGAGCAGTATGCCTACATGAACGCCATCCAGACAGCCAAGCCACGCGGCTTCAACATTGCTCCTGTCGCCATCGACGACGAGGGCATGATGGCGAGTGGATCTGGTGGCCTGGACGATGTTTTGGAGAACTGGGATTTTTCTAAGGGACGACGACCACATCTTATGTACACTGTCACCATTGGCCAGAACCCCACATCAGGCACACTATCAGTTGCGCGCCGCACCGAGCTCTACGCCATCTGCGTAAAGTACGATGTCATCATTGTTGAGGATGACCCATACTGGTACCTACAGTTCCCTTCGTCCTCACCCAGTGTCGCCACCCCAAAGCCCACCAAGACCTCTGGCTTCGAATTCCTCGACAGCCTGATCCCATCGTACCTCAGCGTAGACTACCAGGGCCGAGTCGTGCGCCTCGATACTTTCTCCAAGACAGTCGCGCCCGGCTGCCGACTAGGCTGGATCACCGCACAGCCAGCGCTCGTGGAGCGAATACTACGCATCACAGAGACATCGACCCAGCAGCCCTCCGGCTTCGTTCAGTCCATGATCGCCGAGCTCGTCATGGGCCCCCAGAGCTCCAGCGACCCCGGCAAGGGCGGCGCCGCAGACGGTAGTGGCTGGAAAGTCGACGGCTGGGTCCGCTGGCTCGAAGGCCTTCGTGGCAACTACGAGCGCAGGATGCAGATTATGTGCGACGCGCTAGACAAAGGCAAAGAAGCAGTCAAAGCCGGGCGCCGTAAGTCCTTCGACGAAGACGACTGGGCCGTCATCGAAAAGACGCAAATCTACTCCTTCGTGCGCCCCCTCGGCGGCATGTTCGTCTGGGTGCGTTTCGACTTCACATCGCACCCGCTCGCCAAGGACGTCCCAGTCGCACGCCTGTCTCGCGCGCTGTGGGTGTTCTGGACTACGAAGCCGTACCTGTGCCTTGTTGCGCCGGGACAAATGTTTGCTGCTTCAGACGAGATTAGGAATAACGATAGTCATAATTGTTTTAGATTGTGCTTTGCGGCGTGTCCGATGGAGGACGTAGAGAGCATTTCGAAAAGGTACACGCAGGGTGCGCAGGACTTTTGGAGGATTAAGAGTAAGAGTAAGATTGATAAGTTGTTGGAGGAGTTGGATGGGCAGAGTGTGGGGTTTGATCATACAGCGGGCATGGCAGTGCTGTCGGGTATGTGTTAGTGGGTAGTAACGCAACGTATACAAATACACGAAGTAGCGTGTCTGTTCGTGATCAACGAGTATCTGGATCTGCTGATTGTGTAAGAGGTTCACGTCGAGGACGCGCCGAAGACCGAAAGCTCGGTGCCAGCGCGTTTCCCTGCAAACGTCTATTCAAGGCTGCTACTACACTACTGCACGTAATGGTTGGACTTGGCATGAGACACTAGGTTAGGAATTATGCTAAGCCCGTGAGTGAAATCATCGTCAGGACCTCTAGAACTACAGGAACAGAACAATTCTTAGTCTTTGATTGGTGAAATTCTGGACGTACATCCGTTGCCAAGGTTCTCGCCAGAGACTACTTCGTATTGCTTGCAGTAGGTTACTTGATAGTTTTCGCGTTCGTGGACTGGACCGCAAGCTCTTACATATTGATGAGTTGGCACGAGCTATCTTCTGGATTTTAGATTACAATACAAACACGATTGATCACGCATGGTGGCTAGATTCACGCGCTTACTGTATTACAAGGCGTCTCTCATGCATATAAGAGTACACTTCGAGTCGGCTCTAACAGACAAACAACATCATCACCAAGCAATACTATCAGCATCAACTCCCAAACCAGTCAGTACCACCAACGAGTCAGTTCCGCGCCATCAAGAACCATGGCAACCACATCCAACATTCACCTCAAAGCTTCCCAGAAGCCGGAGTACTTTGTCAAGGGACTGAGTACGGAGACTGCAGAGAAAGCGAATCAGTTGCTCCAAAAGAATCATGAGGAACACCACATTTTCTTCAACGAACTTGGCTCCCACGTAAGCACACTCCCTCTCCAATCCCCTCGACTCTCCTAACCCACGCACCAAGAATCACATCGCCCACCACCTCCTCTCCCTCACCGCCCTATCCGCCACACCAACTCAAATCCAGTCCGCATACAACGCCAACGCATCCTACCAACTTCCCGCCGCGCCTCCCAAGCTTCCCGCCATCGACTCAGGGTGTTTCGAAACGTATTTCGGCAAGGGGAAACACTACCATATTTTCCTCACATATCTCCAAAAAGAGATCGACGCTAAGGGTGTGCAAGCTGTACTCGATGAGTATTTGTTTAACGGGACCGAACGCGCGGATGACATGTTAGTTCGTCTTTACGCATCTTTCCTGCACCCAATCATCCATCTGGGATTCGGCATTGAGTTCCAGCAGCCAGCTATTACGACTGAGGCTTTGGCGCAAGCCGCTGTGCATGATGATTGGATGGGCGATTTCTTTTTCGGTTGTGAGAAGGCCGCATCGAGCGAGAAGGGAAGGAAAGAGGTCAAGACGATTGTGCAATTGTTGGAGGAAGCGAGAGCGAGTGAGGTGTTGAGTCATGCGGCGAAGTATGATAAAGATAGAGGTGGGATGTGGGAAAGCGTGATGGAGCGCGCGGGGAGCGAGACTATTGACCTCGCTGGGCAGTACAAGATTTCGGAAAATAATGATTTGGAGGAGAAAGTCGCGGAGATGATCGACGCAGCTGGTAATTCCACCCATTCCCTCCTCCAACCCCCCACTAAAACACGTCCACTGTGTACTTCACCGCCGCAGCCCAACGCCCACCTCACGCCATAAAATTCGACTTCTTCAGCATGCACTGCGTGACTGCCAGTCTCTTCTTTTCCTCTTTCCTGCGGCACATTCCTAGTCGCGCCACACAAATCCGGCTCTTGGAATGGAAAATCCGCAACGATATACTCACGTACGTGTCGCGCGGCTGCCCTACACTCTTGCTTGATGAAATCAGCAATTACCAGCCTAAACAACCATCGGGCTGGGATAAGGTTATTGAGAGAGTGAATGGGCTGGAGAACGATGGGCACGGAGCTAAATTGGTGAGAGCGCTGGCGCATGGGGGCGCTGTGTGCAGGACGTTTGAGGGGAGGGAGGGGTTTGTGATTGAGGGGGCTTGTCGGGAAAGTTGGGGCATATGGCGATTGATAGTCTGGAGGGTGGAGGGGCGATGTGGATTAGGGGAAGTGGATTTGAGGAGGCGTGGAAGGATGTGCCGATGAGAGAGAAGGGGTTGAAGTTGTGAGGTTGTACTTTGTGCGCACTCTCGTAGTAGTACAAACATTAGCAATAAGTTGAGTAACTTGAAAGCTTCCACATCTTACACCACTTCAAACGAGTTCGCCCACTCACATCTATACCCATGCACGATCGTATCACGCACCCTTCACCCTCTCCCCCTTCCCAAGCGGATGATCCCCATACTCCCAGTCCTCATCCTCACTATCCGTCTCCTCCAACTCTTCTTCACTCTCTTCATCCTCTTCCTCCCCCCCACAACTCCCTCCCCAACTCCTCCACAAAAGCCTCCTCGGCAGGTTCGCCCCCATCAAAACACTGCAACGAACTCGTCACCATGTACGTGTCCTCGTACTTGCACCGATACTTGCTCCACACGCGCCACTTAGTGCCAGTCGTATCGCTCGACTCAGATCCGTCGTCGCGGTACCACTTTGGCTTCGCGCTGATGAACGTTGCGTGCCGGTCTGAGGGCGAGAGAATGATGAAGAAAGTGGTTTCGATGTTGTTAAGTTCTGGGGGTAGGAGGGTCGCGTACGCGGACTTGAGGCTTTCGATGGTTGTGGAGGGGAAGGAGCATTTGACGGGTGAGGTGAGTGGTGGGGTTATTTTGAAGTCGGTTTGCGAGAGGGAGGAGACGAGGATGTAGGGAGAGGCACCTTCAAAGGCACCGGCTTCTTTGAAGTCGTTCCATGGCTGGGAATCTGGTTATTTGGTTCTTGTTATGAGGGTTCCAGAGAGGCTGGACTCACCTCAGGTGTAATGTCAGATGTGATGAAGACGAGGGTGTCCATTCTTAGGATGCACGAAAAGAAGGTAGATTTGCTGGACAAGGAGGAAATTTCTACAGTCTTGGAATTCGGAGGATGTGTACTTGCAAGTAATGAGAAAGTCACAGTAGGAGTGTGTAGGTGCCCAGGTGGCACAGCCGTGCAGGTGCAGTGACACAATGCGCTAGCCTCGTTGGTGCTTGTGGTAACGGACGGTGCATACTTCGTAGACCGACGTCGGAACGACTATACCATACCATGAATGAGAAAAATCACTGAAATGCTCCGGGACATGTCTCTGGATCTACCTACATGACCTTTGCGATGTGGATCGACCTTAGAAAGAACAATGACAGGCTTTCAAGGTTGTTTCCAGGCTCTTGCTCGCAGCTGATGAAGCAGAGATCAACCATATGATAAGTCCCGCGGTCACCATGCATGGTGGCCGGAGGCTCGATAAACGTGAGAGCGTGGTACTTGCTACATCATGCTTGCTTGCTTGCTTGCGACCCGTTCGTGCAGTGCGTAGCAAGAACCCACGCTCAGTAGCCAGCATTTGGAGCATTCTGTTCTTGTTGACCGACCTGCATCTTCCCATCTCCATGATAGATCTGAACGAGACTCTTATCACGCATTAGCCTTCCTTAATTATTAACGCGTCCAGTGAGTTGTTGCAGCGGAAAAGGTCCGCGCGTGTCGTGCAGCTTACACAACGTCTGCAGTCGAGACACAGCGTATGCGTGCAGCCCAGAAGGGAATATGCAGGGTCGGAGATGCGCACATGGATGAATGCATAGAGTGCTGGGATGCTTTCACCTTCGCGCTGGGCAGAGTACGGTCCGATCATCATTGCCGGTGTCGCCTCGTGTTGAAACTGAGCACACTGTCGCAGATTGTACGATCATTTGCGCGCATTCCCTAAGTGGAGAAGCTCAGTCCAGATCCCTGGTCTGCGGTGTAGAGATTTATGGATATTGAGCACTGCATTCAGCCGTTGTTGTTTCGTGACCGGGTAGGGGTGAGGGGAAGTGCCTCAGGTTACGACACCGAGCCGTGAACGTGGTCATTTGCTGCTGTAAAGCTGCTACTCGTAATGTTCGCTTCCTACTGCAGGCATTAGTCTCCGATGAGCCACTTGGCATCCGAAGAGGTCCGTGTATGCTGTTTGAGATGACTTGAATTCCAAGCACAACCAATGAAAGACGTAGAAATCTCTTGTTGTTGCAGTATGATTGGCTCAAGTACAGGGACAGCGAAGGAAGTTCAGTCCTTACCCCATGCCAAGTGGCTCATCGGAGACTATTGCCTGCAGTACAGTCGCAAGTGCTGTGCTTGTAGAGTCGTTTGTGTGGAGCTGTGCAATCGTGCGGGGTAGTGCTGCAAGTCGTAATTTGGCGCAGATGCAATCAGGGGCAGAAATGTCGCGCGCGCGCTCCGAGCGCAGCGCAAACTGCAAGATACCTTAAGAGACACAATTATCGTTCTGTGGCCTGTCCCTAGTACTTTCGCAAACAGTCGTGGTCAAGTTGGCCAACGTAGCGCATGAATCCCTCTAGACTTTGGTCCAATCACATCATCTTGGTACCTTTTAGCCAAGCGCGACGATCAGCCGTCGGCAAGCACGCTGAGCTATCGATAGGCTTTGCGCCCATATTTGAGATGAGCAGGTGGATGTGCGGCGAGGGGCACTGGCGCTTACGCACGAGTCTTCCTTCTTCGTCCACGCTCCATGGCGTGGGTGCTCGCCTCCTTAAACGGGGTGGAGGTACGGGCAAGTTGTCATCGTGGCCAAAAGCTTCGCCGTGTAGTCGCATGGCAGACCTGTGCGACAGTATTGCCGCGCCAGTCAGGCCCTCTTGGAAAGAGCGGCGCAATCTTAGACAATGGGTACGGACAGAAGCACGAGGTAGGAAGGTTGCTTGGTGTTTCGATGCCCTCACCGACTTGCGACAAACAAGCTCTCTCTCCTCAATGCAGGAATTCAAACTTGCGACAACAAAGGACTGTTCCGAGGATTTTTAGTAGAGGAGCCGTCTAGCACGGCTCGTCATCCGCGCTGCATTGCGCCAACGGTGTCAATGACATCGTCCCGTCCATGAGCGGTATTTTGGTCCCATATTTGGAAATTGTGATCGAGCGACGCACTGGCCTTTCCAAGTCAGGCATCCGCCAGCGCGCAGCCGAAGCACGACGATCAGCTGTTGTGCAACGCCGGTGTCTACTTTGTGCATCGCATCGCACCATCGGCGAAAAGAAAGGAAAACGTGTTGCGATATGCATCGTGGCCTCTCGTGCGTTAACCGTGGACGAAGGGGCGACGGGTAACGACGCAGGACCCTTCACGATTTACCGCCTCTGCAGATTTGGGCGCAGAGCTATCCTCAACGCCGTTTGGCTCGCAAGGCTGTGCTGCATGGCGCCCTGAAAGTCCATGCGAGGCTGAAGACCCCGGATCCTTGGGCCTTGGTGTGCGTCCCTTGCAGCCTGTTTCATCTTACTATTCGTGGCTAGCCGGAAGGTGCTCAGAGTGCGCCAGCCAACAGGAGGCATCTCTGCCGCGGGGCAATCTACAGTTTCATCGTCTGCCAATCCGAGCATTCCTCCATCATTTCCCCTTGAAGGCGGTTGAT
>Ga0265780_10001229_pt1 | contig 36995 bp, 41 predicted proteins | sample P1T30metagenome_FD_192432 | JGI IMG/M metagenome (GOLD analysis project Ga0265780, IMG submission 192432) | Plant litter microbial communities from East Loma Ridge, Irvine, California - P1 T30 | ecosystem: Environmental > Terrestrial > Plant litter > Unclassified | place: USA: California...
GAAGTGCAAATGCGGCGCATTCGGATCCGAATTGCCGGTCACACCCACGTAGCCGACCAGGTCACCACGTTTGACCGTCGCACCTTCCTGCAGCCCATCGGCGTAGCGGTCCAGGTGCGCATAGTAATAGGCGTAAGGCAACAATCCCCAGACAGTCAGATGCCAGTAGGGCGGAACCGTCATCGAGCCTGCGCGTGCAAATTTTGTGCAAAATAGATGAAATTCGAAAGGAGAAAAATGCACACTTTGACATGCAAAGGCCGGGATGGCATTGCTCGTACGTTTTCCTACACTTACAAACTCGACCCTCTCAGTGAAGTATGGACTTTCAGAGTCCATACTACTCCGCCTCTCTCCAGTGGTGAGTTTTTTGAGCTGGCCGTCTCTGAAATCGAACCAGGTACTGTTCGCGTGGTCATGGCCAACCATTATGGCGTTCCTGAATACACTGCAATGGGCATTCCTGAGGCCCTTTTGCCGGTTGTAAAGCAAGTGCTCCAGATGGAAGTTGAGTCGAGTCCACCGGCGGGGCATGGAAACGTCTATCGCACAGCTGCCGCTACAAGCTACTGGAAGCGTTTAGAAACAACGGGTGGTGCAGTCCATGATTCTCTAAGGGACGTGTATAGGGTCGTATGACCCAAATGTTTGTGAAGCAGCGTTCTTCGATTGCATTAATCATGTCCGATGAGTAACATCGAAAGCCCGTTACGAGAATACGCCAGATGAGCAAGTACACGTTTAAGGTCAACAAGCATTACACGCGTGCTGACGTCAAAGCCAGGTGTGGCCTTGACCCGACCACAAAAGGTGGCATTTGGGATACTGGCTATGTTGAGTACAACGGAGTCAGTTTCTTATTTTGCAACGTCGGGATTGCTGGCGCCACCGGTCACGATTACGACAATTACTTTGACGGGCCAGATCTGATCTGGCGGGCCAAGACCAACACCCACCTTGGACAACCCACAATTCAGCGGATGACTAGTCCGGGCGCTGAGGTGCACGTTTTCTGGCGAAACGACAGACGGGCGCCGTTCACCTACGCGGGGTTGGGGCAGGCTGCTGAGGTTGAAGACGTAACGCCGGTAAAGGTTCGTTGGCGGTTCAGTGAACCGCAGGACCAACGTAAGGACTCGCGCAGCGCAGAGCGCCTGCCGGCTGAGGTGTTCGGTAAGATTGGCGCAGACCATGTCTTAGAAGCTGTGCAACTGCTCTTGGACGGTTATGCTGACCATGCATTTGGACCATCGACCGACTACGATCTGATCGCGACTGACGATAAGCGACTACCGCCGAAGGCTGTATTTGGCCTTGCGGCTAAGCTTGCGCTTGGCTTTGAGGTGCTTCCAAAGCACTTTACTGCTGGCGAGACATCGACATGTTTCCGCATCCTGCGCCAGGCAGGGTATCAGGTTGTACCGAAAGGGCAGCAGGTCGAGTCGACTCCGCTGCTGTCCGAAAGCGATCAGGAGTGGGCAGAAGGGAAGCCGAAGCTGATAACACACCTGGTACACGAGCGTGCCAAAGGGCTCGCACAGGCAAAGCGCAGCCAATTCAAGCGAGACCACGATGGAAAATTATTCTGCGAGCGCTGCAAGCTTGACCCTGTGGAAGTTTACGGTTCAGTCGATGGCGAAGCCTGCATCGAAGTACATCACAACGATGTCCACGTAAGCAACATGGACACCGAGCATAAGACCCGGTTAGCCGCTTTGCAGTGCTTGTGCGCGAACTGCCACCGCTTCATTCACAGGCAGTTGAAACAAAATCAAAATAATTTGAGGAACGTAGATGCCGAGCAAGCTAGCTAACGCCTTGTCTATTTGCTCCATCGCCTGCGGACTGCTTTCGGCAGCAAGCTGGTATCGAGGGAGTGCTGTCAAGGTGTCACATGAGAAAGCGATGCAAGCCCGTGCAAAGGAGGCTGCGAAACGCGGAGAAAAGCCCAACTTTGCGTCTGTCAGCCTAGACGGCTGGGACATGTCAGCAACGTTTGCAGCTCAATCTAAGTGGAATTCGATTGGAGCATTTTTTGCTGCCTGTTCGATTTTGGCGCAAACAATCGCGCAGATAATTGGTTGACAGCTTCCATACCAACCACCCGTTCAAGAGCTGTTAGGTGTTTTTCCAGCTGAACAGCTCACCGTCATCAACCAACGGGGTGTTAGCCAGCGACTCTGCAAGCTGACGTTGCTTTGCCGATCTGGCTTTCAGTTTGGCTTTCGGCTGTACTTGGTGGACTGAAACCCAATCAAATTGGTCAATCCAGATTCGATCTTGCGCCTTATACGACCACACGAGTGCGCGAACTACTTTCGTCTGGACTTGGTAACGAGCATTCAATGTCAACTGGCTTACGTCGAATGTGCTAGTTGATGGGATGCGCCATTGCTCTGACTGCCCATTTGCAAACAACTCGTAAAAAACGGCCTTCGCTGTAATCTTGGTAATCACCACATCAAGTACGCGTGGTGTCAGTGGTTTGTTCGATTGCTTCGTCATGGTGTTCTACTCCTAGAAACATGAAGCTCCTTTGCTTCATTCACCCGTATTTAGTAATTAATTAAATTTCAGGCTGAATAGGAGTGAAAAACCGTCAAAAAGAATGACAACTGGCATCACTCTTTGCTTGATGGTTTGACAACATGGCTACACCATAAGGTATGGCGGAAACGCAATCAACCAAATGGAGTAAGCAAATGGCAACCGACAAAGCACTGCACATCGAGTATCTGGAACTGACGGCAACTGGCGCAACGATGGCTGAAGCACTGATTGAAGTTGCCAACATTAATGAGCTTGCGGTGTGTGATGTGTACGACGCGTTGCAACGTGAAGGCTTTGAAAACCCATGCGGTAATCTGTTCGACGCATAAACAATCGAGACAGACAGACATTTAAGCCCAGGTGTTGGCGTGCCTGGGCTTTTTTGCGACTAGCGACTTATCTGGATTTCTTGTGCAGGAGTACAGGCGGCATGAATTCGTCACTTCGGCTGACTGGTAATGCTCATGGCTAGTGACTTTCCCGTCACGTAATCCCCAGATGCCAGTCTGTTTGCATGCTCGTCTCAAACTCATTTTTGCCATGATGATGAGTGATGACTCAACTTCTAGGTGTTAGATGGGTTTCCCAATAAGGAGATAATAAGAGTTGATGTTTTGAGCATCACTTCGTTCGCTCAAAACCAATCTTACCTTCCTTCGGAAGTAGTTCTGGATAAACCCAGAAACCAATAACTGTTGGTCGCTACGCTCCTTCCCAGAAGAGCTGGTTGAAAGACACCGAGTGTATGAACGCGCCGCGAGCTTGTGCGACTGCCTTAATAAGAGTTGATGTCTCGGCTAGTCAAGACATACAAATTGCAGCGGTACGCAATCTGCCTTATCCTAAATACTTGCAGAGACAGGGAGTGCAATGCTTCCGCAACATTCGTTCTCGCTCCTAGTGTTATTTTTAGTCATACTGTTCACAAGAAAGCCCAGTTCGCGAACTGGGCTTTTGCGTATGTGGCTGATGTCAAACTCTATTTTGAGCACGGTTTTCGAGCTGCTACCATAAATAACTCTGAACGCCTGAACAACGTTCAACTAAAAATAATAATAGAGAGTATCCCGATGACATTCCCATCATTTGGCGCAAGCGTCAGCGCCGACCCATTTAAGGACTTTTTCGCACACCAAGATCAACTGACGTACTTGGACAGCAACCCAGAGCCAGCCGTTGAGGTCAAGCCTGAAGTCAAGCAGGAGACACGGCAAGGCGATCCGCACCGCATGAAGAAAGTAGGTGAGCAACTGGTCGATGACCACGCGTCCAACTACTCGCTCCCCAACCTCGATCACATCTCGTGGATGCGCGTTGAGCTGTTCCACAACGAACCAGGCAGCGGGCTAACTGAATGGGTGCTCAAGTTCATCATCAACGAATGCGCAGCGCCAGAGCATGTGAACACATCGCTTAGCACTCGCGAAGTCTACTTCAACCTGTTTTCAGGCTATGCATTCAAACGCGCACTCGGCAACTGCAAAGAGAACCCAACATTCCTGAATCGCTTTGCCAGGGTGTACGAGCGAGCAAAGGGCCGCTTAAAGGAGATCAAGGCATGTCGGCCACGCGGACAAAAGACTATCGACGCGCCAATTGATCAAGTGGTTGCCGGTTTCTGCTACGTGAAGAAAGCACCTTGGGGCACTGTCACGTTCCCACAGCAGCAAGCGGTTTTGATGCCTTGGTCAATGCCGGGCCGAAAGCACGAAGCTATACTGTCATTGCGTCAGAACGATCAACGCTTCCGTACCATTATCATGCATGACATGCGCGGCCACATACCAGAAGGGAAAACGCAGCGCGACGAAAACGCCGCTGTTATGGTTGGCTATTTGGATCAGGTGGGTTACATGGAATGGCTGACGGCAAATCAGTAAAACGGACGCCAACAAAAAAGAGTGACAGCGCTTGTCACTCTTTGCTTGATGAACATGATTGATGGCTGCACCATTGGTGTACTGCAAAACGTTGCAGCAACTAACCAAATGGAGCGAATAAAATGGCAAAGAACACCAACGCAGCAAACACCCCGGCAAACACCGAAGTAACTGGCTTTCTGGCACAACTGGGGACGTTCGCAACTGCAATTACCGATTTGTCCCAAGTTGCTGTAAAACGCGACCCGGTAATTTACGCACGCACGAAATTCGCGACTAACTGCGACGAGACGATCAAGCTGATTACGCAAGAAGCAGATCAGGGCAAGTTTTTCAAAAAAATCGCTGACGGCTTTTTGATTACGTTCCGCAACGGCAATTCGGCAATGCAGCTCAACGGCACGCAACACTTCAAAGTCGGCAACGTGGAAGCTGCAACCAAATTTGTGGAAGCTGCTAAAGCTGCTGCGGCAAATGGCGAACTCAATCAAGCATTCCGCGACACGATGCGCACCCCACGTAAAGCCAAAGACGAAACGCCAGCTTAACTAACAACACATAAGCAAAAATGGCACCCTGCGCGGGTGCTATTTTCATTTAAGCTCGACGAGAAATAATTTGAAGCGTGTAGCAGGGTATCGCACCATAGATACATTACAAGGAGCGATGATGACCAACACCCAGCAATCCAGAATAAGACTGCCTGCACGCCACGGCAAGAACTTACCAAGACCACCAGACCTTAACAACCTGAACAGGCATGCGCTTGTAACCAAAGCGTTCTCGCGCATGTTCTATCTGATGGACACAACCGACAAACTCGACTGCGTGATCAACAACCAAGCCGTAGCTGCAATCCGAGTAACGGCGCCGTATGTAACGCAAGACCGAGCACGCATTATGAAGCTGGCGTTTGCGATCCTAACCACGACCGGAGACAAGCTCATAGCGATCGACTTTGAAGCAAAGGCCCAGAACGTAGGCCAGATCACCGTCTACGTGCCAAGACCAGATGCGGCACACCTGGAACTGGCAATCAAGGAACAACATCAACTGGCAATCGAGGAATGGGGAGCAGCTAACAAACAGCGTGCCCGCTTAATTGAGCGCTATCTAGTGATTGCACAACACTTACCTACGTAAACAATTCGTTACCTAATGTCTTTGCCTAATGAATGGAATTGCTCAAGCCTGCCGTCTGTATCAATCTTGAGGTTGAAATAATCGCCATTAAAGAAGACCGACATTGCTCCTTTCCGATTAAATGGCTTATTTTCTGTCTTGAAGTGTAATTCGATCTCGTCGTCAATGCTCATCAAGACCTTCTCTATCAAACTGCCGAGGTCTTTTGGTTTGTAAGGCAATGGAGTCTTTACCGCAAAATCACCTAGTTGAAACTCTTTGATGTGTCTCATTGTAATGTGCAGATAAGAAGTGAGGTCCCAGTAAATCTGCTTCTTCTTATGTAGCAAGATTCCAGGTTCAAATTTTAATGCGGACTCCATCAAAGATTTCAGGGCGTCTTGCGTGCGAGGCGATAGCGCTTTCGATAGATTGGATTTCTCTAGCTCTTCTGCGACAGCCATAATGACCCTAGCTTTCTTAATGAATGCCAAGTCGGACTTTTGCCTTTCCTCATCTTCGGTTAAGCGACGATGTCGTGCTTTGGCTTTAATTCTCGCAAAGCCTATGTTGACGTTTGTTTGCAGGTCTTCAATAGTAAAGCCAAAGTGATCCAAAAGTCTTCTATCGATCTGACCATAGACTCCAAGCAGTGTACCAACTAACTCTTCCTTCTCAAATGGGATCAGTTCATAACCACTATTGATTTTGCTGGCAAGGTAACCTATGAGTAGCTTACTCTCATCAACATCGGAAAGATCAGCCTCTACATACACGACGTTTGGAATCTTTTTTTCTCCCGACTCATGGATTTCAACTGGGCGCGAATAGTGAAGATACGAGATACTCAGCAAATCCTCTAATAGGACACCTTTGTACTTCAGCGCTTTCTTTTGTTCAGTGCTTAAAAGCTGATCTGGTGAATCAATGCGTAAAATTGAAAGGTTTGGCAGCTCTGTTGGGTTATCAAGGCCCTCCAGGTAGTGCAAGGTCTGAAAAGTATTGAACAGTGTTCCAGTAATTACTGGTCCGTAAGTTTCATACGCTTTACTGTTTTCCTTGAAGAAGAAACTTGTCATGTACCCTCTGCGACCGACCATCTCATGTAAGTCATGCATGTGGAAGCAAGGACCTTCGACGTCAATTGACGGAAGACCAACGTCAATTAAGTTGGTTATCTTGTATTGGCCAATCATAATCAGAGCTCTCGAGTCAACTTAGGTAAAGCTTACCAAATGATACTACTGCCCTGTGAATAAGTTGAAATTGCATAAAAGCAATAGTCGCCAAAGGTCACGACGACGGTTCAGCTACCCTGTGTCGAACTGGCCTCAAACGCTGCTGGTATGACGATCTATGACGTGCTGTGACGTGTTGCGGGTTTGATGCCCTGTGTACTAGCTGTGCTGGGCAGTGGGGAGGAATGCAGGAGGGCAGGGCATTTGTGCAGATTTTGCACGCGATGCCCAACTGTCGCGTAAGCGCTTGATTCTTCTGATGCTTTGTAGAGGTCTGTAATACTCAGCGTATTGCACAGGTCACGCTTTGTACACATGAGGTTACGTAACCTCATGATTCTTCTGATGTTTCTGGAGTTATTCACAAAATCGAACCGGCCTGTGAATAACCGGCCGATTCCTGATCCCGAAAACGCATGTCTGCTTGGCTTGGCTGCTGCCGTATAGGTGGCGTCAAACAAAAACTGATTTAAATTTTGCTATCGGACTTATAGCTCGGTAGCCCTCTACGATAAGCAAGGATAGCTTCGCTAACGTTCTCGACTGCGGCTAGATAATCTTGTGCAGCCTCAGCTGTCGGAATAACTTTCACATGAGCTACCTGATTACGAAGTTCTCTTAGGGAACGTACCACTGTAGCGATTTCTGGAGGCAGTTTTTCGACGATTTTGCTGTAGACTTTACCTGTGTTTTCTAATGGGTCGTCGCAAAGTCCGAGTTGAAGACCTAATCGGAAGAGTTCACCATCAATGCTTCCCCATCCTTGCAGAATCGCTCCAGATGGGTTCGCACGAGCGTTTAGCAGTTCGGTAACGATTTTCTGGCTTGGCTTTTCGACGGGCGCCTCTGTAGCGGTAGGAGTCTGCGTACTCGTACGTGCTTCGGACGCTTCAGCTAATGCCTGTTTGGTGGCAAGTTCAAATTCTGCTTCGACTGGACCGGCCTTGAACTTTTTCATGGTTGGTAAAAGGTCCAGAATTCTCTTTCGAAAAGCGAGACCTAAAATCAAAGCAACGCTAGGCCAAGCTAATGATTCAATGACCTTGCTGATAAAAGTTAGACGATCCAATTTTTCCCCAAGCTAGATACGGTAGTGGTCCTGCTGGACTGATACCGATCTAATCATTGCTGCACTAGAAAATGTTTTTCGTGAGCCATTCGGCGCCAGCTATTAATTCTTCGACTTGTTCCTTCGTGGGATCAACATCCTTCTTGTGCGAACAGAGATTGCGCAGATCAGCCAGGTAACTGATTTTTCGCCAGCCAGCCGTGTCGGTCACCGCCGCAGCTTTAAGCGGGTCATTGAGATCAGCAATCGTCGGATTCTTTTTAGGAATTTTAATTTCGTGCGCATCTGCTACTTTTTGAAGATGGCCTTCGATAACAACTCCAATGAGAGCCCCAGCAGCACGGGGACTTACCTTCAACAGTTGTTTGGCAACCGCCACTTCATTGTCTTGAAGTTCCGAATACAGCTCGCCTTCTATGTTGGCTAATACTGAATTTACACGTCCGTTTAATGCATGAAGTATGCTTAATTGATTTAAAAAGCATTGAAGTACCTGTTTACGACTATCAAAGTCATCGTATCCATACCCTCCCGGAACTACACCCTTCATGTAGTCTTGAATAACGTAAGTGCCGTAACCAAGCGATTTTCGCTTTGGATCGATCTCGTAATAGCCGCGAAATTCAGCATACCGGTCTGGCGCAAGGGAAGAAACGGCTTTTACGGCTTTGGTGTACCACCCTTGATAGTCGTAATGAAACTGTTTGTCCTGCTCCTTTTGAAACGCAGTAGCAAGCTTTACTCCTCCCTTATAAAGATCATCGAGCTCTTTGTGAATGGCTTCGCGCTTAGTCATTTGGTCCCAGTAATGGAATGTTGCCTCACTCTATTGTCGTACTTTGATGGTCAAAAGGCAACATCAAACTCGCCATTTCGAGGGGCGCATGCCTTGTTCTTCGCGGTGCTTCGTGATCTGTTTGCGGCGGTACTCTCTCCAACTCGCGCGGTAACTACCACTCGTGTGTCGTCGCCAGTCACAGACTGCATCACCCATCACAGGAACCCAGCGCGGATTCGGGCCCACGCTCGCGAAGTGCAAAGGGCTTGCTATCTCGGCTTTCCATCGCTCGATGATCTGCGCGAAGGGTAAAGACAAGTGATCCCATTCGCCAGCCTTCCACATTGCGTCAAACGACGCCAGTAGCAACAGCTCGCGTTTCTTCGCCTCCGCTTCCCGCTTCCAAAAGCCATGACTGAACAGGTCAGTTGGCAAGCCCAGGTTGCGAAGCCGCTTCATGTTGTCTGCTCTCAGACTACGACGTTGTCCTCGTTTCACTTGATTGTCTCCCGATTGATAAATAGCCGACGGCTCATGATGAGCCAGCGAGGTTATTTAAGTGGAAGACAAGAACAAGACGACCAAGGAGGTCGCGGAGGTCAGCGCCGAAACGCTAGACAAGCTGGCAAGCCCAGATGCCGACATTCGACAAAGCGGTTTGATCGACATCTTTGAACAGCACTTGCCTGTAATCCCACCTGACTACGTGTTCAAGCGCAAGGATCGCAAGTTTGTTGAAGACGCACTCAACGTTGCGTTCGATCTGACAGGCGGTATCCCGCGCTTAACGAAGTACGCGCACGAGAACTACAACGAGTTCATTAAGCTCTATGCGCGCATGCTACCCGAGGCGCAGAAGGCCGAGACAGGCCCGGCCGTTGTGCAGGTATTCCATAACGTCCCGTCGTCGCCGCTCGACCTGGGCGACGTTGTAGACATGGATGACCCGGACGATGAGTAACGGCGTCCAAACGATCCAACTCGACTACCAGCCCCGGCCAGCCTTTCTTCCCCTGCACCAGCGCACTAAGCGCTACACCGTAATCGTTGCGCACCGACGAGCGGGCAAGACGTACAGCGTAATTCAAGACCTGATCGCCCGCGCACTTAATTTCCAGAAGAAAGACCGCACCACCGGCAGGCTGTTTCCCCGACCGCGCTTTGCTTACCTCTGCCCTTACAAGGGACAGGCCAAGTTGGTCGCTTGGCAGTACCTGATCGACTTCACCAAGTCGATCCCCGGCGTGAAGAAGAACGAGACCGAACTTTGGGTCGAGGTTCCAACCGTCGCCGGCGACATGGCCCGCATCACGCTCGGCGGCGCTGACAACCCTGACAACTTGCGCGGTACGTATTACGACGGCGTTGTGCTCGACGAGTACGGTGACATGAAGCCAGATGCGTACAGCCTGGTTCTGCGTCCTGCGCTGTCTGACCGTAAAGGCTGGGTTGTCTTCATGGGTACGCCCAAGGGCAAGAACGACTTTTATAGGCGCTGGTTGCGAGCTCAAGAATCACCAGACAAGTATTTCTCCCTGTGTTTGAAAGCCAGTACTAGCGGGATTCTAGACCCACTCGAAATCGAGGCCATGAAGGAAGAAATGGAACCCGAGGAAGTGGATCAAGAGCTTGAGTGCTCTTTTGATGCTGCATTCAAGGGCGCTTTCTACGGCAAGCAGATCGCAATCGCTAATCAGCAGAATCGCTTCCGCACTCTTGAGTATGAGCCAGAAGAGAAGGTCAGTATTGCGATGGACTTGGGTCACAGCGATGCGGCTGTAATTTGGTTCTGGCAAGTCGTTAATGGCGAAATACGATTTATAGACTATTGGGAGCAATCCGGCTACGACGCTGAAGAAGTCTGCGACATGCTCGCCCTCAAGCCATACGACTATGAAACGGTATGGCTCCCACATGATGCATTGCACCGCACGTTTGCAAGCAAGAAGTCAGTGCTTGATACGTTTATCGAGAAGGGTCTGCCAGCTCGTAAAGCACCGAACCCAGACCGAGGCAATCGAGTAATGCACGGTATTGATGCTGTGCGTAAGTTCCTGCGAACTTGGCCATTCGCGATTGATAAAGAAAGCTGTGCTCGCGGTATCGAAACACTCAAGAACTACAGCCGCAAATACAACCGCTCAACCAACAGTTATGGGAGCGAAGCCGATCACAACGAGTGGTCACACGGTGCTGACGCATTCCGTTATGCGGTTCTCTCTATAAAAGAAGCTGATCTTGGTCGATCCGTCGAGCGAGGGCGTCAACGCCACATCGCGCGGCTAACAAATCACGGCCAAGTAAATAATCATCGCGGTATCACTCTGAACGAAGCATTTGCTTCAAGAGACCGCCAGATGATGATTAAGAGACGCGATGTAAGTCGAGCATTCGACTAATGAATAAATGCGCCACAAGAAGCGCATGGAGCATAAATGGATAACCAATACAATAACGAAGTGGAAGGACTGGAAAGCCCTGTAAACGAAGACGCATTTGAGCAATCGCCAGTGCAGAGCCAGTATCAAACTGAGGGCGAGCAGGAGAAGTGGCTTAAAGACCTTGAGGCAAGCCGCAAAGAGCGTAAGACGTTTAATGATACTGCTGTGAAAGCGATCAAGCGTTATCGTGATGATCGAGACGACGCGTTCAAAGACGCAAAGCTATACAACATCTACTTTTCGAATACCGAAATCAAGCTGTCAGCGCTTTATGCTCGCACACCGAAAGCTGACATCAAACGCCGCTTCGATGATACGCAAGACGACGTTGCTCGTGTAGCGGGGATTCTGTTGCAACGCAATCTGGAATACGAAATGGATTCGTGCAACTTCGATGCGTCGTTCAAACAGGTCTTGTTTGACCACGTTGTGCCAGGCATGGGCGTTAGCTGGCTGCGCCTTGAAGAACGCCGCGAAGCACAACCAGATGCAGTTGATCCAACTGGCCAGGTCATGCCGCAAGAGCCCTTAGTTGTTGACCAAGCCGCACATACAGATTATGTGGCATGGGACGACTTCTTTTGGAGTCCATGCAAGGTATGGACTATGTGCAGCTGGGTTGCTCGCCGCATTCCCATGACGCGTGAAGCAATTCAAGACCGCTTTGGTCATACCCTGCCGGCGGAACTCATGAAAGAGATTCAGTACAGCGACAAGCCAGAAACACAGGACGCGGGCAAGTCAAAGCTGGCTCCGCAGAACCAGACAGAGAAGACTGCAGACGTATACGAAATCTGGGACAAGGAGCGTCGCCTTGTGTTTTGGGTCAACGAGTCGTCTCCGGTTCCGCTGGACGTGCAGCCAGACACCATGGAGTTTGATGGCTTCTTCCCGACCCCATTACCACCGCTCGGCCGCTTCGATACATCGAACACGATTCCGATTAGCGATTACTCCTTAGTGAAGGGAAAGTATGCGGAGCTGGACGCGCTCAACAACCGTTGCAATCAGCTGAGCAAGGCATTGGGCGTGCGCTTCGCGTATGACGCATCCAATCCAGAGCTGAAAGACCTCTACACGACCGTTGGCGAGAACGAAGGCGTAGGCGTCAAGGACTGGAACGCGTTGACGGAGAAGGGCGGTTTAACGGGCTCGATCCAGTTTGCACCGCTTGAGCCTGTCGCAAACGCATTCAGTATCGCATCGGCGCAGTTGGAGCGCATCAAGGGCCAGATTCTGGAGGTAGAAGGTATCAGCGACATCATGCGCGGCCAGTCCATGCCGTACGAGACCGCCACCGCAACGACCTTGAAGGGTCAGCAATCGTTTGGACGATTCGCGGCTCGTCAACAGCAAGTAGCTGAGTACGTGGAAGCCCTGCTTCGCTTGAAGGCCCACGTGATCTGCAAGTTCTACAAGCCAGAACTGATTGTGCAGCGAGCTATGCCATTGCAGCAAGCGGACCAGCAGTTCATCGGGCCAGCAATTCAACTGCTCAAAGACGAATTGATGAGCCTGTTCCGCTTGAGCGTTAGTGTGGACAGTTTGCAACTGCCCAACTGGAACACAGAGAAAGCCGAACGTAGCGAGGCTATTCAGGCAATTACAAAAATGATGAGTGTGATCATGCCTGCTGTACAGCAGACGCCAGAAATCGCCCCGTTGGGCTTGGAAATGATCAAGTTCGGCATCAGCGGCTTCAAAGGCGCGCAGTCAATCGAGGGCGTTGTTGATCAAGGTTTGCGCCAGCTTATGCAAGCTAAACAGCAGGGCCAAGGCCAGGGGCAGCAAAAGCCAGCGCCTGAACAGATCAAGGCCCAAGCTGCCATGCAAAAGACGCAAGCTGACCTGCAAATCGCTCAAATGCAAGAAGAAACAAAACGCATGGTCGCCCAGATGGATGCTCAAGTTAAACAAGCACAGATGGCTATGGCGCAGCAAAAAGCCGACTTTGAGAATCGCTTGCGTGCAATGGAAGTCCAAATCCGTCAGGGTGAATTAGCAGCTCAAGTTGCGCATCAACAGGCTACTCAAGTACACAATGCGGCACTTGACTTGCTCGACAACGGCAAGATTGATGGGAGCGCTTAAATCAAATAAATAAGCGAAACTAACCTAATCAATACGATGCCAACCTACACAGCACATTGCCTTACTTGCGGGCACGAGCAAGACTACATTCGCAGTATCGCAAACCGCAACGACACTCCCCTATGTTGTGAAACGCCGATGGTCAAGGGGCTGACTGCCCCGGCCATCAGCGCAATGGCCTTTACTGGCCATAAAGGCTTTCACATGCCAGATGGTCAGCATGGAGGCAAGGGAACTTGGATTGAATCCGGCCAGGACTACAAGAAATACCTGAAAGAGCACAACAAACTGCCAGCGAGCGAAGGCGCAGCCGAAGCGCGTCTGCAAAAGCGAAATGCCGACGCAGCGGATAACAAAAAGCGCCGTCAAGCAGTTATTAAGGCGGTCGAGAAGCTGAGTAGGTAATGCGACAGCGAGCAAGCGCGCTCAAACTTTCCTTGGTTATTTCTTTTTCTTCTGGGAAGGAGCGTAGCGACCAATCAGTTATTGGTTTCTGGGTTCACCCAGAACTACTTCCGTAGGAAGGTAAGATTGGTTTTGAGCTGAACGAAGTGATGCTCAAAACATCAACTCTTATTATCTCCTTATTGGCAGCCCTTCTTCAAACCAAGAAGTTAAGTCATCACTCATCATCATGGCAAAAATGAGCGAAACCGCTAGAAAGGAATGCCGAACAAATAAATAACGATAGGCAGTAATAGTGCTGCCAGAACATGAGGAACACGCCATGTCTGACTTTGAAGATACCAGCAAAGAGCTGGAAGTCACGGACAACGTTGACCAATACGACGTAGCACCCGAAGTACAAGAAACACCAGATACACCAGAAGTTGAAACCGATGAGCCGAAGTCACTGCACGATGTAGTGCGTAAGGCTTACGAGAAAACAACTGGTGCAAAAGAGCCCCCAGCGCCGGAGCCAGTTAAAGCTGAGCTCTCCAAGGAAGTCGATCCAATCACAGGTCGTGAAATCGAACCTATCCGCGCACCAGCAAGCATGACGCCGATGTTGCGTGAGAAGTGGAATGCGGTCCCTCGTGAGTTCCAAAAATACTGGATCGACCGCGAACGCGACATCCAGACCCGACTGAATGACACTGTCGACGAACGCAAACTGGCTAAGCAATTCAACGAGGTTGCTGCTCCATACGAAGCCATGTTCCGTCAGCACGGCACCAATGCAGTCGCCCATACGAAAGAACTGCTGAACTTGGATTATCAACTTCGCACTGGCTCGCCGGCACAAAAGGCGCAGCTGCTCCATAGCATGATCATGCATTTTCAACCAGACGTGCGAGTTCTTGCCGAACTGGCTGCTGGTCAACCTATGCCGCAATCGCAAGCCCAGCAAGCGCCGAACGTGCAAGACCTGGTTCGCCAAGAGCTTGAGGCTCGTGAAGAGAAGCAAGTCATGGATAACGTCAACCGTGAGATTGCTGCGTTTTCGGCTGATCCACAGAATGAGTTCCTGAATGAGCTTCGCCCGCTGATGCAAAAGGCCATCGACGGAAGCTGGGTGACCGGCAACACCATGCCCGAACTGCTCCGCAATGCTTACGACTTTGCGGCAAAGCATCACCCAGAAGTGGCGCAAGTCCTTGCCAGTCGCGCGGCGCAAACCCCGGTAAATCAGGTAGCACAGACCACAAAGCCAATCCAGAGCGTTAAGCCATCCCTTGCAAGTGGTGGCCGCGGTGGCCAATCAATGCCCCGCCCAAAATCACGGCGCGAAGCAGTTGAGTTGGCTTACAACAAACACGCCGGTAAGTAATACAGAGTTCGTTCGCCGCAAGTGAACGAACTTTCCTAAATAGACCAAACACACAACCACGACGGAGAATTAGTACAAATGACTGTTTCGCTTTTTTCACTGATCGTGGCGCAAGGCGCCGAAATGCCAGTTGTTGACCCTAGATTAACAACACATGTCGAGTACGCTTCGCGTGTCAATACAAATTCGCCTGGACCAGCGACGCAAGCTGATTCGATTGCTACGACAGATGAGCTGGATGCGCAGCCAGTTATCACCGGTAATAGCAAGACAACAGATGCGGTGGCATCCAGCGGGAAAGAGTAAAGACCTCGATTAGAAACGGTCGCTAGCCAAATAATAAGGATAAAAACAATGGCATTCCCAAACCTTAGTGACCTCGCTGCGACTACCATCGAGTTTCGCTCGAAAGACATCGCTGACAACGTAACAAATCACAACGCCGCGCTTCTGGCAATGAAGAAGTCGGGCGGCATCGCCAGCTTTGATGGTGGTACTTTCATTAACGAGAACCTGTCCTTTGCCGAAAACGGCAACGGTGGTTCGTACAGCGGCTATGACGTGCTGCCAACCGCACCGTCTGACGTGATCTCGGCTGCTCAATACACGTTCTCGCAGTACGCAGTTCCTGTCGTGTTCTCCGGTCGTGAGACCTTGATCAACAGCGGCAAGGAAGCTGTGATCGATCTGGTCGAAGCGCGCGTCAAAGTTGCTGAATCGACCATGAGCAACCTGTTGAACCGTCATTTTTACCTGGACGGTACTGGTAACAGCGGTAAGAACATCACCGGTCTTGCGGCTGCAATCCCGCTGGCAAACACTGCTGGCGTGTACGGTGGTATCGATCGCGCTAACTATGCTTTCTGGCGCAACCAGAAATACCAGGCATCGGTCGACGGCGCAGGTGTTGCTACTACTGGCGCAGAACTGATTGCTCAGTGGAATCTGTTCATGACTAAACTGACCCGTGGCACCGACAAACCGAAGATCATCCTCGCCTCGCCGGAAGTGTTCTCACTGTATGAGTCTGGTTTGCAAAACATGCAGCGCATCACCGACACTACTCTGGGCGCAGCTGGCTTCACCACGCTGACCTTCCAAGGTATCCCAGTCGTGTTTGACACTGCTGTGTCTGGCATCGGCGCTAACGCTGCTTACTTCCTGAATACTGATTACATGAAGTGGCGTTCGCACAAAGACCGTAACATGATCGCACTGGAAGACAAGTCGGCAGTGAACCAAGACAGCACTGTCAAGACTCTGGCTTGGGCCGGTAACTTGACCATGAGCGGCGCGAAGTTCCAAGGCGTATACAGCAACTCCTAATTCGTAGTGTGAACTAACGTTGTGTAAGAGAGGGCTTCTTCGGAGGCCCTTTTTCTTTTGAGGATAAATAATGGTTGCAACTGGTAATTGTGCCATTGCGTAATGCCGCCAGTTTGGTGAGCCGCAATAACAAGCGTAACTCGCACCGATCACGGCAGGAGACATAAATGAATAAAAACACAAATAATGGTATCGATCTGAACGTTGCGATTGCAACTCAGGGCACAGGAAGCCGCTTCATTGAAGAAGAGCATAACGGCATTCGCGATCCACTTACGGGCCGTTTTGCTACACACAAAGACTACGGTGGTGATTTAGGCGTGAATCTGCATTTCACTGTCGAGCCAGTTTTTTCGAAGAAAGAAACCTATCTGGCTGGTGGCGTGCCGAAATACGTTGACATGGATTTCATCACAATTTCCATCCCAGGTGATAACTACACGAAAGTACATCGTCCTGTAACCGACTTTGACCAATGGCGATTCCCGCGCGAGTACGAAGCATTTAAGCGTGGTCAAGAAGCATCTGTTGTGGGCGTTCCGCTGGACATGTGGCCCGGTGTTGGTCCGTCGCAAGTAATGGAACTCAAGCATCACGGAATTCGAACCGTCGAGCAACTGGCAAACCTGTCCGATAGCACTAATGGCGCACTTCGCGGGTTCTACGCATACAAGCAGAAAGCACAGCAGTACCTGGACGATGCTAAAGACAAGAATGCGGCTGCTGTCGTGCGTGCCCAGATGGATGAACAAGCCGAACGCCATAAAGCAGAAATGAAAGAAATGGAAGACCGGTTTGCTGCAATGCTTGAGCAAGCTATGTCCGCAAAAGAGCCGAAAGAAGTCAAGAAGACTAAAGCTGGCGAATAACAAATAACGGAGACGACACAATAATGGCGCAGAGAACCATTTTACAAATTGCCCAGGCTGTTAATGCCGAACTTGGATTTCCCAAGCCCACGACGGTTGTGTCGTCTACCGATACGAACGTTATCAAGCTCCTTGCTCTGATCACCGCTACTTGCGAAGACCTAATGAATGAGTTTGATTGGCAAGCACTGCAAAAGCGGTACACATTCAACACTCAAAACGGTGTCGAAGAGTATGCCTTGCCAACTGATACGGAGCGCTTTATCAGTTCATCGTTCTTTGACCAGAACAATCGCTGGCCGATGCAAGGCCCCTTGAATGCAACTGAATGGGAAGCATTGCGCGTTAGCGGTCTGAATGCAAGTCCATTCCAGCGTTATCGCGTGTTTGGGAACATGTTGCATTTGTTTCCAACTCCAGGTGCATCACCTTACACGTTTGTTTATGAATACGTCAGCAATAGCTTTTGCACGAGCAGTGGCGGTGTGGCACAAACCACAGTCCAGCAAGACAGCGACATCATTTTGTTGGATTCACGCTGCGTGATTTACGGCTCGAAGCTGAAATGGCTTTCATCAAACAACATGGACACTACGTCCGCACTTGTCGATTACATGCGCGCTCTCGATTTCGCTAAATCGTCTGACGTGCCAGCACGCCGTTTGAGTCTGGCCGGTGGCAGCATGGGAACGCCATTGCTATCGACTGCAAATCTGCCTGATACCGACTTCGGGGGTGTCTAATGCCAAGGACTTCATTTAAGCCACAACAACGAGCAGCAGCAACGGTACATCTACCAGCGCCGTCAGCGGGTCTCAATACACTTGATCCGCTGTCCAGTATGGACCCAGCGTACGGCCTGAGCATTCAAAACTTCATCGCGACCAATCAAGGCCTGGCAGTGCGACAAGGCTATCGAAAATGGGCAACTGGTCTACCCGGCTCCGTGACCAGCTTGATTGCTTACCACGCACGCAACAGCACATCGAGCCGACTGTTCGCCGTATCGCATGGGGGCCTCTACGACGTTACCAACGGGGGCGAGGTCGATTCTCCACTGGTGAGCGGCCTCAATCCAGATTACGGCTACTGGCAATACGCAGTGCAATCAGCCACCACCGCATCAAGTAACACGGTAGTTGCGGTCAATGGATACGACGCGCCGCTCATCTTCAACGGTTCGACCTGGACCCAAGCGAGCCAAGTCTCAACACCATCGGCTATTGGCGAGTTTTCCCGCCTAGACAACAACAGCCTCGAAGTTGACATCAACCGTTTCGTTGATGTGATTCTGCATCAGCAGCGCCTGTGGTTTGTCGGCACCAACTCAACAACCGCCTACTACTGCGACATCGCCCAAGCTGGCGGCAAGCTGTATGCGTTCGACTTCGGTCCCCTGTTCCCAAACGGCGGACGACTCCACAAACTTGCTACTTGGACGACTGACGGTGGCGGATCAACGGGTATCAAGGCCATGCTGGTAGCGATGTCGAACAAAGGCGATGTGGTCGTTTATCAAGGTACCAATCCGGCTGATGCGTCGAACTGGGGCTTGATGGGGCAATACAAAATGGGCTCGCCAGTTGGGCGCCGCTGCACTACTCAGTACGAGGGCGATTTGCTGGTATTGACTCAAGACGGTCTGTATCCGATGAGCCATCTGGACTCAAACCGATTTGAAAACACATCGGCACTTACATACAAGATCACGCCGACGATCAGCAATCTGGCGGCTTCCTTATCGAACACTCCCGGCTTTGAGACAGCGTTCTATCCAGGCGCAAACCTGATGCTGTTGAATGTCCCGCAAAGCGTTCAAAGCAACAACTTCCAATTCTGTTTCAACACGATTACGAAAGGTTGGACTCAGTTCACTGGCTGGCCGGCTCAATGCTTTGGTTTATACAATGATGCGTTTTATTTTGGCGGAACTGATTTTGTCGCACTGGCTTTCATCGGTTATCAAGATAACGCCGACATTAACGGCCAGAACGGTAACAACATCGTTGCCACGGCTATGACCGCATTCAATACGCTGGAAGAAGCGTTCGGCGTTGGTGTGGTCAAGCATGTGAATCAAGTAAAACCGTTCATCGTGACTGGTAGCTCAAACCCGAGTGTGCTTGTCGGCGTTAATACCGACTTTAATCTGACCGCAATTGTTGGTAGTGCGACGGTGAACCCTGTAACAGGCGCAGTTTGGGACAGCGCCAAGTTTGATGATCCAAATGCGACTTGGGTCGGCAATCTGACAACCTTTAATCGCTGGGCTGGTGTAGCCAGTTATCCAGGCTCTTATGTGGCAGTTACTTTATCAATCAGTGCAGCTACTGACACGCTTTGGACTGCCACTGACTTGCTGGTAGCGCCTGGAGGTCCATTTGCATGAGTAAGCGGATCATCGTTACAGATCAACAGTACGCACCTACATTCTTGCAATGGATGCGGGAACGTATTGGCGGCGACATTGGCGAGTTTGACGCGAAGGAATGCCGAACTATCGCCCATGTGCTGATACATGACGATAAGCCAGCTGAAATTCTGGCTGTAGTTGCATTCAATCGCTGGAGCCCGTTTGCTTGTGAAGGGAACATCGCAAGTGATGGCACTAAGCGTTGGTTCAGTCGTGAATTCGCATTCACGGTTTATGACTTTGTGTTTCGTCATGCGAACAAGACGCGTTTCAATTTTACGGTGTCGGTGGATAACAAAGAAGCAATCCAGATGCATGAAAGTTTGGGCCATGAATACGTGGCTAAACTTGCGGATGCGTTTGGAGAAAACGAAGATGCGCTCATTTATGGTTTAACGCGCAAACAATGGCAAGCTGGTAAATGGGCGAAGCCTTCAAAACAAAAGGAATAACGAAATGGGTCAAGGCACTTCACCACCAGTAACACCAGCTACACCAGCTACGCCAGCAAATCAAGGCAATTCGGCATTAAACGATAAACAGATTCAAGCAATGGTTATTGCTTTGGGAAGCCTGGGCAAACGTCCACAAACAGCAAGCATGGGTCAGTCGTCAATGGCAGCGCAGCCGCAAACACAAACAATGCAGGCTGGCAGCTTCGTAAACGCCCGCAAATAGTAAATAACATTAATCGTTAAACCAACGAAAGGAGCGCTATCGCTCAATAAACAACTAATTGATTAAGGACGCGCAGATGTCTAAAGGATCAGCACCACCGGCACCGGATTACACGGGTGCAGCCCAAGCGACCGCAGCAGGTAACTTGGAAAACTTGAATGCTCAAACGGTCGCAAACCGACCAGACCAATACACGCCGTGGGGATCGTCCACTTGGACATCGACGCCGAATTCTGACGGCACTACCTCATGGACAAACAACCTCACGTTGTCACTAGCAGAGCAATCGGCTTTGGATTCGCAGCAGGCAATCCAACAGAATCAGTCGTCACTTGCGCAGACCATGCAAGGGCAGGTAGCGAACACCATGAAGAACGGCTTTACTGCGCCGTCGATGGATTCGTACATGAGCGGCGTGCCGGCGGTAAATGCGAACTTTGCTGGCTTCTATCCGTCTGGCGTCGGTGCGGTCGATCAACGCAACATCAACCCGAGCGCTTACACGGCCGGGTATGGCGGTCTAAGCCAGAACTTCAATTCCGGCGCACAACAAGCAACCAGTTTTAACGGCGGCCCCAGCCTTAACACGTCCTTCGGCACGAACACGCCAGGCCTGAACACCACGTTCAACAGCGGCACGCCAAGCATCAATAACACGTTTAGTTCGAGCGCTCCAGGCGTCTACACTCAACTGCAAAGCAGCGCATCGAACATCAACACCAACTTCAACAGCGGCACTCCTGGCGTCAACACCACGTTCAGCAGCGGAGCAAATCCGGTCAACCAGAACTTCGCCAGTTCGGCTGGAGCACTCCAAAACACTGCCGGCGACGTCAAGGTCAACACCGACCCATCGGCCTATACCGCGCAAGCAGGTAACGTCAACTTAGGTGCGCCGCAGTTCGACCAGTCAACCGCGGATGCTGGAGCACAGGCGGCGTACAAATCGTCAACTGGTCTGCTTACCGATCAGTGGGACCAAGATAATAAGAACTTGGATTCACAGCTTCGCCTGCAGGGTCTGACACCCGGCACGGAAGCCTACAACAACGCGATGCAAAACCAGCTTCGCGTGCAGGGCCAGCAAAAGGACCAGCTCGCAAATCAGGCGGTAGTAACCGGCAACCAACTGGCGAACACGAACTACGCATCCGCGCTTGCAGGATACCAAGCCGGTAACGCAGCGCAGAACCAAGCGTACAGTCAAGGGCTCAACAACTTCACGGCTGCTAATACGGCGCTCGGCCAGCAATTCAATCAGAGCCTGTCCAATGCCCAGCTGAATAACACGGCAGCAGGGCAGCAGTACAGCCAAGACCTGCAAGGCTTTAACGCCAACAACGCCGCTCAACAGCAGCAGTTCGGCCAAGACGCTACTGGGTTTGGTTTGACGAACGACGCACGCAATCAAGCGTTCCAGAACTCGCTATCTGGCTTCAATGCGAATAACGCTGCGCTGGGTCAGCAGTACAGTCAAGACCTGCAAGGCTTCAACGCGAACAACGCAGCCCAGAATCAAGCGTTCACGCAGGATGCTACGGGCTTCGGCTTGACGAACGATGCACGCAATCAAAGCTATGCAAATGCGCTGAGCGGCTACAACGCGACGAATGCGGCTCGTAGTACTCAGTTCGGACAAGACCTGTCAGCGGCTAACTTCAACAACACCGCGACGAACCAGCAATTCCAAAACAATCTGGCTGGATACAACGCGGTCAATTCGGCGAACAATACTCAGTATCAAAACGATCTGGCGAAGTTCAACGCGAACAACAACGCATCGACTCAATCGTTACAAAACGGTTTAGCTCAATACGCTGCTGCATTGCAGGGCCAAAGCGCTTACAACAGCGCGGCGGGTCAAGCCTACAACCAAGCGTTAGGCACGTATGGCGCAAATCAGGCAGCCCAAGAGAGTTCAAATGCGGCGCAATCACAGGCCTATCAGCAAGCTATGGCCCAGTACCAGACCGCGTACCAGAACGCATACCAGAACTACTTGCAGCCGCTTAACAGCATGAACGCTGTGCTGACTGGTCAACAGGTCGCGATGCCACAGATGCCTAGCTTTGCAAGTGCAGGCTACACACCGGGTACGGACTACAGCGGCGCGGCCAGCGCTTTGGGTCAGTACAACTCGGGCGTGGCCGCACAAAATGCGGCAAACAGTAGTTCGACTATGGGCATGATTGGTTCGCTGGGTATGGCGGCAGCGGTGGCTTACTGATGCAAGGTCGAAGCTTCGATGAAGTCATGGCTTCGCACACTAGGATCGCCGTTCAGTTTAGCGGCGGCCGCGATAGCCTTGCGCTTCTGCTTGCAATGCGCCCGTATTGGGATCGCGTCACCGTGTACTACACGAACAGCGGGGATGCTTACCCGGAGACACAAGGGCTTGTTGATGCGGTCAAGTCCGCTGTGCCGCACTTCGTACAAATCGAAGGGCGAGTTAAGCAAGTACACGAGCAAATGGGCTGGCCTAGTGACGTGATGCAGCCAGGGGCAGGGTATCCGTTTGCGAAAGCCGACATCGATGGCTATGTGCCGCTGATCGATCGTCACAACTGCTGCTTCCACTCGATCATGAAGCCCATGCACGAGCGCATGCAGGCAGACGGCATCACGTTGCTGATACGCGGCCAGCGCGACGAAGACACGACCAAAAGCCATGTCAAAAGCGGCGACGTAATCGACGGCATCCAACTGCTATTCCCGATTGCCCACTGGACTACCGCACAGGTAGAGCAGTTCATCACCGATAACGGAATGCCTTTGCCGCCGTACTACAAGGAAGGGCTTACGTCAGCGCCGGACTGTATGCGCTGCACTGCATGGTTAGAGCATGGCTCCCATAAATACCTGATGAAACACCATCCAGATGTGGCGTCTGAGGTGAGTGAGCGTTTAAAGAAAATCAAAGTCGTCGTTGAGCCGTTTATCAAGCGACTTTACGATGTACAGGAGACATTGAATGGCAAATAACTGGTACGGACAATTTGTTGATCTGATGGGTAACTCGACTCCATCGGACCCATCGAAATTCGACTACGACACAGCGGCGCAAAAGGTAAAGCGTCAACGAGCAGCAGCACAGGCACTGCAAGATTTCGGCGCCCAACAAAACCAAGGCCAGCTGATCAAAAATGGCGACTTCATCGGCTTTGCTGGTGGTAACACATTGGGTTCGACTCTGGCGCGTTTGGCGTCAGCGGCCTTGAGTGTTCCTGCAAACGATGCAGCCGACAACGCACAAAAGCAACTGGGCGTGGACTCCCAGAATGCGATGGCTTGGGCACTTGATCCTAACAACTCGGTGGCCGCTCAACGTGCTGCACAAGAACAGATGCAGCGTGAAGCGGATCAAGAAGCGCAGCGCGAAACCGACCGCATGAGCCGTTCTGTGCAGGGCGGCGAGATCCTCAACAACACGCCTGATGACGCGGCAATGCAAACCCAGCCGGTCTATCTGGCAAGCACGGACGCCATCACGGCACTTCCGATGCCCAAGTTGGACACCAAGGCCGTCAAAGCAGCCGCGAAAGCTATCGCGAGTCCAGCTAGTGCGACGCCGAGTGCTCCACTCGGTACAAGCCAGAGCGCACAGTCGGTTGTTGGCGGTCCTCAGTCGTTCGGCACCGGCGCTGACGTCAGCCGAACACTTGGCCCTAAGACCAGTCTGCCAACTGGTGCGTCTGGTGCGCTGTCGCCGGATGAAATTGGGTTTGCATCAAAAATACTCGGCAGCGATGCAGCAAGTGCGCCAGTCGCTAAAGCCGCTCCGCCCGCGAAGCCGATGCTTCCACAAGTCGCAGCGACACCAGCTGTCCCAGGTATCCGTCCAGTGCCAGAACAAGGCCCATCGAATGCCCTGGCTACGCAGGTTGCAGCGCCTGATACCGACCCAGCGGCCATGCTGGCCAACGCGTCGAAAGCGACCACAGTTGAAGGCAGAGCGCGTGCGCTTGGTATCGACCCAACCGCGCCACGTGGCCCCGGCGATCCATCCCTGATTGACCAGGTTAATTCTGTGCTCACCGCGCTTACGGGTGTGGCTGGTGGCGTCGAACCACAACGCGACGAGCGTTCGCTCGTGCAGCAAGCGCGTGATCAAGCCAACGCGAAGGCCAGCTTCGCAGATCAGATGGCGAATTTGCAGCAGCTCTCGCGTACTGGCCCGATGGGTCAGCAGCTCGCACAAAGCATGACGCAAGCACAGTTCAGCAAGGATTGGGGTGAGGTCAAGAACGCAGATGGCGCAACTATCGGCGTTTATAACAAGCGCAATCCAAGCGAAGTTATGAACTTCAAAGGCACCAACGCGGGCACTAAAGTAATGGATGCCGCAATGAGCTTGGTAAAGAACACCGACCCATCAAACGCGGCAGCAATGCAGCGACTGAATGAAAACCTGACCGCATTGGGTCAGCAGCCTATGACGCCAGAGCAGGTATCTGGCATGCAGCTTTCGGCAGGTGATCGTACTGACAAAATCGTGGGCCTCAACAAAGCCCAAGGCGAGATTGCTAACGACATCGTATCGTCGAAGAACAACATCATTTCGATGCAAAAGGCGATGGACGATGCACAGAAGATCGTCGCGCTGTCGGCAAGGGTCGGTAGCAAATACCCAGGCATTGCAACAATTGATCAGCTGATTAGCCGATACGGTAAGAGTGATCCTGACATCCAAGAATTACAGCAGTTGTACAGCCAAAACACACTTGAGGTTGCGCGAAATGCATTGCAAGGCCAAGGCCGTCTGAATCAAAGCGAATTCGATGTGTTCGCGAAATCGACGCCGAACATGCAAACCAATCCGGCGGCTGTTGCTCGCTTGATGGCGCCTATGATCGGACTGCTCAACAACAAGATGTCAGTTGAAAGCGCAATCCAGAACGAACGCCTGAACCGTTACAAGTCGCTTGGTGGTGATCCATCGAGATTCGCGCAAGCCGACAATAACGGGGATCAGCAATCTCAGCAAGGAGCTGCACCAACACGCACCGCGGGCAATTACAGGTTCTAAACAATGGCTGACGTAAACAACTTTATCAATACATACCTTCCGGCAGCTAAGCTTGCTGCCGCACAGTTGGGCACCGACCCATCCCATGTGTTAGCGCAGTGGGGTTTAGAGACTGGCTGGGGCAAAAGCGTCATTCCAGGTACTAACAATCTGGGCAACATCAAAGCCGTAAATGGGCAGGCAGGCGTAGCTGCACGAGACAACCAACTAGGCACCGTCGATCACTACGCGGCATACGACAGCCCAGAAGCAGCGGCGCAAGCTTACGCTGATCTGTTGGACCACAACCGTTACAGCGGCGTGCGCGGCACTGCTGGCAATCCGGCTGCATTTATTGGCGGCTTGGTGAACGGCGGCTATGCCGAGGACAAGAGCTACGGCAGCAAGCTCAACAACGCAATCCAGACAGTCAACAAGACAGCGAAGGTTCCAACGTTGGACGACTTGAAGAACCAGCTCGCGCAACAAGTCACCGAGGACTACGCGAACGGCACCGATCCGGGCGAAATCGTTAATGGCCTGTTGAAGACCAAACTAGCCGGTTCTGATGTCATGGACGCGTTGAAGAAAGGCGTGCCGGTGGATCGCATCATCGATGTGGTTGGAGGCGCACAGCTTGCACAGTTCAAAGCCAATGATCCAGGCGAGAAGGTCAAACAGCAGGGCTTCGTCACCAACGTGGCACAGGGCGCAGGTAACGCCGTTGGCGACCTTGCAAATGGCGCGCGGCAATTGGGCGACCGTGTTACTGGTGACGATACCGCTTTGAAGGAACGACAGGCCGAACAAGCAGCGAAGGAAGCCGATCCTGCACGCCAAGCACTCGATAAAACTTGGGGCGGCAAGATCGGTAACTTTGGCGTCAAGGCGCTGCCGTACATTGCCGCTGGTGTCGTAGCCCCAGAAGGGGTGATTCCCGCAGTACTGGCAAACGGTGTTGCAGGCGCTGCATCTGGTGCGTTGACGCCTACTACTGGTGATGGTCAGTTTTTGCGCAATGTGGGCAGTGAAGCCGCGCTTGGCGCAGTTGGTGGAGGTGCAGGCTACGCAGTAGGCAAGGGCATGTCCGCTGCTGCATCTAAGGTGCTTGGCGGTGACGCCGCAGCGACCGCGAGGCTTACAGCAGCACAGCATGCAGGGCTTCCAGCCGATGTCGCAAGTGTCAACGGTCCCAACGGGTTTTGGCGCAGTGTTGCTGACTCTATGCCTTCTAATGGCAACGTGGTCTCTTCTCAAGCTGCTGCTGACAAAGCGGTAGCGGCTAAGGTTGCCGAAGGGCTTGGCCTAAAAGGCTATGAAGGACCGATCGATACCAACATGTTGAATGCTGCTCGCCCGGCGATCAAACAAGCGCTTGACGACGCGACGAACGTTCAAGTCATGCTGCCGCAATCGTTAAAGGGTGATCTGCAAGCTATCGTGCAGCGCGGCACTAATCCGCTAACTGACGGCATCGCAAACAACAGCACGGTTCATGCCGCGATCAAGAACTTGAATGCTGCCGTAGACGCAGGCGCTCCTGTAGCGGGCACAGACTTGCAAGGCCTCGCTAGCGAACTGAAAGGATTGCTGTACAACCAAGGCACATCACATGGTGAAAAGCAGCTTGCCGCCGACGTCATCGACAAGATCAACGGTTCGCTGACCAGCAACATGACGCCGCAACAGCGTGCGGCCTACCAGATTGGAAACGATCAGTACCGCAACCTTCTGGCAGTACAGAAGATGGTCAAGGCCAGCAATGACACTGGTACTGTCACTCCGCGTCAAATGTTGCAAGCAGCAAAGACCGGCTCGTTCAGCAATGCATTCTTGAAGGGTGACGCGCCTTATCAAGACTTGGCCGGCGTGGCATCCGACCTGTACGGGCCAGCAGCAGGGAAGGGACTTGGCTCGGTCATTGGTAAGGCATTAGGGAATACAGCAGATCACAGCCTTATGGCAGCAGCCGTGTTGGAGCCGCATGCAGGTGTCCCGCTGTACTTGGGAAAGAAGGCTGCTAACGCTCTGATGGGCAAGCTCGCTAGCTCCCAGAACCCGACCATGATTCGTTTGCTGACTGGTGCAGGCGGTAAGCCCATTGATCCAGCGCTTGCCAATGCTATCTCTCGTGCTTTGGGTGCAGGGGTAGCAGGGAGCACAGGTTTGCTTGGTAATTGATTGGTCTGATCACTTCACTGTAACGCAGCGGACATTACCTACTGGACCGCTGCACGTAACGGTAACTGACTTGCCGCCCTTGTGGTCGAAGTTTTCAAACGTCGCAGTAGCCGTCTCTTGTGCTGCTGAAGAAGCTGGGGCGGTAGTAACTGGTTCCACTGCGACAGCATTGCCTTCGACTTTTGGGCTGGAGAAGAAGACACCCTTTACCACAAGAGCCGTGATAAGAACGGTTGCTATGACGGCTCGGGCTGTCTTGTTCACAGCAGCAGCTATCGACGCGAGAACGAGGAGCACGCAGGCTAGAACCCCAAGTATGTCGCGTCCGAAGGTAAGTATTGTGTCCATCATGCTTGGTCGCCTTGTTCAGTTCCGCGAGAGGCTGCTAACGCTGGGTATTCGTTTTCGAATCGTGCCCGCAGTTCTGGCAGCAAATTATGTTTTTGATCAGTTTGCAAATACCACTTGCGCCGCTTCTCTACTATGAACGCAAAGTGGTTGATCAAGTCGCTCAGCTCTCCTTCACCAGCCTTGATCTGGGCGCGGATTTCGGCAGCGAGACGGCATGCTTCGTTTCCGTAATAAGCAAGGCGCTCTTGTTCAAACTGGTAGGCATCATCAAGGTCGGCCCAATACTGATACTGAGCCTTGATCCATGAATCGGCTTGATTGAAACGATTCACTAGGCTCTGGACTTTCGCTACGAACGGCACAGGCAGTAAAGTCCAATCGGGCTCGGGATCAAATTTGAATTCAATCGAGGACAGGTTTTCAAACGCAGAAGAGTCATGCTGGCTACCATAACGCTCCATCGCTTCTTCGATGTCATAAAGCTGTTCGTTGCAACGCCTCGCGAATCCTTCAAGTTGAAGTACTACCTTCAGGTACACATGGTCAATTTTGTGGGATTCCTTTCTGGCTTCCTTCGCTTGCTCCATCCGCTTAGCATAGTAGTTCCAACCTACATTCATGAGGGCGCTTACAACTGCACTTGACATCACAAGTGCGAAATAATTCACGGGTTCCCCTGGTGTCGCCATTGATGAGAGTCCTAGATAACTTTTGGAGTAAGACGGATTAGTAAGTGTACGTTGTTCATTGTCCGGTAGGCAATAGTCCAGATGACTAAATAGCTGATCAAGCCCATAACAATAATAAGAGGCAAACAACTATGTCATTCAACGGTTCGGGGACTTGGGTTCCCCCAGCAGGTCAGCCAGTCGCGAGCGGTACGGTCATCCAATCGACCACGCACAACACGCTGGTTACCGACATCGGCAATAGCTTTAACAACACGCTGCCGCGTGACGGCCAAGCCCCAATGCAAGGCCAACTCAAGATCACGGACGGCACAAGTTCGATCCCTGGCATTGGCTTCAACAGCGAAGCATCTACGGGCATGTTTCGCCCAACTCCAGGCGTACTGGGTTTGTCGGTGTCTGGAGTTGAAGGCCTGCGCCTAAACAGTGCGGGTCGCATCGTGATCGGCAGTACAGACGATGACGGTACGAATAAGCTGCAAGTCAACGGCCCAGCCAAAGTGACCGGCACTGCTACATTGGCAAGCACGCTAAACGTAGCTGGCGCGACGAGCCTTTCGACCTTGAATACGTCAGGTGCCGCAACATTGGGCTCTACGCTCAATGTGACCGGTGCTGTAACGGCTGCATCGTTCAATGGTCCACTTACCGGCAATGTAACCGGCAACGTCACCGGCAATGCCAGTGGTAACGCCGGTAGCGCGACCAAGCTGCAAATCGCTCGCAGCATCAATGGCGTGGCCTTCGACGGCTCGGCCGACGTCACGGTTGCCGACTCAACTAAGCTGCCTTTGACTGGCCACGTTGGCATGCTGAACGGCGGCACGTCAGTTGACATCAGCAACACTAGTCTGAACGGCGCAACCAAAGCTGGTTTTTATCGCGGGAAGGCCATGACCGGCGCCCCTGACACCGGCTGGTGGTATGTGCTGGTTGAAAGCCATGATGCCACTGCGGAAGGTGCGGCTGGATGGTCGAAGCAGACCGTTACAGCTTATGGATCGGAAAATAGTTATCCGCCCGGTACGATCTTTGTACGTGTGCGCTCGGGCACTGCGGCCTGGGGCACATGGTTGCGCCAAGGCGGCGCAAACGGCGATACAACGCTCGATTTCTCGGCGCGCACCTTGGCTTCGGCAAGCACCGTTGCCGCGTCAGGTGGAGGCGGCTTCTTGAGCACTACCTATGCGAGCAACGCGCGTAATCCGATCTGGCGTTTCGGTAACGCTGATGGCTACGGTCTGAGCTACTTCCAAGGTAGTTCTGGTATTGGTAGCCAAGACACTATCGGCTTGCACTTCGGCACGCCAACTGCACTGGCAGCGCCTTTTGCTTTCCGCCAGGATGGTACAGCCTGGTTTGGCAATTCGCTGAACGTGAACCAAGGTGGATTGCTATTGGATGCAGGTGGCAACCTGAATTTTAAGGCGAAGGCAGGCACTACGGATGCAGGCGATGCTGTGTGGCTGGATGAAACGGGCGCAGAACAACACCGTCTGTGGTCCGATTTCGCCCAAAGCTCGTTGCTCTATCGCTACAAGGGCGGCACGGCTTACAAGCTCTGGCATGAAGGCAATTTGAACCCGAGCGAAAGCGCTGACCCAAGCAGCATCGTGCGTCGAACCACGAACGGCTACATCAACGGCAACTACATCTGGATGTCAGATGACGGCAACCCAGGCGGCAATCCAAACCCGGTCTCAGCAGTCATCACGAAACGCGGTGACAACTACTACCGTTCCTCGGACGCGCTGTCAGTGAAGAACTTCCTTGGCCTGCGCAATCTGACAGTGAAACAGATCGGAGCCAGCGAGGATTTAAATGCTTACTATGCCACCCCGGGCTTCTTTGGTATGGCCGGTCATCCTGTTAATTCACCTATTGGCGACGGCCAGTTGCTAGTGATGGGAAGTCCTGACAAGGACACGACTGGCATGATCGCCATGCCGTATAGCAGCTCGGACGCATACATTCGTTCAGCCAACAACTATGGCGCAAACTGGAATCCGTGGACTCGCGTTCTGACGGAGTCTAATCCCACTGTGTGGCGTTCGTATGTTTCGCGTGTGCCAGACAACGGTGTGGTGCTGGAGACTTTTAACACCACGGCTACCAGCCAACCTCGCCAGTTCTACATTACTCATTCATTAGCTGACGCGATAATTGGTAATGACCGTGGCGAACTGTACATGAATGGCGCTGCTTACCGTCTGCGTTTGGGTACGGGGCAGGTCAGCACGTTCAACTGGCAAGGTCAAAGCTACCAGCCTACATGGCTTTGGGGCGGTAATGATGCCTCCAGTATGAATGTGTACAACCCGTTGAACTTCGACGTGTCCACTGCATGGCGTCTGCGAACAGATCGCACCAACTACAGTGGTGCCACTGACGGTAACGTCGTCGGTCAGCTGATGTGGAAGAACTTCGGTAACAACCACACGATTTTCGATGCCAGTAATGGCACGTCGCCAACTGGAGCGGCTATCGACAAAACCAATGCGCAAATTGCGTGGGGCTTGAACTATCCAACCCTGATGGGCTGGAATGGTTCTAACACGTATGGCGTACGAGTCGATTCCGCTCGCTGGGCAGACGGGGCGGGTTCTGCAAATGTCTTGAATGGTGCTGCACACACTAATGGCTCAGATGGTTGGTTCCGTTCATCGGGCAACTGTGGTCTCTACAACGAAACGTACGACACCGGTATCTACGCCACGCAATGGCATCAAGTACGCACTTACAACGGCACGAGCTTCTACTCGGAAGGCGATTTGTCGGCTGCCGGTAACGTCGGCGCGTACTCGGATGAACGCCTGAAAACCAACTGGCGTGATGTCAAGCCGAACTTCGTTAAGCGACTTGCCAAGGTCAAGTCTGGCGTGTACGACCGTACCGATGTGACGCTTACTCAGGCTGGTGTCAGCGCACAGTCCTGGCGTCGTCTGCTGCCACAAACGGTCATGAAGGACAAGCAGGGCATGCTGTCGGTGAACTACGGGGCTGCTGCTCTGGTTTCGTCGGTTGAGCTGGCTAAGGAAGTCGTGCAATTGAAGCAAGACCTTACCAAAGCCATGAAGCTGATCGAGAAATTGACCAAGAAGCTGGGGGGCGTATGACACTCCAAGCAAGCGGTCCTATCAGCTTTAGTGATGTTCTGGGCGAGCTGCGTATTGCGAACCCAGGGCGAGCCAGTGCTATTTCGCTGAACGATAGCGATGTGCGGGCTTTGGCCGGAAAGCCATCCGGTTCGATCTCATTAAGTGATCTTTACGGAAAAAGCAGTTTCACGGCAACTGGTCATGACGCTACTGGCTCAGGTATTTCATCAACTTCAGGCGGCACAATTAGTGTGTCTCCATACGTAACAGTCATTGGCGGCTCTAATGTGACCTATCAGTGGAGCATTACAGCTAGCAACATTAGTGTGACGCTTGGTAATGCAAATAGCTCGTATTGCACGGTTTCGCGCTCATACGCAAAACTCTCTGACGGATTCTTTAACGTCACACTGCAATGCGTCGTCACAAACGGTAACGGCGCGTCAATCACCATTTCCGGCATTAACGCCTACGGCGAATGGTCTAGCTACAGGTAACTAACTATGATTTTTTTCAAACATTTAATAACTGGCGCAGATAATCAAACGGTTGATGTTGCGCGTGTCCTCTGGATTCTTGGTGTAATCGCATTCTTGTTCCTTAGTGGCCTCGACGTTTATAAGTCGGGTCACTTTGACATGGCTAATTTTTCGCTTGGTTATGGCGGCCTTCTGGCTGCTGGTGCTGCTGGCGTCAAGATCAAAGAGAGCAGTGAGCCACGTATAAATAAATGAAAAGTGCCAGGGCACTAAACATCAAATGCAATTACATCAGCGGGGTAACAAAATGAGTAGTGAAGCAACACAAGCAATTAAGGGAGTTGTGGACGCCCTAGCCGCAAGCGTGACGGTATTAACTGTATTCAGAGTTCTACCGGGCATTGCTGCTGCATTCGCTATCGTTTGGTACACCGTAGGGCTGTACGAGAAGTTTACAGGTCGTCAGTTTAGCGAGTCTCGTTTCGCCCGATGGCTGACAGGTAAATCAAAGTCTGAATAACCTATGATTGCTAACACGGATGATGAAATTGCAGATGTGCTTGACCGTCTAACCTGGGATGCAAACGACCTCGTATTGATTCTGTATTTGATAGGTAGAAGCCCGCTGTACATGACCAGAAACTTTATGTTTCATCGGTCGGATAGCATAGACCCGTTTGAGTTGAACATGCCAATCGATAAGACTTTGCTTCGCAAATGGTTAAAGGGTCCGCATGATCAAATGCGGGTTGATGTAGTCCGGCCATTCCTCAGTAGTGATCGGGTGATGTTTCGGCCAGACATTGAATCATAAATACTTGCGCACTTAACTCATGAGTGTGATTATTCGCAAAATACTCCTCTACGAACTGGCTCACTTCGGTGAGCCTTTTCTTTTGCCAGGACGGTTCATTTAAGCGTCTGTTAACTCCGTGATTATTTAAATAAATAAATCTGTCAACAACGGAGGAGACCCAAATGACGAAACACACTATCACCGGCAACCAAGTAATCATCCAGCAAATCCAGCTTAGCATTCCGGAACGCTTCGCTTCATACATGCGCATCATCGCGCCTCAACTGCGCGAAAAAGGCTATCAGTACTTTGTTGCATGCCCAACTGACGAATACATCGAGCACTGCGAATGGTGCGCCGATAACTGTTCTGACTACACACTCGCACATCACGACGTATGGCAGGTTGCGCCAGTGTATCCACGCGCATTCGCAAACCAAGCTGACGCTGTACTGTTCATGCTGACGTTTGCTGCAACCCAGATTGGAGGCGCAAAGTGATGCCTGACTATCGATTCTATGTGTTGGTCCGCAAAGCAGACGAGCACCGCAGTGCTGGATTCTGGGGAATGGCGAGAGGAGGGCAGCTCATCGAGCCGCACGATAAAGGTTGGCTAGTGAGGTTTGAGCAGGAGGGCGACGTAATAAGATTTTTAAACTTCGTGAAGAACAACTAAACAAAAGGGAGCATTGCTCCCTTTTTTATTTAATAAATAAATCTGCAAATTGCACATTACAAAGGAGAGAAGGCAATGACCCAAGACGAAATTAACAAAGCAGTGGCGAAAGCGATTGAGGCCCGAAAGCTTATCCAGGAACTGCGTGAGGCTGGCTTGATTCGCGACAGCTACTTTCCGGCACTCACATCTGGATTGAGCGCAGTAGAGAAGAAGTTGAAACGTACGCCTCCAAGCAAGGAGGACAAGTAATGCAAACTGATGACAGCCATTTTGCGTTGTAAGTGGTTGATTTAAAAGGGTTTGCCGTCATTTCGAGGTTAGTTGTTATTTTTAAGTGATTGAGGGCTGATGATTGCGTGATGCGCATGGGAACTGGGAGAATTTGCCATTTTTTTTGCAAAAAGTAGCATAGTTTATTGCGCAATCAACTTTTTAGGACGTTTTGCGCCCCTTCCTGTTCAGTGTTTTCTTCGGCAGAATGGCTGTCAAGCGATCGCGAAACGCCAGACCATTTAAAGAAACCGAACTAGGACAACACATGAATACCGGAGCACAAACCACCGATCAAAACGTAACGCAGCCCGCAGGTGATGAGGTCAGCGCGCAATCTGCTGATTCATCCGGCACGCCTGCCGAACAAGCTGAACCGCCTGTATCCACGACTTCAGATGAATCTCCGAGGCCACACCCAATGATTGAAACGTTATTCGAAATGTGGGATGAAATGGATGGGCCTATCGTCGCAGTGACCACTCTGCTGCATGAGGCATGGTGGGCAAGCAGTCTCCTCGAAAGGGAAGCCAAGCTTAAGCAGGCATTAGCGCTGCTTCCGGGGGCGGCAGAAAGCATTAAAGAGGGGATCAAACTGAATGGACAGCAGAGGGCGATTCAAGTACGCCCGAAGCTGGCCGAAATCGCAAAGAGCGAAGGCTTTCCAAGTGTTGAGGCCATGCTCGAAGCAGGCGGTTTCAAGATGGAAAACCGTCAGGGCAGCCAGCAAAGTGATCCCGGTCACACTCCTGCTACTAAGAGCGAGCCGCAACCTGCTGCCGAGAAGTCTAGAGCAGGGCGTAATCTCTATCCAGACGCGCAGACGGTCTACGAGTATCTTGCTTATCCTGACCATAACGATTATCAGTGGGGTTACACGCAGAGTCTGCGTAGTCTGACTGAGAAGAAACACCCTTGGGCAAAGAAGCTCAAAAATGGTAAGCCTGATCCCGCCCATTTCCGCAAGGCCGATGAGAATGACATCGCGGAAATGCAACGTCGGCGTGAACAGAGGATTGCCGAAGTGAACGCGATGAGGGAGGCGCGTGCAGCAAAAAAGACGTAAGCCAATCCATGCCGGAGCCGTCCCATGGATTGGCAGGGATTGAGGCGAGCTTTGCAGACTGGGTAAATGCGAAGGGCGGATGCTGTGCAGTTGTGAAGGCCGTAGAGAAGTTTGAAACGGAAATGGCTAAAGCCGTGGAGAAGCCTCGAACAACCGGTAAACGAAAATTTCTGTTCAGGAGCGCCGAGGAAGCGATTCGACTGCTTGCTCTTAATGGACAAGCCAGAGATGTCTATGCCATTAACAAAGATGCGATGCCGGAAATGTTTAAGAAGCTACGCCCAGACTTCGTCAATTCGTTTAGGTTTTTGGTTGTCAACATCATCGGTGATGAACTGGTTTTTCACGGGTTCTACGATCATCAAGTGAATTTTGGTCAGAAGTTCATTCGGCCAGTGAACATGGACGGCACAAGCGAAAGCAAATGGCCTGACTGGCTGGTTGGAAAATCAGATACTTGCTGAGCACGGCAACGCAAAAGGCCCCTAGCGAACCAGGGGCCTTTGCGTTTTAGGAGGACATACACATGCGAACAGCGCGGCCTCATGACTTACCGCGCATGTCTATTTATGTTCCGTCGAACACGGCAATAGCGTGCTCTGCAACCTCGCTCGGCATCGCGTGCAAATACACGAGCGTGCTGTTGATGTTCTTGTGGCCCAGGAACTGCTGTACTTTGCGGATGTCCATACCAGCGCGAAGGAGGCGCGTAGCGGCCGAGTGACGGTAGGTATGACTTGTGACCTTGCCAGCATCGAAGTTAAGGCCTGCGCGCTTTGCTGTCTCAATCACCCAGCGACCGCTATTTTTAGGCTTGTTGTGTTTGGCCGAGAAGACCCAGTTGTCGATCTTCGTTGCAAACCGGCGCTCTAGAACAGCGCGTAGCGCCTTGGTCATCATCAGCAGCGTGTCGTTGCAGTTCTTGAGGCGGCGAACCAAGATCGTGTTGTTTGCAAAGTCAACGTCTGACCAGCGCAGGTTGTGTGCCTCGTTGATACGTGCGCCCAGGTGCAGCAAGCAGATGAGCACATCTTGATTGTCCTGCCGCTGCGCATCGCTTTCAGGTGTTTTGCCGGGATACTTGGCGTTTGGGCTGGTTGCCGCAAGCATCAAGGCTTCTTCCTTTTCGCTGATGACACGGAAACGGGTACGCTTTGGTTTGATGCGGTTGAGTTTGGGGCCGGCTTGCATCTTGCGTTCGATGCAGTGGTTGACTAGTGCGTTCCAGTACGTGACGAACACAGAGATAGTGTTCTGTGATGCGCCTTCGGCCAAGCGGGTATTAACGACTGCTTCCAGTTCGGCTTTCGTCAGCGCTTGCATTTTCACGTTAGGCAGCGCGTCTTTCCAGTGCTGAAGGTGTTGACGCGCTGATACAAAGCTGGCCTTGTGTTTGCGTACTTCCAGAAAGCTGTCGATTGCTTCATACAATGTGACAGGGCGTTCGCCTTCGTAGACGACTGTCTGCACAGCTTCGTGTTCCCACTTCTTGGCCAGTGTCTCGGCAAGCTTCTTGTCAGCAGTCTTAGTCGATCGGTTGAACATTACGCCGTCAACCATCTTGCGCCAGTACCAGATTCCGTTTCGATTGATTAATGCCACCTGCGTTCTCCACTAGGAAACGCAACACTGTCCGCGTGCAAAGAGCTTGCAGAATCCCTGTACAAACGCGTGCAAAAAACGTGCAAAAAATTTGTACAAAACGCGTGCAAAAACAGTATTGCTGAGACCTAGGAGAATGCGTTCGTGTTGACAAAAGATCAACATTGGAGTGACAGTCTTGCTGCCGTATTAACAGCCTACGACAGCAATTTGGAAGGGAAAAATCAGTTCGACAGCAAGGGATACGGATTCACCGGCGTCCCCTTCCACCACTGCTTCTCCGGCGTCAGCTCGAACACCGCAAAATGCAAATGCGGCGCATTCGGGTCCGAATTGCCGGTCACGCCCACGTAACCGATCAAATCGCCGCGCTTGACCGTCGCACCTTCCTGCAGGCCGTCGGCATAGCGGTCGAGGTGCGCATAATAGTAGGCGTACTTCTCGGTCGGATCGAACACGTAGGCGGTGAGGCCGCCCGGCTTGCTGGTGAACAGCTTGACCAGCTTGCCGTCAGCCGCGGCCAGCACCTTGGTGCCCTTGGGCGCCATGATGT
>Ga0265780_10001230_pt1 | contig 36982 bp, 34 predicted proteins | sample P1T30metagenome_FD_192432 | JGI IMG/M metagenome (GOLD analysis project Ga0265780, IMG submission 192432) | Plant litter microbial communities from East Loma Ridge, Irvine, California - P1 T30 | ecosystem: Environmental > Terrestrial > Plant litter > Unclassified | place: USA: California...
AGCTCTCACGAAATATGAATACATTGCAACGCTCAATCTTCCTTCTAAGCTCCGGGTCTAGAGTAAAAAGACAAGCACGTACTCAACCACATATCACCAACTCCCCTGCCCAACCCCCAACCTCCCTCCCTCCTCCTCAGATCCAAACCTACCTATTACTCTCCCCTTACCCACGTCCCGCACCCCACCTTTTCCAGCGTAGCGCCCAGCATCATTGATAATTCTCCGTCCGTGACCATCATCGCCCACAGTCCAGAAAAGCAGCGGATGATGTGATGTCGATCGCACTAGCGCTAGATGCTAGTCTACCAAAGGGCAAATGCCGCTGAAAGGCAGGCCTGTGGGATGATTGGATTGATGACATGTTTATTTGATAGTGTAGGGATTGGAAGGGCGTATGTATGTGGGAGTAAGAGGGTGAGGTTAGGGAGGACATGAGGAGTGACGAGGTGGAGGGTTTGGCATTTGTCATTTGGCGCTTGTTTACTGAGTTGTTGTTTTACATTTTTGGTTTGTTTATCATGAAGGGCGAGGCGATGTAGTTACTGAATTATCTCTCTCCTCGACCTGCGACGACAACCTTGCCAGCAAACAAACGAAGCACAACACTCCACCACCACTATTTCCGTTCTTTCGTCCGATACGCACCACGCGCACCACGGCATGCAACTGTATCCTGCGTCCCAAAAGAATGAAAACTCGCTGTTTTAAGCAGACGCAATCGCACGATGAGGGCTGCTTACCCGTCGTCAGATTGGCTCGGGCCCGTAAAGCGCACAAAGACGCAAGCCTCCTCGCTAAAGCAACATGTATGCAATGTACTTACAACACTGTATTCCGCTCCCAACAAAAAACCACAACGTGCTGACATGCAAAGTGTACTGTAGTTGTCGCAGGATCTCCCAGTCTCGGCACCGCAATCTAAATCCCAATCTATTCCCACGTTCCCAGGTAAACAACCCCACCCGCGTTAATTTAAATACCGGCTGCCTGGTGCGACACACCCGCGCTGAAACGCTGCCGTGGGTTGCAGAGCCGAATTCATTTATATATTATTGTGTGCAGGTCTGCTGCATTCGGAAGATAGGGTGTCTGCAGGGCTACGAGTCGGGAGCGGATAGGATAAATAGGGAGGGATGGGTGGCTAGGGTTGGCTTATAGGCAATTTCCTAGCGTGATCGGTTTGGGAGCTTGGATCGGGGCGTGTATAGTCAGGCTGTTGGTTTGGTGTGATTTGCAATGCTATTCAATGTGCCTTATCGTGGCTATTGATATTGCTGCTGCGATCGAGAGATCCTCCAATCAGAAAGCGGGATGTGGATTGACCTTGAGTGAAGTGCGGAGCGTGTGATTGGCGCAAAAATTTGGGAGTTCCATCAGCTTCACGATTGCCCATATTAGAAATCGTAGTCCATGACGAGCACGAGCGGCGTGAGTGAGCGAGCGGTTTTGAGGCGGATGCACGCAAATAGCCGGTATGCAAGGTGCTTTCGTCCTGGTTACTGGTCCAACAGGTGCCAAGAGCCGTGACTTTTAGATGGCTGCGGCACAATAATAGTCGTGCTTAGTATGCCTCTCGACCTGTGCCAATCGATTGTACTCGCGGTAAATGATTTGTTCCGATCAATCATGTGTGGCTGTGTCTCGGCCTTTTGCATGTTGCGGCGTGGGATGACCCAACAGGCGTGGTTTGATGCAGTGGGTAGCAAGCGAGCTCGTATCAGGCTGGCGAGCGAGCGTGATAAAGCAGCGTGTCTTGGAGGCTTCCAGAAGGTCTTTCGCACGGAAAGAATAACCATGTCGCTTGGAGCAGGCGGCTTATCAGAGAAATGTGTTGCCAGCTATGGGGCTGGTCCTGAAAGAAGTTGTATATGGTCAGTTTATTTCTCAGATGCCCTCAGTATATAGGGTAACATACCATTTTCCTTTCCGTGCAGCTTTCATCTCGGCGAAAAGTGCAGGGTTTATTCCTTTCTTCTTGCACTTCAGCAACTCCGCTTCGGTCAATTTGCTGGCGTCGAATTCACTTGCACTCCACTCGCTGCTCGTGCCAGACCTACGTTCAGCATCGATTAGTGCCGAATCTTTGGACCGGTCTTGAGGAAGAGAAGATTTGGAGCCTGAGTTGCTAGACCGGTGCGATGTCTGGTCCACCGAGACTGTCCTTTCTATGATCAAGCGGTCAGCCGCAGGAGCTGGTCCCCCGGGCTTGCGCAACATATGTCTAAATGTTGTCTTGGGCGCAGCACCTGGAGGGACTCTTTCGTCTACAGAATGGACTCTGGAGTCTGGCAGACCAGTCGATTCTTTCGAACCTACACTAGAAGAGGGTTTCGATGAGTTGAGTGAAAGTGTGTTGAATAGCACTGCAGTATTCTTTCCATCTCTTTCGGTAGTCAGAAAGTAGGGGTCTGACTCTTCTTCGAGTTCATCTTCGTCTTCATCCGAAGGCACGGAATGGGTCGTTGCTACCGATTTGATCGTTTCGAGAGATATTCGACGCCGTAGATGTGGAGGAAGGCGTTTGTTGGTGCGATAGGACTTGAGTTTGGCAGGGGAACGATGTGGCTGTGGTCCCGGAAGCATTGATGGTGTTGGTTGTGGAGCAACACAGATGGGCTTCAATGACTCCCAATTCTGCATAATGGTTTGAACATCTTGATCATCTCCGTGGCGCGAAGGATGGGCCGCCCTTGGAGGACTCATGGGATGTGCAGCGAGTGGGTTGAAACGTGACACTTTGTCCTGGCGCGACGACGCACTGTTTGGAAAGTCATGGTCTTCAAATCTCGCGTCTGTCGCAGCAGTCTGACGTGCACGCGCCGCTTGGGGTGAGCGACGGATGGCTGGCGGTAAGGCGTCGTCGTCGTCCATGGAGGCAATGAGCGACGTAGTGTTCGATGAGGGTCATGTACTGGGCGCTTCACGACAGCCTTTGTGAAGTTGGCCTTGCCGTATCGTACGTTATCTATCCTGGCACATATGATCAGCATGACGAATTAATCGTGCCGCTACGTGTTAGCGCGTCGGTCTCCGGAAGCCTCCTGCTTAACATCAACATTGTCTTTGATAACTTACCAAGTGCCCGGTGAGAGCATTTTCAATTGCTGTTTCACCGCCAGCATTGTTTTACTGGTGGTCACTGACCGTTTGTAGCTCCCCTTGAAGATGTTTGACCCTTCGCGTTGGAGGTGAAAAAGGGACACGGCGCAGCAGGAATGGTGCGGATAAAGATACCGCGATTCGTCGACCGGACGGGTGGCTAGAATACAGTTTGGCGTGAGCCGTTGGATGCTTGGGCCCAACGGCGCCGACATGTTGTACGCATCTGACAGGTGCTCCCTCATACTGTGTGAGAATCTCTACATGGAGGATCGAATACAAATGCTCGGTGTCGGTTCTCTCTGCGGTGTGTCAGGATGCTTAAGTGCTGTGGAAACATGCGAGTTCCTCGAGACGGCCGTGTCGACTCGTTTCCGATTCCTGTTCCTGCATGACGGGTCTGGCCTGGGTGGGCCTGACGTGCGTGAGCGTGAGGCGCTAGCGAGCAAGGCGGCAGGGATGACAGGTTCTCGCCAATTCATAGCCAACTGCCTCTCTCGCATGTCCGTGTTTCGACTTTCGTGATGCCAGCGAGCACCGCCGGCCATGACCACAACCACGCTCACGTCGACCCTCTCCTCCCCCGCCGCACCGCCATGAGCAACGACGCGCCCACGCCCATATCGGACGACGAGGTGGTTGCCCTCGCAAAGGCCGCCTTCACCCACTCCCGCAGCGACCTCAGCCACCGCACCGCCGAGTCTGCACCGCGAGAACTGCAGCAGCAGCATCCCGGCATCACCATCGACCTCGGCCACAAGAACATCGCCCGCTTGCCAGATGAGGTCATCAATGTCATCCGCGCAGAGATCGAGAGGTGCGCCTGCCCTTGCCGTGGCCCGCTGCGTTGGGGGGCTCTGAAGCGCGCACGAGACATGCCGTACTGACGCCCACAGGCTCGCCCTCTCCCACAACCTCCTCGCGACCCTGCCTATGCGCTTGGTTGAATGCAAGCGCCTCAGATATCTCAATGTTCGCTACAATGCTATGCGCGAGTTCCCAGAGGCTGTCCGTCCACCATGAACCCGACGTCTCCCGCCCTATAGTGCTAATGCCCCGCAGATCCTTGACATAACATCGCTCGAGATTCTAGACGTCAGCAGGAACAGAATCAGATCGATACCGCCACGAATCGCCAATTTGACCTCACTCAAAGTGCTGGCAATCGCCAAGAACAAGATCGAGGAGCTACCCGTGTGCTTGGGCGACATCAACAGCTTGCAGGTCCTCAAGCTTGACGGCAATCCGCTGGCCTTTCCGCCTCCGGACGTCTGCACCATCAAGGACGGTGCCCCCGCACCCGCGAACGAAAACGAACGAGACTCGGTCATTGCGACTCAGGTCAAGCGCTTCATGCGCCAGCAGGCCTCAAAAGAACGCCAGCGCGTAGAAACAGAAAGACTGCGAGTGGAGTCATCTGGTGATGAAAGCTGGACTGAGAGCAACCCCGAGACACCTCGTCCGTCCAGGCGAGCGAATGGCGTACGGTTTCCAGTGCGCCCGAGCATCGGCAAAATCGAAGAGGGCTTTGCCAATGGGAAGGTAGAGTCTCCAGGCATACCTGTCCCACCCATACCGAACAGGTCGCATTTCAGGGTAGCGTCACAGACAAGCAATGGAGGCAAGAGGGCACCGATATCTCCCCTGGTTTTGAATACCAGTAACGAGCGCAATCGAAGTCAAAGTGAAGGCTCTGGCCCTTCGAGCCACCGTCAAAAGCGTATGGGAATATACACGAACAAGGGGTCAGAACTGGGCTCCGTGGACGAACTGCGGATAACAAGTCACTTTCGTGGCTTCAGCCAGGGTATTGTCGTACCTTCCAACTCTCTTACCAATGGTATGTCAGGCCCCGCGACTGCCATTGGATACGGCGACACAGGAACCGTCAGGTCGCTTGCAAACCGTCCGCTATCAGATGTGCGCGAATACAGGCGTGGATCTCGTGCGCCAGACATAGTGGTGGAAGCAGCTAAGAACTTTCTCTACGCAATATCTGTGCTTCACGACTGCGTCTCTCACATGGTTCGGTCGATCAGAATGACGGCAATGAGTAAAGAAAGTCTACGCCAGAAAGAAGACTTTTACCGTCGGTACCAGAAGACCTCCCTAGATCTTCGAGCACTGAACGATGTCCTGAACAAGTTTGACTCGCTCGTCGAAGAAGACGAAGAAGACGCAGAGAGACTGTCTAGGAGCGTGTACATGTACGCCTTGCGCTGTCTGGAGTCTTTCATGTCGATCAGCTTGTCTATTGCCGAAAATCGCACGGAAATTGCCCGAACTGCGAATCCACGCATATTGCGGACCTTCCTACTCCTCCAGCAAGGGACTCTGATCGAGCTCAGGAACGGCTGTTCCGTGCTTGGAGCGCAATTCAAAGAGCCTCAAGCCAAGAATCACAGACCCAGCGCTGTCGATACAGCCACAGTGCGAGCGCGACCGTTCAAGGTTCGCCGCGCCCCAACATCGCCGCCTCAACGGAATGGAAGCTATCACATGCCTCCACCAGTCATACTGCACAGCAACGATACCAGTCGAACAAACACCTTAACCAGCATCAGCACGGCTACTCCTCGCTCTGGAGAGTCATCATTCACGTTGGCAACCACGATGTCCAGGTCGAACACCCTTACGAGCAGCTTCGATGAGACTGACGAGGATACACAATTTGGTCGAGTATACCAACGACTCAGGAATGCTTGCGATAGCTGCAACGCCTCCATTCCACAAATCTCGCAGCTACTCAAAGACCAGCTTGTCAATTTGAGACGAGAACTGGACATGGAGCACCCGAGAATTCGAGCGCTAGTAGACCTCATTGAAAAGAGCAACGAAGTACAGCAGATGACGCTGCCCTTGGCACGCCGCCTAGGCCAAATGCAGCCGCAAGACAGCTACACTCGCGATCAGCCGGAATTTTGGCAGCATTGCATGGGTTTCATCAAGGTTCATTTACTCAATCACTCTGTTTCGAGAACGATGACGTAACTAACTGTGTTTCAGGCATGGGGTGCATTGGCCGCGGCGTATACGCAGCAAGGCAAAGACCACAAGCTCTTGAGCTTTGAGGTGAAACAACTCATGAAGCCCCTGCATAGGACGGTCAAGGAAGCCAGTCTCGCTATCAACGACTCTCCTTGGAGCCACCTGACGTCAAACAACACCGGCATGATGGGTCCGCCGAGCCTGTCTTCGATCACATCTCGCACATCAGCTCCCAAGTTTCTGGGTCGACCTACGATGGTCTCTGGTGGAGGTGCCTCCTTCCCTGGTCCAATCAACACGTCAATACCCACACATTCCTCTGCATATATGGGTTCTCAGGGCTCCAGTGGTTATCCTACTCCTGTGCCCGCGACTCCTCTGAGCGCTGCTTTGGGAGCTGCGGCGCAAGCAACAGTCCCAAGCACACCAGGATTACGATCGCAGTCTTCAAGCACGGTGAACTTCTTTGAGCGTGCGGATCGCTTGATGTCGCAACCAAACAGGCGCATTTAGCCATTGTCTTTCATTTCCCATTTAGCGACATCTGTTTTTGCTCATTACATCCACTTAGCGACGGTGTTGTCCGGATTTCACTCTTTATGCATACTGGGCGGTGTTTCTGACTTATTGAGAATGCTGCATCATTGGAGTTATGTACGATGGGAAGATAATTGAATGACATACTGGAAAGGTCTGCGCAGTCTCTGGACGACGCTGGACGTTCGCGGAGACGAGATTCACTTTAGGTGTAATGCCAAAATGCTGAATGAGACTGAATGAATGGACGATGCAATTGAGCTTTCAGCGGTATATCTTCAAGCTTGCATGTGTACCCATTGTAGAACTAATAGGTGCTGACTTCCGGGCTGTCGGCGATTGGGCAATGGAGGGGTGTGTGGAGAAACCCTGCATGTTCTCCGCGGCAACAGTCAGTCGCGTGTGCGATCTCGGCTCCCGAACTTTTTTGACCTCGCCTTTGACTTGTTGCACCGCGCCAATCCCACCGACAAGAATTCAAGATGCGGTCGCAAGTGCTACGAGCAGGCCAGGCGGCTCATTGTCGAGTGAGTAATTTCCATGCCATTGCGTGGACATCATGTCCTTGATTTGGCTTCAACAGAATACTCACACTCCACCAACGACCCAAAATACTGACAACACAAGCAGCCACGCCTCCCCCTCTCCCTCCTCACTACCCACCGACACCTCGCAACATCCCACGACCCACCCTCCGCACACAACGTCTCCCTCGCGCAACGCACGCCACCGTACCCCAAGCTCCTCGCCCGCCTCAAAGAAGTGCGCCGCGTACTCGGCTCAGAGCGCCAACTCACTCTCGCCGAGAAGATCCTGTACGCGCATCTCGAGAGTCCGGAGGAGTCGCTGCTCAGCAACACGAATAATGGAAGGGACATACGTGGGCAGGCGAATCTCAAGCTCAAGCCTGACCGCGTGGCGATGCAGGATGCGAGTGCGCAGATGGCGTTGTTGCAGTTTATGAGTTGTGGGCTTGGGAGCACGGCGGTGCCGGCGAGTATACACTGCGACCATATGATAGTGGTACGTCGTGTTGCTTTTCATTTGGTCTGAGTTGGATAGAAGCATGGTGATGTCAACTTATGGCTTCAGAAACTGCGTTGCTGACACATCAGAATCTAGGGAGAGAAGGGTGCTGATCTCGATCTACCGCAATCGATCAAGGGCAACAAAGAGGTGTTTGACTTCCTGGAGTCCGCGGCGAAGAAATATGGAATTGAGTTTTGGCCTCCTGGTGCGGGTATCATACACCAATCTGTGTTGGAGAACTACTCGGCTCCTGGTCTCATGATGCTTGGTACGGACAGTCACTCGCCGAATGCTGGAGGACTCGGAGCTATCGTCATTGGTGTTGGCGGCGCGGACGCCGTTGATGCGCTTGTCGATGCGCCGTGGGAGCTCAAAGCGCCCAAAATCCTAGGTGTGAAGCTTACGGGCGAGCTGAGTGGGTGGGCCTCGCCGAAGGATGTTATTCTGACTTTGGCCGGGCAGCTCACTGTTCGGGTAGGTGGTTTCGAGTACTCGAAGATAGAAGAGCTAATATGTTGCAGGGTGGCACTGGGTATATCATCGAGTACTTCGGGCCCGGTGTGGAAACGCTCAGCTGCACTGGCATGGCTACTATTTGCAACATGGGTGCGGAGGTCGGCGCCACAACATCTCTCTTCCCCTTCTCACCCGCACATGTTCCATACCTTCAAGTTACACACCGAGGACCGATCGCCGAGCAAGCTTCAGCCATCGCTGGCCTACCTTCGTTGCAGAACCTCTTACGGCCAGATCCAGAGGCTACGTACGACAAAGTGATCGAGATCAACTTATCTGAGCTCGAACCCCACATCAACGGACCGTTCACCCCTGACCTCTCTACACCCCTGTCCAAGTTCAAATCGCTTGTAGAAGAGCAAGACTGGCCAAGGACATTCGGAGCCGGACTCATTGGCAGCTGCACAAACAGCTCGTACCAAGACATGACTCGATCAGAAGAAATCGTCAAGCAGGCATCCGCAGCTGGTTTGAAGCCCAAGGCAGACTTCTTCATCACACCGGGCAGCGAACAGATCAGGGCGACTCTTGAACGGGACGATACGCTTTCGACGTTTACCGAGGCTGGTGGTACCGTTTTAGCCAATGCGTGTGGTACGTACCCTCTAATTTTGATTGATTCGAGAGTTCTTACTGACGTTTTCTAGGGTTAGTATACTCGCGCTCTCGACTGTATGACACTGCTGACTTGCTCAAATTCCCTGTATCGGCCAATGGAAGCGTACAGATGGCGTCAAAAATGGTGAAGCAAACGCTATCCTATCTTCCTACAACCGCAATTTTCCCGGCCGAAACGATGGCAACCGCGCAACCATGAACTTTCTCGCCTCTCCTGAGTTAATTACAGCCATGTCCTACTCCGGCGCCACGACGTTCAATCCCATGACTGACAGCATAGACACACCATCAGGCACACCCTTCAAGTTCTCCCCACCAAAAGGATCCGACCTGCCATCCGCCGGCTTCGCAGAAGGCAACCCCAACTTCCTCCCCACACCAGGCGTCCCCGATGCCAGCGTCAACGTCATTGTAGACCCCTCATCTACTCGTCTCGCCCTCCTCGATCCCTTCCCGGCCTTCCCCACCGCTGAACTCCAAGGCCTCCGAGTCCTGTACAAAGTCAAAGGCCAATGTACAACCGACACCATCTCCGCCGCCGGCCCCTGGCTCAAGTACAAAGGCCACCTGCCCAACATCTCCGAGAACACTCTCATCGGCGCCGTCAACGCCGCAACAGACGAAGTCAACGTCGCGTACGACATCGACGGCAGCACATCCGGTATTCCTGAGCTCGCCAAGCGCTGGCGCGATCAGGGCGTCGAATGGCTCGTTGTCGCAGAGCACAACTACGGTGAAGGCTCAGCAAGAGAACACGCCGCACTGCAACCACGCTATCTCGGCGGCCGCGTAATCATATCCAAGTCTTTCGCGCGCATTCACGAGACCAACTTGAAGAAGCAAGGTATAGTGCCACTCACGTTCGCCAACGAAGCAGACTACGACCTCTTCGATGCGTGCGACGAGGTGTCGACGCGAGGGCTGCTGGACGTGCTGAAGAGCGGCGGCAAGGGCTCGGTTGAGCTTGTGATTAAGAAGAAGGATGGCAGCGAGAAGGTCATTAAGACGAGGCATACGCTTAGTCACGACCAGTGTGGGTTTGTGCTGGCGGGTAGTGCGCTGAATTTGTTGGCGTTGAAGGGGAGGGAGATGAAGGAGGCGCAGTGATGGATGGTTGGGAGGTGTTTTGGGAGTTTGCATGTGTATATGAAGATTCGTTAGTTCTGATTGAAATGTTTTAATACGATGTATTTGACGGCCCACGAACATTTTGTCGCAACCTTGTGTCCAGCAAGTCAACCCGATCCACTCAACCCTAGCGGCTACGAGAGAGGGAGGGAATGGAGGGTACTCCCACACCCCTTGTTCTTGACTGACAAGCTACACTCTCAGAAGAAAGAAGGGTGTTTTCATGAAGAAGTTTATGCTCATTACCCTCTCCTAATACCTTGCCAAAGATCACATGTCGGGCAACACGTGCCCTGCACGCAAATTAGACACACATCCCGTAACCTCTTATACCGCTCTACAGACCTCATCGCCTTGTCCCGTCGCCCAGTGACCCAGAAAGCTTGATCCGCACACCCTGTGGGGCTGCATGAACACGAGCGACCCATGTACACTCATCCATCACCAGCGCTACGGAACTATTCTTATTACAGCGATAACAGCGTGGCGCTGCACCATGTTCGTGTCCCAAGTTGACAAGACCGTTAGCCTAGTTCCGCGCGGCTCTCCGTATACGACGCGGCTGAGAATCATCTCGTATCAGCACGACTATTGTATCCGCACGACGGCAGACGTGAAAACACGCAAGGGGTCGAAGACTGGAGTCGGTGTGTGGCTAGTGTGTGCTTACTTATCTCGCGTGTGGGTGTTGAGTCGCCACGGTGTGTGACTGAGATATTACTCAGACTCAGGGGGCGATGTGAACGGTGGCCTAGATACAAAATTTTATTGCGCTCACGATGATTCCGTTACATGCCCGAAGTCCTCCTTGTCTGCGCTCGCCGCTCCGGGCTCGATTGAAGGACAGGGTTGACGAATGTGAGTAAGTGAGTAAGCATTGCTCGTGTTAGATCTTGTGAGTATTTGTGTCGCCGGGGATAATCGATTCGTTTGCTGTGGAACGCGGTCATAGACTGAGGAGGCGATGGAAGATGTGGTCCGATTGGGGATTCTGTTAATCACATGGCATGCACTATGCAATCGATGGACGGCTCATCCGGCACCTCAGGAAACGCACGCGACACATGGTAATCTCCACTACACCGTACTTCTGGCAAGGCATGTAGCCGAGAAGGAACGTCAGTTGGTCATCGACATTCTGGACAAGTTGAACGGTTGGACGGCGGAAGTTTGACACCACAGACCAGATAGGTAATCAGTATCCGACTGGGTGGAAGTGACCCCTTGGACATTGAGATCGTAGACTAGAGACTAGTGCTGCTTCTGCTCCATCAGCGCCTGCTGATATTGTCTAGCAAGGGGGAGAGTACGATCTGTCAATGCGCCAGGACCCTAAGTCGTCGAATCGGAGGTACGGACACCTCCAGCCCAGGTCGGCAGCTTTTGAAGCTGACAGCAGGCGGTGTGCGGTATCACGATCGGTCTGGCAAACAAGCGAGATGTTCGACCTCCAGACGAATCCTCATAGGTTCTGCTTGGGGTGGCCATCCTGTTGGGGCACCATGACCGAGCCGGGCGGCCGCCGAATACCTACCGTAGACTTCCTTGCTTCGTCGATCCTGCCTTTCGACAAACTGATCCCAGGAAGAACCCACTCTCCACAGCTACACTGCATGCCTTGCCAAGCGTACTTGCCCACGTTGGATTGGCACTTGGGGCATTCGAGCCGTCCGTCCAGCTTGCCCTGTTCGAGCTCAGGACGCATCCATGACAGGGGATCCAAGAAGTAGTGGGCACAGTTCGGGGCAGAGGCGAGAGGCGATGTTTCCGTACCGTTGTCGCTGGTGGCCGCGGAAGACTTATGTTCGAGCAGATATTGCGATGTGGCAAGTGGTCGCCTGGAAGTCCATTAGCGCTGAACAGAATCAACGGCGGCAAGGAACCGCCCAGTGAAGTCACAGATAGTAGTAAGGTGCCACACACCTGCATTTCCGACATCTCAACTCAAACACAGAGCTCTGATCAGTGACATGCTCATCCTCGAAACGAATTTTGTCCGCTTCTGGGGCTTGACCACACGCACGGCTCAGCTCAATCTCACGTTGATAGACCCACCGCTGGTAAGTTGGAGTCTGCTCGACATCTTCGGGGGTCTGCATCTGATGGTACAGATCCAGTTGCTTCATGAACCCATCGTTTGGCTCGCAGATCGATCGTGCTTGCCGTAGGTGTGACAATGCTTCCGAGGGGCTGATGTTGTGCTCTTGCATCAGGTATGCGATGACGACCGTAGCTGATCGGGATTTACCCATAGCACTAGAGAAATCAGAATGGCTGGCATCATGATACTGGTGGCAAACGAGCGGTGTGTGGAGACTTCTCGAAGGCGAAAGATGCAAGGAGACAAGGAAACTTCGGCAAAAAATGCATGCAGGACGCGCGTAAAGCAAAAATTGAGAGGACTTGGAATGCAGTGTTGCGCGACGGAGAACAGCTGCTCCTTTGAAGAAGGCGAAATTGCCAAGAAAGGCATTCGTTGGCATTGACTGGAAGTTGAATATGCAAGTCTCAGCTCGACTGGGGACCGCACTCACCAATGCACAAGAACACCGCCACCGCCATCGAGCCCTTCTCTAATGAATTTGTTCGTGGCTGGAAAATGTTCTAGCAGATTTTCATCGTCAACGTCGTCGACCTCGACAACCATGTGTTTTTGGAACGGGCGGAAGAGGTCTTTATCGAGAGGTGACCGCAGAACTGATAAGACGTGGGTGATGTTGGCCTGCTGTAATGCTTCACGCCTTCTCAGCGTGAACATGCTGCAAGGCCTTGTTAGCCAACCTGACTACTACGTATCACACCCATGCGGAGGGTGTGGGGTATCGCGAAACAATAGTCTGCATTACGTACCCGCCAATGTAGAGCTTCAGTTCGCCCGGCACTTTATCGATGAGTGCCATGGCTGTTCGAAGATAGTCGGAGCGCCGGAGATTGAGGTGAAGTTCGATGAAACAGAGACTGGCCAAATCGTGCCGAGGTTTCTGTCGCTTGGGCGCAACTACTTTTTCTGGAAAGGCGCTACTTAGCACTACACGCTACACGCGACACCAAAGTGAACTTGCGACATCCCCTTTCACTTAAGAAGCTAACAGGAGTTTAGAGTTATCGCCGAGAACAGGACGAATGTGCCATGGAGCTTTGCGGGCAGGGCATACAACTGCATCTGGGAGAGGCCAAAACACCTTCACAGATTGTATTGCCCTGCAGTCTTGGCTAGGGTGGCTATCAGACATCGTCACAACTGCTTCTGGTCTCCGGCTGCATGACACAATTACGATGTTCTTGGTCTAAGTAGCTGAACTGGAATTGTGTCTGTGTAGGTGGTAAGGCTAACCCACATCAGTAGTGTCCCTGTTTCGACGTCCGCGATCAACGGCACTTGCCAGACAGGAGCACGAGCGGCGCTCCAGTTTGGTGCGTGCATCCAATGTGGGAACTGTCCAGAACTTCTCAGTTTCTGTCATCGTGCCAAATCACATCCGTTATTATTAGCAGCTTGAATTTGCGTCATGGTCCGGATCTGGACTAAAATAGCCGTCAAGATACAATGCTGAATGGCCAATGGACTGTCATCTTCAAGTTCATGCCACACGCATTTCTATAGTGGACTCTGGAGTACAAAGGTACGATCAGAACAACTGTGTGTATGCATGCCTGCCGTACCGTGTCAGCCACGGGAGATCCTGCACTGCATCGCTGCAGTGCGTGCGCTTTGGCCGCTGTGACCAGCCTAGGACTATCCGGCGCCAGAGGCAAGACTTGTGCATCCTCCCCCGAAACAGATCAACAGATCACCACCGTCAGTCACGCGTCGGAGGCTATCGAAAGCGCTCAGCGTGACTAAATCCTGATTAAAGTACGCAAGCGAGCGCCTAGCGCTGCTTGGGGAATGTGATTTGCCTAGCTCGCGATGACAAGATCCACGGTTGGTACTTGATAGGGCTGTAAGAGCATGGTGCCGTCTCCCGTTACCCGCGTCCAGTCTAACCAGATACCGTTCGAATCCAACGCTTGCGTTGTACGCGGTGAGGTGCAGCTTCGAGCTGCACTTTGAGTCGTCTCCAGCCTGCATGCTGAGCCAGCGGTGGATTGCTGAGTCCACGCCGCCGGCTCGCCTGGGCCCTATCTCACCACGCACCGTTGAGCGCCAGCCTGACGTTCTGGTGATGGGCCTTGTCCTGCGTGGATATCCTGATCACTGTGGCCGGGGCTGATGGTCTGAGTGAGCCGTCCCACGCTGCCGGAGCCCTCGAGGCCTGCGGCGATATTGACAGTATTGAGGAGAGATGATATGGCCAGCCCGGATAGACCCAATTGCTCCTGGCGTTTGCCCAACCAGAGTGCACTCGCGCCGAAGAAGTTCCAGGTAAACAAGCGCAAGCCTGCCGCCTCGGTGGCAGCGTTACTTAGCAGGGAGCGGCTTCGGACGAGAAGGGAATCAACTTCTCGAAATCCAAAGCTCCAGAGGCTTGGTTCGCTGGTGCGCGAGTAGGGGTTGCAGAGATGAAGCGACCCCTGCGGACTCCACTGCTGATCCGTGCTGGTAAGGTCGACAGACTCAATACGGCCAATCACTGCGGACGGGCAGAGGCAGACCGTCGTGCTTAATACTGGCGGTCCCCGAGCGTGGCAGCCCGTCCTCGGATTATTGCTTGCTTGCTGCGAACTCTAGAGTTGCTGCCACCACCCTTCCCGTCGTGCTCCAAAGGCAGCCTTCACAACTCATGCAGGGACATCCGTTTACGCTCTCGCCTTCCATTGCTTCCTGCCATTCTCGCACCACGCTAGAGATCCGGGACATTTCCGCTTGGTGCTGTTCGCTGCAGTGAGACGATGAAGTGCTCGATCTGATGAGCCCACACCACAGTCGTCCTATAACCACATCCCTCCCTGGACACCTGTCGCAGGACTCAGGAGCCGCAATATTGCTTTGCGTGGCGGTGCTCGAACGTTCAGCTAGAGCCGCACTTTTTCGGATTGAGGGTCTGGCGTAGCGTCTGCGGCTGTAAAGTACGGTAGGGCTACACCTAAATCAGGTACGAAATTGAAACCGCCCCCGCGCCCACCAGCCTCGCGCTCAGCGTTTGGACGCGTACTCTTGCCTCTTCCAATATTACTCTCAGGTGGGCGCCATTATCCCATTACGCACTGCACCAGTCCAGCTGGCAGCTGCCCGCCTCATCCTGTTTCGGCCAGTCCGCGCGCACCTTCCCCGGCTAACCATCTCTCAAGTGGTCCGTGCACCTGCCTCGAGAGTGCTCGTACAATATCACGCCGCGAGTCGCTCCTTCACCGCGCAGCGCTCGCCACAGTTGCGGCGCTCGTGAGCGGCGAGCCACGCTTCAGCTACCACTGAATGCATTCGACCTCGACCATGTCTTCGGCCAGCAGCACCCCGAGCATCAGGGTATATGAGTCCCACCGCTACGCACTGCCTCACCACCACCACCGACCCACCCACCCAAGCCCTGCTGTTGCCATGGCCATTCCGAGAGCACGTGAAGAGGTGCCGCCGCCCTTGCCTCCTCCACGGCACATTGAAGACCTCAGGCCAGGCCAGGACCCTGGCTGGCAATGGGGCAACACGAACAGCCCGCGAGACACCGGCTTTGGCGGCAATCGGCTGGCTACAGTGAGGCCTGGCTCGACCTTGTATGGCGCCACTGGTAGCGTACATTCCCGTTCACGGCAGCCTTCGGCAGACTTCACCTTCAAAGGCCGTGAGCCCTCCGTGGCACACTCTGTCGATGACATGAGTTCTGAGCATAGCGGGGACCACAACAGCGACGAAGACCACGGCGGCAAGCCTCGGCCATCACTCGGGGGCCACAGGTAAGATGTCCCATAATTCTCAGCATTGCCTTCATATGTCAGTCCAGTACACAGTCAGCGCCACACTAAACAAGTCTCCGCTCCTCGCTGGTAGCTGCACTCTACGAAGGTGCTTGTTTCCATCGTGTCAACCTTCAGGACACACTAACGCCAAAGTCGTCGAGTCAATGGATCCGAGCACTTTCGTATGTATCATGAAAGGCTAGTGCGCTTCTGGTGTGCTTCAATTGCATGGCGACACGAAATGTCCATGCTGCCTGCAGGGAGCTTGCACGAATTCTTTGTACGTTGACTGACCACGATCATGAACTGCAGATTCACGAGCGAACGTCAGCTTGGGCAGCACACCCTCCACACATCCTCGCAGGCATACGACAAGCAATTGCTCTCAAAAATCGGCGGACCAAACACCCCAACAAGAACGAACCCACCAACACACTCCAGTAGCGCGCAGGACACAACAGACTCGCACTCACACCTCCAGAAGCTCAATGGCTTGAAACCACTATCCATGCCGGATCGTCGGAACTCCAACCTAGACTCTCCCGTTGCCAAGTGGCCGCCTTCTGGGGCAATATCGCCGGGTTATTCAGGTTTTCGCAGCCCAGTGTTTGATTCGAGTTCTGTAGACTCGCATCGGAATCGCTTCGGCAGCATCTCCACACCTGGGCCGCTGGATGACGCTTCAAGCCAACACCGAGGTAGCTACGATCACAGTATCTTCTCTGACCATGAATTTGGCATGGAGGAAAACGGTATGCGTGAGCTGAACATCAATGACCGCAGCCCTGCAGATTCAGACGACTATCAGTTAGGCCCGAAGGGTGGCCTTAAACGGCGCGCCTCATCGCCTCCTTCGGAAGCTGCTCGAGAGGATCGTCCCACAACTAGCGGTCACGCGGACTTGTACCACCGTCGCTCGGCGCAAATGCTGGTCAATCGTAATTGTACTGCTTCACGTTTCCAGCCCGCCCAAGGCTCGCTGTCGTCTGTCTCATCTTCAAGTCAGCGGGCCGGCTCGATTGGCTCTTCCTTTGGCTTTTCAACGGCAGCAAGCAGCATAACGAGCTACGGCGGAGATCAGCGGCTTTCTCCCAATGCATTGTCGCCCTTGGGAGAGACGGATTCAGGCCCTGTCTCGCCGTATGCGGCTAGCCGATCGTTGAATCCTAGCCCGCGCGGCTCGATATCACGGCCACAACATCAAGGAGGTCCTTCGGAAAGCGAAACGCAGATCCGTAAAATGTCCACCGAGAGCATACTACATCCACGTCACAATTCTGTGGTGAACCGTATACCAGGGGCTTACATCTGCGAGTGCTGTCCAAAGAAACCTAAAAAGTTCGATAGTGAAGAGGATCTGCGGTAAGTACAGCCGAGTCCACCGCATGTCAACACAACTGACACCGAGACAGAATACACGAGCTGGAAAAGCAGTACATCTGCCAGTACTGCCCGAACCGATTCAAGAACAAAAACGAAGCAGAGCGTCACCAAAACTCATTACATCTCCGGCGACATTCCTGGTCTTGTGCGGCACTTTCTGGCGTCCATGCTGCCTTCCACCCGTCGCCTACACGTCCAGCTGCTGCTGACATATGCGGTTACTGCGGCGAAGAATTCCCCAATCCTGCAAACTGGGAGATGCGGTCAGAGCATCTCAACCACGTGCACAAATTTGGCGAATGCAACCAGGCAAAGAAGTTTTTCCGCGCCGATCACTTTCGACAGCACTTGAAACACAGTCACGCTGGCACGAGTGGCAAGTGGACCAACATGCTGGAGAATGCTTGCATGCGCGACGAGCCCCCGCCACAAGAACGTGTCGGCTCTATCAGCTCCCTGTCTGGCCATTTAGCCCAGAAACCTGGTGTCATTAATGAAGTACACGATGAATCCTAAACTAAGGGTGTCGACAAAGGACCGGCACACACCACCAGAAGCGAAACCAGAACCACGCTTCTTACTTTACCTGTACATGATTTACAAGCGATGTTCACTGGGTAATACATCCGGCGCAAAAGTTATCATATCCGAGGCTCATGCTACATTTTATCAAGCTCGTTCGAGCTCACGACGATATGACTGCAAAACTCTATCATTCGGAACTCAGCGACCCATTTTTCGCATTTACAAAGTGTTGGATCTTCGTTAGCAATGCGATTACCATACAACAGCGTCTCGTGTGGGGTTCTCACACGTGTCACCGTCAGCAAGGTCGTACTTCAATACGGCATCGTGGCTTGGGTGTAGCTGAGCATAGCCAGTGCGGGGAATGGGGTCGATTAGGCGGTCTTTGGGTCAAGCGTGCACTGGCCTCGCGCCTCTCCCGTCGATGATCCTAGATTCGGCGGAGATTGTGGCAGGGAACGTATGGTGGTGCGAAATGAGTCGACTTAGGCATTTCTGCAGAAGAGCTCATCGCGATGCAAGTTGAGGTCTTAAAGACGGATGCAGGCGATCTACCGGAGCTATGTGAAGTAATGTGGTCAGCACAAAGGGCACTCAATACGGTTGCTCTGGCTCAAATCCTTTTCAAGCTTGGCCCACTCCGCGTAGAGATCTGCTAGGAAACAGCTTGAAATGCCACATGTTCACACCCTGCAACACTTTACACGTTCACTTACGAATCGTCATCTCTACGGAGGTGCTCGTTCATATTGTGTGAACCTTCAGGACACACTCAAGGCCAAAGCTGTTGATTCAATAAATACGAGAGCCTCCGTAACGAAATCACATCCGGCACACTCCACCAAATTCATTCGGCTAGCTCCCATATCCACACCTTCTGCCCCATATCAGCATGACATCTGGTCACAAATTGCACCAACACCCTCCAACCGTACAACGCCGCGATAACACACATTCCCAATATTAGCGAACGGAAGAACGTGCGACCGCAAACCACGTCCGTCACTCGCGCGTCAACGGCACCTGCTGCCCGCGCGTTCTAGCGCTGACATCAGCACCACTCTTGCCTTGTGGTAAACTGTGGGGTAGTCTGGCCGTTTCAGATCGCGTGGGCTTTGTTCTTTTGCCCGTTTGTTTGCTGATCCGCAAGGATGAGCTAGTCAGATGTAATCGCCGACCAGTGTGGAGTGTCATTTCGGTATGCCTTCTTGGAGCTAGTCGTTCCTTGTGAAGCGTATCTTCGTATACGGGTGCGAATAGCTTTTGTAGGGCAGGCGATATCAAGTACGAGTCATGATGGATAATGTGTCGCTGATTTTAATGCACGTGTTGATACCTGAGCTGTGATGAAGGACGCTGAGATAAGCTGGGTTTGTGTCTCGCGGAAGGACTAATCACACTGCCCCGAATGCTAGCATGCGTACACGGTATGGCCCAACTTTCTGACACTATGTCTGATTTCCGTACATTTGGTAACGAGGAACTACAACAACATGCATGTCTCACAACACGAACGGGATCCTACAACGTTTGCGCCGCGACCTACTGATCTACACTCGCGAGCGGTTCTCCCTTACCAGGCAAGATACACGGTTGTATCGCATTGTCTCGCGGCTCCCATTTAGCCGCCATTTGGCAAGGCGCGGATAGATACCGATCCTGCACCTTTCCGAACGCCCACCGTGCGTTGCTTGAGAGTGGCGACGATTTCCTCGGAAGCCGTTCTTGTGCGACGTTGGAGTGCATGATGACGAGAACGATAGTTCGGATGCTTGCCGAAGATGGTACCGTATAGCATGTGGCTCTATTGTTGGGTACGTTGAACGACCACCAGATGGAGTCGTGTGAAGTGATCATAGACTTCCGGGTATCTGCGCCTATGGTCATACGCACGGAGCACTATCCTGGAGGATTACTTGTTGGATATTGACAATTCACCATTTTAAGCTTACTTCCTTGCGGCGCGAGCAAGCGGGATCGTGGCGAAATTTGGCTGGAGGATTTGGATCGCATTTCTGGAAGTGCTAACATCGGTGGAAAGCGTCCGGTGGTGCACAAGGCCGAGGTGATGACGGTTGGAGATAGCGGTTTTTGGCAGTCTGGCAGAGGTAATATGATAGCATGCACGTGAAGCACTAGATGCGTGATTCGTTGGTTGAGCGGAGTATGTGTTGTCCTAGTAGACGCAGTGATGGTATTGAAACTTGACATGGTGTTTACTGGTGAAATACGTTCACGAGAAACTGCGGTCCGATATTGCTTTCGGAACTTCTCCCATCATGCACGACTGTCTTCTCTCTTCTCACTCAAACATCATTGCGGTCGCATCCTTTCACCTTGTTCCTCGATCCGTCGATGGATGTACTCTTGGCGTACATGCTGACGGCGCGATCGCTACATACCCCAGGCCCGCAGGAATGTCGTTCCTTTCATTGGCCTGCTCGGCTCGCGGGTACAAAGTGGAGACACGGCGACCCCGAAACCACTGTAAGGCTTACGGAAATCCTGCCCTACCGTAGGGCAAGGCTAACGGTGCGAACATGCTGTACAAATTGACGTTTAATGATCCTCTCAACGGCGCCGTAATTGGCAAGTGTGGGTGATACCCGCTCCGTTTCCGTCCTGCAGACAGCCATTTCGGGGGCCGAAAACCCCACCATTGCATGGAGCAAATTACTGTTGCAACTTCTGTTGACATAGCCTGTATACTATGTCATCTGAGTGTGAGCATGGCTTTCCGTGGCCAACACATGCAGCTGACGCGATGCCATATGGGGGAAGGGTATCTGTAAGCAGTTAGTGCTCATCAAAAGCAAGTGGACAATCCCCTATGATCATAACAGGAAGCGAGCACGACCATCAGCAACTAAGATGAGTAGGCCTGCACGCGGAATCAACCGTGAAGCCAGCAAGACCCTGGGAGCGATCAGCAATGCTGTACTTTCTGGCTTCGAGAGCGTCAGACGAGAAAATCTCATCTCGGTCAAAACGGTTTGCCCACTTCTGGCTTGCCGCTCCATGCTTGTATGCTCAGGCTGTCATATTGCGGGAGCTCAAGGGTAGCGAACGGCTCAATGACATCGAACAGTGTAACGAGCTGCTTCCAAAGCTGGTTAGATGGGAAATACGGTTTCAACCTTGAACCACATCCAAACCCTCATATCGATAATCCATGCTGTGATACAGTACACTCTGTGGCGGTGGTAGTTGGCCTTGTTCGAATGCCCGACTTTGATCTAAAAGATGTTCGCCCCTATGAAGAGCATCGTGTCATCAGCAGTATGTCTCCAAATTGCATAAGCGTTGACGACATCCATTCACAGGTGGGTTTAATCCTCAAAGTTGGGCCCTTGGAAGTCTCTCAACCAACTGAATCTGCAGCTGATATTCGTGACGCCCGTCCTGCAAGTTGTTAGGAATGTGCATGAAGCGTGATGCAATGTTGAAGCAGTCAAATCTAAGTGCCGTCAGAAAAGATTTGAAGTGGTGTGCTGAACTGCGCGAAACCTGCTAGCTTTGTTCGTTATGCAGCTCAACACTGGCCAATCTCTCTGTGTTGGTTGATAGTGAGGCATTCCTTTTTCGAAAACTAATGATTGCGATACCGATGTCCGGCATCCGCAGCACCATCCTGGCACTGTAAGACACTACCCGCAGCTGTAAGCAGTATCAAGTCTACTTCACTTGTTGGTCGAAGTGGAATGACACCTAAGCAGCAGTGTATAGCATCTGTCGAGTCTACCTCGGTGACCAATGGGATCTGTTGTAGCAACCAATGCGCCTGGCATAGTCACTCTTCCTATGCTCTACCGTCCACAATCGGTATTAAGACCGCACCAGGTCAGGAAAGAGGCGTCAAGCGGTACTAGATTTAGTCGTGTGTAGCGAGAAGCGGATATCGATCCATCTGCAAAGGCTCAAGGCGACAGATGATCGACAGTGACAACTCCAGATCACCATGCGCGGGTCACTTAGCAACCATAATCTCTTCATGTACGAGCCGGTGAGGTCTAAAAACAGATCCAGATTCGTCATGCCTTTGTGACACATGATATTCCTCGGCAATGGCTGGCGGTCCAACCGCTAAATGCTGACTGCATTTTGGGGGCAGGAATGTGTAGCTGGTAAGCGCTTCGTGGTTTGCGGATCTTCTGCCAAGAGTACGATCTCCACTATCAGTGATCTGGGGGCGAGATGGATACATGATGTGTAATATTGACAGCTCAAGTGGGCTTGCTTTGGTCCCAGTCAAGGGTTGCTACTCGGAACTGATGGGAAGTTCGCCGGGTTATTGAGTCTCTCACGATTCCTCTTTGCAAGCTCGGCATTTCTAATCTTGTCTAGACGCATCTGGTAGAAGCTCCTGTAGCGTATATAAGCATACAATGTGTGTGTGGTGAAGGGCAGTGGTAAAATAACAATGTGGTACTTACTTATTGAGACGGAATATGCGGGGTCCAAGATCAACTTGAGCGTCCTCTTTCGTCTTGGAAAGCTCCTTGATCTGGAAGTAATGTAAGCCACATGCATCGACGTGACTTCATAGCTGCGTACCTTGTCGTCTTTGGCCTTCTCGTCCTTCGTGTCCTCTTCTTCGTCCTTACTCCGCGACTCCTTTTCCTTGGCTTTGTCCTTCTCTTTGTCTTTGGCTTTACGCTTCTCGCGTTTTAACTTCTGCTTTTCGTCATACTCTTTCTTGACCTTCTCGATCTCGGCATCGAGTTCATCCTTCTTCTTCTTAGCCTCGACTGCAGCCGCTTCGTCCGGATCAGGCTGACAGAACCCCTTGTCAACTAAATGTCCAGAACAGATGTAGAAGAAGTCCTTGTTGTTTGGAGTGATGAGAACGCTCGTCGTTGGCTTGTAGCAGATCCAGCAAGCCTTGGAGGCGTTCTCAGCTACGCGGCGCAAATGCCATACGTTCTCCATGAGAAGCAGAGGTGTCTCCAGATATCGCTGTGAGTTACGGAGTAGTAGAGGGTGGTCTGAAATGGCGAAGTGATGTGTATTGTAGATAGTCGTAGGAAAGCTCTCGCATTGCGGCGCCTTCGAAGCTAGTGCTAGATGCGGCCTAGTCCGAGCCCACAACGCAACTTCCATCATTGCCAGTTCATCAAGATCTATCACTTCACATGTTTCACTTCAAAACTCGAAGCAAATTACTTTCTGGTCCATACCTAGTGCCTAGACCTACACCCCTTTGTCTCTCGCTGCGTCTAAAGCCACATTGGACACATCGTGTTTATTCTGCATCTCCACGACAGACCTCAACGATGGCCGAATCATCTCAATTGAAGTACATTGATGTTGGTCCGCAACGCCTTAAAAAACTTCATCACATGAGCTCACGTTCCTAGATCGGCATCAACTTCACAGATCCCATCTTCAGAGGCTCATATCACGGCACCCAGCGGCATGAATCCGACTTCGAAGACGTCATCCAGCGCGCTCTCGATGCAGGCTGCAAGAAGTTCATGGTGACGGGGTCTGATCTCGCAGAGTCTAAACACGCCATTGAAATCGCAAAAGATCACCCTGGCCGATGCTACGCCACCGTAGGAGTGCATCCATGTTCGGCAAAGCACTTCGACTCGCATCCTGGTGGGCCTTCCGAACTTCTCTCCGAGCTGCGGACGCTGGTCATTCAAGCTAAAGCCTCGGGACATGCTGTTGCGTTTGGCGAGATTGGACTGGACTACGATCGCTTGTTCTTGACGGCAAAAGAGCAACAGCTGAAGTATTTCGAGGCACAGTTGGAGATAGCTGTGGAAGTGCAACTCCCTCTATTTTTGCACTCGAGAGCTGCGAGTGAAGACTTTGAGCGTCTCTTGGGAGACAAGCTGGAGCAACTACCGAAGAGAGGGCTTGTGCATAGCTTCACAGGGACGATAGAGGAGATGCAAAGACTGGTGGAGTTAGGTTTTGACATTGGCGTAAATGGTTGCAGCATGAAGAGTGAGCCTTCCCACACCCAACCCATCTTTCCAAAATTGACGTGTCGACTAGCGAACGAGAACATCGAAGTTGTCAAGCAAATACCACTTGAGCGCTTGCAGATCGAGACTGATGGACCATGGGTAATATTTATGGATTGTTTTTGCGTCGCTTTACTGATACGATATAGTGTGAGATGCGACCTAGCCATGCTTCAGCGAAGTATCTCAAAGATGCGCCACAGCTACCAAAAGCAGTGAAGAAGGAGAAATTCGCCAAGGGTTGCATGGTGAAGGGACGTAACGAACCTGTTACAATAACTCATGTGGCACATGCGATAGCCAAGATCAAGGAAATCTCAGTCGAAGAAGTCTGCGATGCGTAGGTCACCAAGCTCTTGTGGATTGAAGACACTAATGATCTTGTAGTGCGTGGCGAAACTCAATCCAGATGTTTGGACTCGGCGGAAGCTCCGAAGATGCCTCCTCATAGTGCGAGCAAGTGACCAGATCAACATGATCATAGATACGAAAGAATTGTGAGCCCATGGACGATACACTTGGCCTTTTGCATATCGAAGTTTATTTGTACAAGAGGATATGCCCTCAAAGCTAGCATGCAAAATGAACGCATCCCAAATTCGCCAGACCAATCCACCATCTACTTCCTGTACCACATCCTCGTGATCTTTGTGTGCCTCATCTTCTTCTGCAATTGAAAGATTCCATACATGAGCGCCTCCGCAGTCGGCGGGCATCCTGGCACGTAAATGTCCACTGGTACGATCCTGTCACAGCCCCTTGTGACCGAGTAGCTGTAGTGGTAGTAGCCTCCGCCGTTCGCGCAGCTGCCCATGGAAATAACCCATCGCGGCTCTGGCATCTGATCGTAGACCTGTCGTAGCGCAGGAGCCATCTTGTTTGTGAGGGTTCCAGCCACAATCATAACGTCCGACTGTCGTGGCGAGGCACGGAAAATGATACCGAGGCGATCCTGGTCATATCGTGGGGTGGACAAGTGCATCATCTCGACGGCGCAGCATGCAAGACCGAACGTCATGGGCCAGAGAGAGCTCTGACGCGCCCAGTTGGCTATTTGATCGAGTGTGGTACTGCATAACGTGTCAGCGGAGTGTTCCTCCCACGTCGCGCCAGTTGCTGCAACAGGACGTGCTGGCTTACAGCGCATATTGCATGGCACCCTTCTTTCCCTCCTGACTCGGCAGAGCCACCTCTCGCCGGGTCGCCGCCTTCATTGGTGGCGGTGTGCCAGGGTTTCCAGTGACGAGGCCAGGCGACTTCATTGTGGCGGCCTTGTCTGAAGCGCTTGAAGATAGGAAGGCTGCGTTTCCGGCGCGGAAGGGCAGCAGTGCTGTGGCGGGCCTGGCTATTCATCGTGTCAGTGCCGCAGAGGGAGCTTTTGCGGAGGCGGCGACAAACCTCGCAGAACCATTGAGGCCGCAGACCGTGTTGTCGACAGCATGTTGGCGACAAACAAAAGGAAACCACGTAGGGTGAAGGAGTGGAGATTAAAGACGCGGGGTGGCGGGTGTGTAGTTAGCGATGCAGTTGATGTCGTCGACGCAACTTTGGGTCTTGGCACCGGCTCGATGAGCTAACCGATTCAGACGGCATCTGATTGGCGGCCACATCCTGGGGTACTCCATCGCTCTGTGATGCCAACGCCATCGACATAATCTCAACCTCACTTCGTTTCCGGCGTAGAGCACATAGGGACCCTTGTCGAGACACCACAAGCCGCGTCGTACCCTACAGACAACTCACTCCGCTGCTACCTTGCCCTGAGTGAAGCACACTCTTCTCACAATGGTCCCTTCAATTGCGTGCATAGGCGTAATCGGAAAGCATGTAAGCTATCCGATGCTGCAAGATTCAGACGCAAACCCACGAAACTCACTGCTTGTATAGAACAATCCATTGCACATTTCGCTGTTTCCCGCAGAGGAGCGGGCTCCGCTTGAGTACCAGCTGCTGTTGAGCTCATGTCTTGATATATTCGAAGCCCGTCTACCACAGAAGACTGCAGATCAAGACTTCGGCCTCTTACAGGCTGTCGACGAAAGACTCGCGATGTATGGCTGGTTGACTAACACCGGTGTCAAATTCGTCATTGTGGTTGACATGGAAGGCCGATCAGCGACTGCACAAGACAGCAAAACAGCAACAGCAGTCGGCTTGCGAGATGCAGACTTGAAACCAGTGGGTGCGCCGTCCTTTGCTGAGAGCCATTTAACAATCTTGCGCAGGCTTTCAGGGCACTACAAACAGCATACATCATGCTTCTGAGGAATCCATTCTACAACCCTGACGAGCACTCTCCCATCACGGCAAATGCAGAGCAAAGAATTGGGTCTACTCAGATCACAAGCCGGAAGTTCATCATGGAAGTCAAGAGGATCGCGGATGCCTGGTCGCCTGGCGTGACCATCATCTAAGCTACTTCTACATTGGCATTCAGCATTATACCATGAGCATGGACCGGCGTTTTGCTTCAGCAGCTTTCCAATCGAATAGTGGTTCTCATCCGATGGCCTCTGACTATCTTCACTCGCAACATGATAGTATGAAGCCACGCAGCTCTCGCGCCTCGTTTGTTGCTGTACTGAGAATTATGATTGCTGAGAGTCTCACTGGAATCAATTAGCACTCCATTTCGACTATGAAAGACATGCATGTCTTCAGAATCTCTGTGTTCTAAACAAGAGGATCGACCATGAAGACGCTAACGCCTGAAAGGGTTTAGATTGAATCAGGGTAGATCACTTCGACCATTCAGCACCTCGAAGAAGATGCAACCCCAACTCAAGTCTGCCAATTCATGTCTACCCAATGGCTGGAACAGGAGTTGCGATCACCAATCCTCTTGTGCTTTATCGCAGTCTTATAGCAACACAGAAAATCCGTCCTGATCCAGCACAGCACCGCCTCGGTAATGACGTCGACCATTCCAACGTCGCCGAGATGCATCGGCTGACGCGATACAGCACTGCATCTACAGAAGCTTTACGATAAGCTGATCGACTATGAGCCCTCGGTAGAGTATTCAAAACGGTTGCAGCAGGTTTCGAGAGCCGTTGACACCACGCAAAACGCTGTACCAACACCACCTGCGGATTTGCAATCACGCAGCATCCGCACGAGAGGAATATGGGATTCCTTGCTCGCGCAGAAAAAGTCAAGAGATTCTTTGGAACTGACACGCCGTCTCACTGACCATGAAGAAGCAATGGAGCTTCAAAGTCCCAAAGGACTGATGCTGCACGGCGAAGTCGGCACCGGAAAGTCGATGCTCATCGACTTGTTTCAAGACTGTCTTCCAAGCCAAAAGAAGCGTCGTTGGCACTTCAACACCTTCATGCTCGACACCATTTCTCGGTTAGAGCAGATCCGCAGGTCCCGAGCATTGTTGGCTGGGCCCGATGCACCTCACGAAGAAAACTCGCTCTTGATAGTAGCGCGCGATCTCATCGAAACTTCGCCAATACTATTTCTGGACGAGTTCCAATTACCGGACCGGGCAGCCGCTAAGATCCTGTCGAATCTGATGACCTCATTTTTCCAACTTGGTGGCGTGCTCATTGCAACCAGCAATCGTATGCCCGAGGATCTCGCCAAGGCCGCTGGCTTGGAATTTGAACCGCCCATGGCCGGCAGACGACTAGGTTGGTCATTTGGTAGGAAGGGTGGGTTTAGCAGACGTGATGCAGGAGCTGGACAGAAAGGCGAGTTTGCCGCGTTCTTAGAGGTTCTAAGAGCCCGATGCGAAGTTTGGGAAATGGAGGGGAAGAAAGACTACCGAAAGTTGGAGCGAGAGGGGGAAACTTCGGAGTTCCAGTCGGTGCAAGGAGCAACATCCGAGGGCACTGCCACCGCAACACCGTCTCTGGGAAACGGCGTTACACCCAACGATGAACAAAGCTCTGAAGATGTCCAGCCAACAAGCACACCTGCGCTACCCAAGAACTATCTTGTTCAGCCTGCTACAGCTGAAGCGCTCACGACATTTGCCGAAACGTTCAACAGCCTCGTCGAACAAGCCACGGAGACATCATATCCCATTCCATGGTCTCCCACAACTATCACAGTCTACGGGCGCCCGATCGCCATTCCTGCTCAGCACAATGGCGTGGCATTCTTCACGTTTGAAGAAATCTGCGGTGCCGTCTTAGGGCCGGCCGATTACATCACTCTTGCCTCGACCTACCACACCTTCATTGTCACGGACGTACCAGTCATGCAATTCTTGAACAAGAACGAAGCAAGGAGATTCATTACCCTCCTGGATGCTCTATACGAAGCGCGATGCCGTCTCCTCGTCACTGCCGTCGCCGGCGCAGACGACATCTTCTTCCCTGAATCACCAGCATCCGCATCCACTGGGGAAGACGCGCTCCTAAACGACGCCGTGTACCCCGAAACATTCTCCGAGATCTACCAAGACGCCACCTCGCCCTTCCGACCCAATGTGTCCTCGTATGGCAGTCCCACACTCGCCGCCGACGCCCTCGAAGACGATCCACCCAACCGCTCTCGCACCCCCGGATCATCATACACCGACGAGCGCAGACTCAGCGATGGCAGCAAAGCGCCCGACTTCGCCAACATCGGCGGCCTGACTGGCGAAGACGAGCGCTTCGCTGTCAAGCGCGCAGAGAGCCGCATCTGGGAAATGTGTTCGCGCCGATGGTGGGATCGCGCCGCGTCTTCTTCACCCGAAGACTCTGCCGCAGGGGCAGGTCCGTCGTGGTGGCGTCCTCTGCCGCTGAGTTCGCGGCACTGGGAGACAGGTACCGTTGCGCAAGCCACCGAGACGCAGTTGCCGCCGAACGTCAAGGTGCTGTCAAAGGACGAGCAGCAGGGACTGTTGTTTCCACATGGTGCCAGCCCTTTCAGGACGAGTCCTGATGCGCCGCCGAAGATTGGATTTACGCATGTCTGGGGTACGGTGAAGTGGGGGAAGAAGGCTGGGGCGTGGGGACAGGGTGTGGAGGGCTTGGAGGACAGAAAGGGGGGAGAGGGGGAGGGCGGAGAAAAGGACAAGTAGAGAAGAGTGGGAAGGACAGGTAATGTTGTTGGGGGCTGTGTGCGAGGCGTGTCTGGTTCAAGGGCTAGACTGAACCTAAGTGTGAAGAGCAGATCGCTCGTGCATTTTTCTGGTTACCTAGTGATCTCATGACCCACTCTTGATCTGATAACTCAGGTAAACCGAATGTTTCGTTTCACTTGAATCTTTGCTCTGCTCAACCAATACTTTTGCATCGTCCTCATACGTGGGTTCTCACCACGTCTCGCGTTGTTTGCATTGTGCGTATCATTCTATGTATCCCATTGATCATTTTCTTGCTAGGTTGCACCAATAGTTTCGCTCTTCTACCAAAGGTTGCCTATTCATCTGCTGGTAAACCATTGCGAAGCGCTTACGTGGTGGTCGTGTGAGCCATGGAAATGCAATCGGTGAAATGTCGGTACGATATCGAGCAAACAACCGTAGTCCTAGCAAATAACGACCGTGGTCTTAGCAAACAAACAATGGTTCTATGGTCAAGTGTACAGTACGATTCAGCCTATCGCGCGTCTTCGTTGCTCTTACCATCTCTTTTCTCACCCATGGATACTTAACTGCGTTCAACAGCTGGAGTGCGAATCTCTTCAGCCTTCCGCATCTGGGTATATCGCGAAAGTGTACTATCGCAGTGAAACGGATGGTAGCGATATATCGCGAATTATGGCCCTTTGAGTCCGTCGTCTATCGTCATCCCTCTCATCCACGGATCGTTCACTACATCCGATACTTTGTTTGGAAAGTTTCCCGTTGCGGGTTTCTTCGCGCTCTCGTTCGCTTTCGCATCCATAACCCACGGTGAGCATCCGCCTTCCTCATGTGGATATGTTTTGAAGATCAATCGATTGTTGCCGCGGAACATGGCCATGCTGGTAGTTCTTGAGAACGGCTCTTCTGATCATCTGTCGTGGAAAGCCTTTTTTTCAACCACGGTTTTTTCACTGTGCTCGATATGTTGTCGCAAAGTTTCCTAATGTGGCTCTTTTTTCACCGTTGGCTCGCGCTGTGTACCGTGGATGTTTTACTATATCCAATGCTTGTGGGTAAGCTTCCTGATGGGGAAAGTAGCATGGAGAAGCAACATGCTAATCACACACGAGCATTGAGCTGGGGTTTAGTAAGTTGTGCTTTTGGTGAATTCCGTCTCGACTTCGAGCTATGGAAGAACTGCTGCGTTCAACACTGCTTTGTGCTGTTCCCGATTGAGGCGTATCGTGACTTTAGCTTCGTGGTGAGAGTATCTTGAACCTTTGTGCTTATATATGTTTTTCCCATGTCGTGCCCATTGTTTTTTTTTGGGATCTCTTCAGCCAAGCGCAAAGGCATAGGCTGAAGGCCCTCGCAACATGGCAGTGTTGTTTGTATGATGTCAAATGCTCTTGCGGTCTCAAGCTATACCCAGCTTTGCATGACTCCTCCTTCATCTCTCTGGTTATGTTATCGAGCTGGACCTCGCCGTGCCAAGGGGATGATGATGTGGCACCACAGAGTCTGCAGTGGTTTCAATTGCTCCATTCGACAGCTAGGCTCTGGTATAACCACGAAATTTGTACTGTGATCAACACCTGCCGTCGAGGAGCTGCCTAATCGGGGTACGTTCTGGGGAGGTGGTAGCTCCAAGTAGCAGGAGCGTATCAAGTGGGCTATAGATCTTGTCTGTCTCATATCACATCCACGGGTACCCATCTACTTTCAACGTGTTGACGACAAAGTTGCCGGATGAGGGCATACAGAAGAGAATTAGAACTTCCCACGGCAAGGCAGCCAAAGCCAAAGCCAGGGTCATGTGCAACATGCTATAGAGTCTTGGAGAGCCAGAGTTTGCCTCTTATCCTCAACGGTCCATAGAGATTTGCTTTCCCGAACGCTTGTTCTTGTACGAGATTGTGGTGATACGGCGGAAGCCTGCGTCTCTACCCATTTTGCAGAGTTCTTAGGCGCTCGAAGTGTCCCTCCGTCGAGAAAGTGAACCAGGTGAAGATGTGCTGCGTTCAACAGATGGAAGAAGTTGCCTGATTAGGCAATATTGTGAAAGAGAGGAGTCCAGAAAGGTTTGGTCGGTGGTGGTGAGAAGTGGCAAGGAAGATGGGGTCGTGCGAAGCTGGTTATTGGCTGTATTTGCTACCATACGTACTAGCTCCACACCATTTTGAGCGATATCCGGGGAAAGTTGCCGACCACGAGTGCTCAGGGATCCAGGAGAGAATGCCTTGAGCGAGCTGTGGCACACTACTAGACTATAGGTAAGCGCACCAGGGTGCTCATATGGACCTACTACTCGTCCAAGTTGGCTTCAATTACCAGAACCTTCACTTCTCACGAGCCCAGCCTCCTCTTTTGTGCCTCAAACATACCGGCTTTTAACAATACGTCCTGGCACTAATGGCGCCATTCTCAAAGCCACCTCTTCATCCTTCCCAGAATGCTCGTGAAAATCTAGATGGCTTTGTGAGAGGGCCCGAAGCGTACGGCACCAAGCTGTGTCGATTGAGATGTGGAATTGTGATGTGCGTGCGCCGCACTTGAGCGGCCGGTACCAAAGTTATGTAGCGACTTGAAAGGCAAACTATGCACACTCATCCGGTGAGGGAGCGAACTTGTGAAGTTGGAATCCTGCTGTCGGCGTGAGGCTGAAGTGTTCGTATGATGATGCTGAGCTCAAGCTGAGAATGTCTCAAGGGTACGACGGTGATCAATGGCGAATGGAGTCTCGCAAAGCAAGCCCAAAAAGGACGAAGCGTATAGGACGGAGTCGCTCCGCATACAACAGTCAGGTTCGAAGTATTGTCCAGCGTGTTAGTCTGTGGCTCAGTCGCCTGGATCACCTGCGCCTTCGCCACAGCTTCACCAGAAACAGATCCGGACCTCTAACGTCACTCCCGGGCGAGAGACCTTCACTCACCTCCGACTGTACTGCCCTAGACACAACATGGCACCATGAGTCTGTTGTCTTCCTTCATTATTGATCCTGTCGTGCGGCAAGCCAGGAGGTTGTCTGGTGTTTCTGTGCCTGCCGAAGCGAGCAATGACGAAGAGCAGCCGCCTCCGCTGTCACATGCAAATTCGACGACGTCGCCAAACACCTCTTCACTTCACGAAGTCAGTGCACACGCTCCCACCACACGCGATGCTATTCCTATGTCTGCCCCCGAGCAAAGGCCTGATGTCTTGAACGACCAGTCTCGCCGGTATCCTTCGTTCTCCCGCCAGGCGCAAGATGCTGTCATGGAGGAGGACGACAATGGCCAGTCTCGCCCTACGATTGCAGCACCGATAGCCATCCCAGCCACTACTGCTACGAACACGCCCCAAAACACCTCCCGCCTGATAGCCTACCCTGCCACTGCGAGAATGGCACGGCAAACCTCCCGCCTGCCCGACGACGAGCTCCGTCAGCCGGTCCTGGACCCGTCATTGTCGAGCGCGCCCGCCGCACCCTCGCTACTGCACAGCAGGTCGTCAGCACTCGCCCAAAATGCCTCACCCCTGTCCGAGTCGCTGCCAGCGGATGATGGCATGGCCTATCTGCGGGCGCGCATACACGACATCAGGGACCTCAACATTACAGACCAGGAGCGGGCGCGCATGGTGCACAGCCTCATGACGGAGCGCTATAACTTGAGGTCGACGTCACCGAGCAGCTTTGTCTCGCACGACCGGCCCTTCACGCCAAACTCAAGCCTCTCTGTCTTCTCGGAAGCTCAAGCATCTTCGCCTCTTTCAGCCGCGTCCGACCTCGACCCTGAGAACCCATTCAACTTGCGTCCTGGAGACACCAGCCCTTCTTACCGGCCTCGCCCTACGGGGGAAAACCAAGTAGCAGGCGAGGAAGAAGCTGCTGAAGCAGAGCCTGAGCTCGGATGCGAGCACTACAAGCGCAACGTCAAGGTGCAATGTTATGACTGCCGCCGCTGGTACACTTGCCGGCATTGCCACAACGCCGTCCAAGACCATGAGTTGAACAGGCGGCGTACACAGCACATGCTTTGTATGGTGTGTCGAACTCCCCAGAAGGCGGCAGAGCGCTGCAGCAATTGCCTGACCGAGGGCGGTTGCTACTACTGCGACATCTGCAAGCTGTGGGACAACAACAGCGCGAAGCCGATCTATCACTGCCAGGATTGCGGAATCTGCAGGAGAGGCGAAGGCTTAGGCAAAGATTTTATGCACTGCAAGGTATGGTTCACCAGATATTTACACAATACATCTAACTGTAGTAGCTTTGCGATGTTTGCATGCCAATTCCCCAGTTCGAAAGCCACAAGTGCCACCCTGGGGCCCTCGACGGTGATTGTCCGATTTGCAGCGACAGAATGCACAGCTCTGTGTATCCTGTGGTTTCAATGCCCTGTGGACATTACTTACACAAGGAGTGTTATACCGCCTACATGCAAACCGCCTACAAGTGCCCTATCTGCCAAAAGAGCGCTGTCAACATGGATCTGAGATGGCGCAAGTTGAACCACGCGATTGAGAGTCAGCCAATGCCGGAACAATTTTCGAATGCCCGAGCCATTATTATGTGCAACGATTGCTCGGCGAAGTCTTCGGTCAAGTACCACTGGTTGGGAAACCAGTGCGGGACGTGCGGATCCTACAACACCAATGAGCTGCGGATTCTCAACGGAAACCAGAGCGAAGAGACTGCCAACGCTATATTGGACGCCGGTATCGACATCAGGCCGAGGTCACCAGCCAGTGTAAGCTCTCCGGTTCCGCAGCCGCTCCGCTCTCCCAGGTATTACTTCCAGCCGGACGAGCCCGAGCAGACTTGGTTGCCAGCCCAGCTGCCCGCGTTCCCGTTCCAGATGCCCAACTTCCCTGGCAGGCCTCGCATGCCCCAGATGCCCCAGTTTCCACAATTCTCTTACCTTTCCCAGGTTCCTCAGATGCCACAGTTCCCGCAGATGCCGCAATTTCCACAAATCCCTCAATTCCCTCAGATGCCTCAAATGCCAGAAGCGGCCCAGGAGATCTTAGAGCGCGTACGCAAGACCTTTGATACCTACTTGAATCCGACCGGAGACGTTGCAGTAGAAGACGTTCCGTTTATTGATTTGGGAGAGGACATTCGTCGCGAGACGCACGCGACAGATGGTTCCACCGTGAAGGAGCCTTCCCTCCCCCAGTACATTGTCGAGCGATTTACGCAATCACTCCAGCGCTTCGGAAACGACCTCAATCCTGGATTGGGAGACATACCGACGCTCGATCTTGACGATGAAAACGACAATGACCCAGATGAATTGCAGTTCTGGGGCAAGGACGGCGATCGTCTGCAGCGCAGGATCACTCCCAACGAAGATTACGAAAGCAGTAGCGATGATAGTGATCACGAAGATGAAGAGGAAGACGAGGATGATGATGACGAGACAAATGGAAAAGGAAAGGAGTTCGATCTACCCGGGCATCGGTAAATTAGGTTAGAAAGGCGTTTTGGGTAGCATGGCAACCTTGGAGTTACGACGTTGGTTGGCGTTGAATCAAAAACCTAAATCGGTTGCCTTTGTATCTTTAGAAAAGAATCAATTACCTAGATAGTAAAACACCGTATTTTGTGCATGACTGAAACCACGCAACGTATCCGATGATGCATCCTCAGATGCTGCCCATATGCAGGCGAGCGGATTGAATAGTCCATCACGTGTTGCGGGTCGCTTATTAGCGTATCGCGCACGGACCCGACCACAGCGAAAATCGACCTGTGGGAGAACTTCGAGATCAAGCGATCTCTGAACACCGCCGTCGACTAACCCACAGCAAGGAACTCCATCAGTATGTACCATCGGTCCCAATCCTTCTCCATCGCCTCTAATGCTACTACGAATGCGAATGGTGGATTGCACGGGCGCACAATTGCGCTGCAACCCGAACAGGAGCTGACAACCTCTCCGCAGAAATGGCACCCACAGCAAAGACCAGCAAGAAGCCTGCGGGCAAGACCCAACGCAGCGCTATCGCCGATGTCGTCGCCCGCGAATACACGATCCACCTACACAAGCGAGTATGTTGATTCAGTTTTGTGAAGTCCAACGACGGCCAGCACAGTTGGGGGCGGGGATACTTGAGCAGAGCGAATGCGCAGGCAGCAATGCCATGCCCATCGTCTGTGTTGCTCAAGTGTCATTGTCCCCGGCTCCCTGCGGGTATCGGGCGGAAGACTGAAGAGGAACATAAGGCTAATACTGGATGACCAGATTCACGGCGCCAGCTTCAAGAAGAGGGCTCCCCGTGCGATCAAGGAGATCCGCGACTTCGCGACCAAGGCTATGGTACGTCGACACCCTGTCGCAGTTGGCAAATCTCACTGCTGCCGGCTGCGACACACGCTCCACACACATTATGCTTACGTGCCCCAGGGTACCAAGGACGTCCGCCTAGACCCCCAGCTCAATAAGAAGGTCTGGGAAGCCGGCATCAAGGGCGTCCCATACCGTCTCCGCGTGCGCATCAGCCGCAAGCGTAACGACGAGGAGGGCGCAAAGGAGAAACTGTACTCGTACGTCCAGGCCGTCAACGTAAAGGACCCCAAGGGCCTGCACACCACCGTCGTCGAGGACGCGTAGAGGAAAAACGAATCGGCACGAAATGGGTTGGGATGCATATCACAAAAGGGCATGGCGTTCCGGCGGGGTCCGCCGAGTAGCTAGCTTTTTAAACGTATAGCGCGAAAGGCTTGAGAGAAATGATAACTGAATGACAGCTTTCATACCCGCCATTCTATGTTTTTCTGGCCTAGTGACGTTGGTGTCGAAAGTACGGTACGCGCTGTGTAGCGTTCACGCGGACATAAGCCTCTCCTCTTGCACAGACACTAACAGCACGTCAAACCACGGTACGCTTTGTGGGCAATTTCGGCCTGCTCCACGCCACGCACGCACTCGCCCCGGTCTACACCTGCCACCTGCCACAAGGGGCATGTTCATCGCGAAAGTGTGCATTGCAGCATGCGTTCCGTGGTTGAGAGCGCGACACCATGGTCATGTAGTGCGATGCTAATAGTTGGTACGCAATTTGTTGGAATCGGTGACACGGGCATGCTACTTGCGCCTTTTCTACCTTACCCGTAAGAGGCATGTTCATACCAAAAGTATGCATTGCTGTATACATTCCATGGTTGAGACCTACCCACCAGAGTCATATAGCGCCAGTCTAAAACATTGCACATCGTCCCGAAATTTAGCATATAATGTCCATTAAGTCCACTTCTCTATTCCTGCCGTCTCCTCCTCTCCTTCAAGAACCCGGGGCGCCAAGTGACATACTCACCCTCCTGATGCATCAGCAAATCAGGACGCACAGGCTGCGTGCGTACTGGCGTGCTGAAGCGCACTGGTGTGTTATGCAGCTCGTTTTCGACGTTTTCAAGTTGTGCTTGTAGGCGCTTCTTGCGCTGAGTCAAGTGTTCCAAGGAGGATGATAACGGCCTGTCGGGTTCTTTCGTCTGCGTCGGCGACTCGTTGAGACGCTGCAGTTGCGTAATGGCCATGAGATCCATTTCCCTATCCACGTCTTCGAGTTCAGCCTGTAACTCTGCTTTGTTCCGGTGCGCCGTTTCCCTCTCTGTCTCGCGAGGCGTGTACTGCGAGAAGTGTTCGTCGTTTCTGCGCCATCGATGTTCTTCATCGTCGGAAACTACGCGGCCGTGCCTGATCTGCGGCAAGCCGAGGAACCGCGTGATGCGTGCGCTTTCTTCCTTGTGTATGATCTTCATAGCGGCACGGTCATCTTCATGGTCCGGATGCGTCCAGAAGCGATAGGTGTCCTTGTCTCTCAGCTCGCGGTGCAAGTCGCCGACAAAGTACAAACTGCCTGTGAACACTATGACTTCGTCTAAGTTGGCTTGCGAAATGTATCGCGCTGCACACAAGGCGCGGAGGGCCCCTGCTTTGGGCAACGCGGAGCCGGTAATACGTGGTTGGACGGATCTCGCAATGTCGAGGAGGGCGAGTGGGTTCATGGGCTTGACCCAGGGCATGCCGTCGACGGGACCGAATGTCGTGGTGATGACTTTATCGCCGGGCTTGAGGAGTTTCTGGAGGTACTGCCTCGCGTCCTTACCTTCGGTCATGGCGAGGACCCATGTGACGGGCCACCCAATTCGATCCGCCGGCCTGGCACGGTCACCCGCAGATATATATCTGCCTTTCGCTTTCTTTGGAGAGTGAGTTAGGTATCTCTCCCGCACCACGTAGTTGTTCAGTGCCTCCGCGGCGTCTGGGTTGTGTGCGCCATCGACTAGGATTTCTCTGCCTGCGTCGCCGGGTTGGCCAAAGACTGGCGGGACTTTGATGAATTGGAGGCG
>Ga0265780_10001231_pt1 | contig 36978 bp, 28 predicted proteins | sample P1T30metagenome_FD_192432 | JGI IMG/M metagenome (GOLD analysis project Ga0265780, IMG submission 192432) | Plant litter microbial communities from East Loma Ridge, Irvine, California - P1 T30 | ecosystem: Environmental > Terrestrial > Plant litter > Unclassified | place: USA: California...
CAAGGACCGCTTCGCGCCATCGGCTGCCGTTTTTCCACATCAGCACGGCCAGTTCTTCGCACAGGCTTCTCAGTTCGCCACTGATGCTGGCGGCATGGCGCGACTGGGCATTCTTGAGCTTGTAGCCCAGCCAGTTGCCGTCGCACTGGATCGTCAGCCTGCCCGACTGCCAGTCCGCCGGGGCGCAGACGATGGATTCCGCCAGCACCGCTTCGATCAGCTTGTCGGTGGCCTGGCGGACCAGTTCGTTGCGGGTGGGCAGGCCGGGGGCCAGGTTTTCGTCGCTGCCGTCCAGCACCAGGCTGGCGCCGGCGGGGATGTTCAGGCGTTGGAGCACGGCGCGCAGTGCCGGCAAGGCGGTATCGAGGTCGATGACGCCGATGACCAGCACGTCGTCGGCATCGCCGTCGGGCGTGTCCAGCACGTCGAGGTCGAGCACCATGCCTTCCATCGCCGGCTTCAGGGCGTCGTCGATCGCGGCTTTCACGTACCAGCGGTCCGGCGGACAGGGCGTGCCGTAGTCGCGATCGCGCAAGGTGAGCCGCAACAAGGGGCAGCCCTGGAGGGCGGCGCGCAGGGGAGCGTCCGGGCGGGTATCGGTCATGGCGGGTTGGGGGTAAAAGAACAGATGGTCGCACAAATTCTTGGGAGAAAGAAGTAACGCGTAAGGGCGCCAAGGGTGGGGGCAATCTGCGATTCGAGGGGCGAGCCGGCCGGGGGCGGGTGAGAAAACCCAAGCTACTTGCATTTGCGCAAGTTCTTTGCGGTATAAAAGCACACGATGTTCCTTGCTTTACTTTTTAAGGAGGAATCTCATGCGCTACCCCAAGATCCATGCCGCTGCCTGCGCCCTGCTGCTGGCGGCATCCCTGCCCGCCGACGCCATCACCAATACCGGCGTCGCCGTCAGCGTCACGCCCGACCGCAACACGGTCGATGCCGATGACGACGTGCATGTCGTGGTCACCCTAAGCAACACCAGCGCCACGCCCCAGCGCCTGCTGAAATGGCGCACGCCCTTCGTGCCGGCCGAACATGCGCTGTTCCAGATCACGCGCGATGGCCAGCCGGTGCGCTATCTCGGGCGTCACGTGAAGCGCGCCGCGCCGACGGACGCCGACTACATCGTGCTGGCGCCGGGCGAATCGCGCAGCGCGCGGGTCGAACTGTCAAGCGTGTACGAGATGCAGGTCACCGGCACGTATTCGGTGCGCTACCTGACCAGCAACCCCGCGCCCAGCGCCAAGGCCGGTGCGGGGGCCCGGATCCTGGTGGCCGACCTGGCCTCGAATCCGGCCGCGATCTGGATCCAGGGCCGCCTGCCGCGCGGCGCCATGCCGGCGCAGCTGGCGGCGGCGCCGGGCGATGGCGAAGGCTTGACGTTCAGCCAATGCTCGAATGCGCAGCAGACCACGATTGCCAGCGCCTATGCCGCCGGCAGCGCGATGGCGGCCGATGGCCTGAAATACCTGGCCGGCCGCAAGCAGCAGGGCGAGCGCTACGTGCACTGGTTCGGGCCGCACGAGGCCACGCGCGTGGGCACGGTGACGAACAATTTCGTCGCCATCAAGGACGCCTTCGAGACCAAGCCGGTGAAGGTGGACTGCGGCTGCAACGAGCCCTACTTTGCCTATGTCTACCCGGCCCAGCCCTACAACATCTACGTGTGCCGGGCGTTCTGGACGGCGCCGCTGACCGGGACCGACTCCAAGGGCGGCACCCTGGTGCATGAGATGAGCCACTTCAACGTGGTGGCGGGAACCGACGACCATGTGTATGGGCAGAGCGGCGCGGCCGACCTGGCGCGGACCTCGCCTGAGCGGGCAATCAACAATGCCGATTCGCATGAGTATTTTGGGGAGAATACGCCGACGCTGCCTTGAACCGTGGGGTGACCGCGTGGACGGCGCATACGCCAGACCAGGATGGCAGACATGGTGGAGCCGTCCACCCTGCGGCGGATTAGCACGCAGACAGGTGAGAATCCAGCACGTTTCCTGGACAACCAAGATTTTTTTATTTTTTCTTGCAAAAGCCGCGCACTATCCGATTTGAATTGCTCGCGGTCCGTGAATTGATCAGTATGTACGTGGGTTTTCGTTAGATCGAAGTCAAGATTTTGGCGAGAACTTATCTATAACAAGGCTGAAAGCAAGCCACAACAAACTTACATACGGAGAAGACACATGAGCAGGAACAGCATCTGGAAGTCGGTCGTCGGTATTGCCGCACTGGGCGTCGTGGTCAGTGCGCAGGCAGGGTCGCATGGCGTGAAGGTGGCGGTCACGCCCGAGAAGAACATGCTCGGCGCGAGCGACAACGTGGTCGTCGACGTGACCATGACGAATACCTCGGATACGCCGCAGTACGTGCTGAAGTGGCGCACGCCGTTTGCCGGCATGAGCGCGCCGCTGTTCGAAGTCCAGCGCGACGGCGCGGCCGTGCCCTACACCGGCGCCCTGGTCAAGCGCAAGGCGCCGACCCAGGCCGACTATTACCTGCTCAAGCCAGGCGCCTCGCACACGGTGAAAGTGGAACTGTCGGCGCTGTACGACATGAGCGTCAGCGGCGACTATGCGGTGCGCTACCGCGCCGCCTCGCCCGACCTGTTCCTGGGTAACAGGGGCCGCCTCGGCGGCGACGTGACGGCCGCCGGCGGCGCCGTGGCCGGCAATGCGGCCGCCGACGTGCTCGAATCGGACACCGCCTCGCTCTACATCGAGGGCCGCCTGCCGCGTGGTTCGGCCTCGCCGATCATGCAGGCCCTGAAATTGCAGGGCGTCGAAGTGTCGGCGGCGGCCCTGGGCTTCAGCTCGTGCAGCGCCTCGCAGCAAAGCACCATCACCTCGGCCATCTCGGCGGCCAAGACCATGGCGAACGGTTCGAACACCTACATGACGAACGGCGTGATGGGCACGCGCTACAAGAAATGGTTCGGTACTGTCACCTCGACGCGCCAGAACACGGTCAGGTCGCACTACGCCGCGATCAAGAACGCCTTCGACACCAAGAACGTGATTGTCGACTGCAACTGCAACGACAGCGCCTACGCCTACGTCTACCCGACCCAGCCCTACCGCATCTACGTCTGCAACGCGTTCTGGTCGGCGCCGCTGACCGGCACCGACTCGAAAGGCGGCACCCTGGTGCATGAGATGAGCCATTTCAACGCCGTCGCCGGCACCGACGACCACGTGTATGGCCAGAGCGGCGCCGCCAGCCTGGCGATCAGCAACCCGAACCAGGCCGTCGACAACGCCGACTCGCACGAGTATTTCGCCGAGAACACCCCGGCGCTGAATTGATCACGTGACGTGATCGTGTGAGCTCACCCGCCCCGGCCGGTCCGGGGCGTTTTTCATTGGCCGGTATGGATGAACGTCCCCGGCTTGGCCGGGCTCTCCGCCAGCTGGCCGAGCGCCTTCAGGTCGGTGAGGAAGGGACCGGCGTAGCCGATGTTGTAGGTGTGGCGGCCCGCCTTGAACGCGTACGCGCGCGTGATGTCGATCGTGCTTTCCAGGGTCTTGCCCGGCTCCACCGCCTGGTAGTCGGCGGCCGTGGGCGCGCCGCGCTTGACCATCTTGCCGGTGTAGTCGAGCGGGCGGTTGTCGAAGGCGCGCACGTCGAAGCGGCGCCCGGTCAACTCCTTGCCTTCCGCGATCTCGCGCGGGATCCAGATCGTCTGCTTGCCGTAGTTGGCCACCGCCAGGTGGACCAGCACGCGGCCCTTGGCCGATTCGACATCGATGGTGTGCTTGACGTTCACTTGATCGGCTCCGGCGGCGCCTGCCAGCGCGGGCAGGATGCCCGCCAGGGCCAGGGCGGTGAACAGGAAGGGTCTGCGTTGCATGTGCGCTCCAAATGCGTGTGTCATGCATTGTGCGGGCAGGCAGTAGAAAAGAAAAGGGGCGCTCGGCGCGCCCCTGGCTCGACGTCGTTCCAGCGCTGGTCAACGCTCCGGACGCGCCAGCCCCAGCGCGCGCTCTTTCTCGAGAATCAGTTCGCGGTCGCTGCGCAGCAGGCGCGCGCGCGCCAGCCATTTTTCCGCGCCCTGCATGTCCTTGGCGCGGGCGCTGCCGTCGGCCAGCGCCAGGTAGTGGGTCACGATGCGGCTCGACAGCGCCTTGACTTCGGCGCCGCGGTAGGCGCCTTCCGGATCGATGCCCTTGATCTGGTCGAGGCAAGCCTTGGCCGATTTTTCCGGCGGATCGGTGTACTGCGCGGCCTCCACGTATTGCTGGGCGCGGCGCAGCTGGTCGTCGATCTCGGCCTTGTCGTTGGCGTTCAGGCGCACGCCGCCGGCCACCTGGTGCGCGGCCGGGGCATCCCCGCCCGCTTGCTGCACGGGCGCCTCGCCCTTGCGCATCACGATGGCGCCGATGGCGACCACGGCCACGAGCACCGCCGCGCCCGCCGGCAGCAGCCATGTCGGGGTATCGGTCGAGCGCTTGGCGCCGTTCGCCTTGCAGAAGGTGGAGACGTATTCCTCGGCCACGCGCGGATCGAGGCCGGCCTTCTTGCCGGCCGCCTTGGTCACCACCTTGCCCAGCGCGTCGCGCTCCTCCTTCGGGTCGAGCTTCTTGTCGCGGTCGGTGAACTGGTGCAGCAGGCGGTCGAGTTCCGCGATCAGGAGGCGCTCGGAGACGGCGGCGTGGGCGTCGAGCTGCTCGCGCAGCACCAGTTCGCAGTCGCGCGTGGAGATGCCGCGCGCCGCGCTTTCTTCCTTGATGCGCTGCTCTTCGCCGCGGTCGAGATAAAAGTCATCGGCGACAGCCGCCGCGATGCGGTTGTTCAGCCATTCCTGGTCGGTTCCGTTCATGCTCTTCTCTTTTCTTTTGTTGTAGTGATGTTCAGGGCAGCTGGTACTTGAACCAGCCCACCTGCACGCGCACGCCGTTGCGGCGGCAGTACTCCACGAGGTGGCGCTCGGCTTCCACGCTGTCCAGGCCGCGCGCATAGCCCGGGCGCGGCGTGCAGATGCTCTGCAGGGCGTCCTGCCTTTCCTTCTTGTCGAGCTTGCGGTCGTCGTGCGTGAAGTTGTGCAGCAGGCCTTCGAGCTCGGCCAGCAGCTGCTTTTCATTCACGGCGTGATGCTGCTCCAGCCAGAACGCCAGCAGGGTCTCGGCGCGTGCGCGCGCCATGCCCCACTGGCTGCCGGCGTAGGCCGCCAGCGCCTGGAACTGGCCGGCGCCGCAATACGGCTCGGCCAGCTCGGCGGCCAGGTGCGCCTCGAAGGCGCGCACGGCCTCGGCATCCGGCAGCGGATCGCGCACAGCGGGCGCCGGGGTGGCGCCACGCGCAGCGGGAGCGGCCTGCGCCGCGGCGACAGGCGCCGTGACGGGCACGGCGGCGGACGCCGCTGCGCTTTCCTGGCGCCGCGCCTGCGCCGTCCCGCAGAACGGACAAAAGACGAGCGCCAGCCAGGGCAAGGCCGCCGCGCATTCCGGATGGTCGCAGCGGATCGTCGACGCCATGCTCAGCGCATCGCCACCAGGCGGCCCTCGACGCCGTTCCAGACCAGCTGGGTGCGCAGGTCGCGCGTGGCGGCCAGGCGGCCGTTGACGTACAGGTTGGTCTTCAGGCCATACACGCCCTGGGACACGCCTTTCGGCAGGGTCAGTTCGAACGAGTTCTCGAAGCGGCCGCCGCTGCGGTTGGTGCTGGCGACGTCTTTCGTGCCCTGGGTGAAGGGCGAGCCGCTCGGATCGAGCACGACGATTTCTTCGCGCACTTCCTCGACGCGGCGCGCGCTGCCGTTCACCAGTTCGACGGTCGAGCTGACCTTGAAGGGCTGGCCGCGCTTGATCACCGGATTGTCCAGCACCGGCGTGTAGGCCACCACTTCCGGCTCGCGCGGCAGGCGGCGGTGGGCGCGCAGGTAGTCCTGGTCGGCCTGGGCCGCGCTCTTGGTCTGGCGCGACTGGGCGTTGATGGCCACGCAGCCGACGGCGCCGGTCACGCCGCCGAGGGCCGCGCCGCGCACCGCGCCGCGCTTGCCATCGACCAGGGCGCCGAGCAAGGCGCCGACGGCGGCGCCGGCCAGCGCGCTGCTACCGACGCTGCACGGATCCTGGTTGGCGGCGCTGGCGTTGGCCGGGGTATTGGCTGGCGCGCCGCCCACGTTCTGTCCCGGGTAAGGCTGGGTGGCGCAGCCGGCTGCCAGCACGGCGGCCAGGGAGCCCGCGACGATGCGGTTGATTTGCTGTTTCATGCACATGTTCCTTGAGTAGACCGCTACGGTTATCGGATCGTGGTTTCGTTCTGCAGGACCTGGCGTTCGCGCTCGCGCACGGTTTTCGCCAGCGCGTCGGCCTGCTTGTTGTTCGGGTCGACACGGCGCGCGCTGTCGATGTAGGTGTGGGCGGCATCGAACTGGCCGCGCGCCAGGGCGCGCTCGGCATCGCGCAGGAAGCCTTGCGCCATCTGCGCTTCCATCTGGGCCTGCATCTGCGCCTGCATCTGGGCCGCCGATTGCGCTGCTGGCTGCGCGGCCGATTGCGCCGGCGCGGCTTGCACAGGCGCCGGCGCCGTCGGCGGTGTGATGCGCGCACGCGGCAGCGGCAAGGCGGCCGCTGCGTCGGGCAGCTCGGGGGCCGCCGGCAGCTCGAGCGCCTCGGCCTGCTCGCCCATGCGCTTGACTTCGGCGCGCATGCGGGCGATGTCCGGATTCGAGCGGTCGGCCTGCTCCAGGCGGTCGATGGCCTGGGCGGCGCCGGCGCCGTCGTCGCGGCCGATCAGCTGGCTGGCCTGCTCGCTGGCCGCGGCGGCCGCCTTGGCCTGGCGCGCCAGCTTCTGCTTCAGCGGCTTGGCCTCGGTGCTGGCGGCGCAGGCGCGGTCGAGTCCTTCCAGGCCCTTGCGCGCCGCGGCCAGGTCGCTGTCGCCCAGCAGGTCGCGGATCGCGCCGAGCTGGGTCTCGCATTCGGCCGCGGCCTGCGCCTTGCCGGAGTCGGCCTCGATGCGTGCCGCCAGGTCGCGCGTCTCGGCGCTGTCGGCGCCGCAGGCGGCGCCGGCACGTCCGAGCTGGACGCGGGCCCCGGCATCGTCGCCCTGGGCCAGCGCGCGCTTGCCGGCGTCGATCACCTGGCCACAGGCGGCGCTGTCAGGCTGCGCCGGTTTGCGCAGCAGCACCGCGGCCACGAGGCAGAACAGCACCGCGCCGGCGACCAGCAGCTTGCGGTTTTTGGGCGGACGCGGTTCATCGCGCAGCGCGGGCGTGGCCGGTGCGAATGGCGGCGCAGGCGTTGCCGGCGCAGCAGGCGTGGGTGCAGCGGGGGCAGCGGGGGCCGGCGCAGGAGCAGGAGCAGGCGCGGGAGCCGCAGCTGGAGCGGCAGGCGGCGCGACAGGCTTCGGCGCAGCCGCTACCGGCTCCGGCGCAGGGGTCGGCGCTACCACCGGCGCAGCCACCGGCTCCGCTACCGGCGCGGCCCCGCTCCGTCCTTCGGGACGACGATCCTCCCCGCAGTACGGGCAAAAATGCACCGCACTGAACAGGGGGGCACGGCAAGTGACGCAGTTTTCCAAGGTGGTTCCCCGTGAATCAGGACAATGGCGGCGGCATGCCTGGCGCCGGCGCCTGCATCGGCGCCAGCAGCGGCGCCAGCTCGGCCAGCTGGGTCAGTTCGACCCAGCCCGGCAAGCCCTGGCGCCAGACTTTGGTGCCGGCGGCGGCGATCTGCGCCGCCTGCAGCATCTGGCCGAGCTGCTGCATGCCGTAGGGGCCGTACTGCTGGCCGTTCACGCCGATGTGGTACTGGTGCTCGACCAGCGGCGGCGGCGCCACCAGGCCCGGGGCCGGGGACAGCGGCGGCACGCCGCCAGGCGCGGCGAAGGCAGGCTGCGCATACGCCGGCTGGGCCGGCGGCAGGCCTGGCTGCACCATGATCGGCGCAGCGTTGCCGGCCAGGGCGTCGATGCGCCCCGCTTCCAGCATCGCCGGCAGCACCACCAGCTTCAGGCGCGGCTTGCCGTCTTCGCCCGGCTCGCGCACTTCCCACTCGTAGGCGTCGGCGTCGGACTCCGGCACCACGGCGGTCCATGCCGCCATGTTGTCGAGCAGGCGGTCGCCGATGCGCACGATGTCTTCCGGGCTCACGCCGCGGCGCTTGGCGCGCTCGGCCAGCTCGGTCTTGGCCTCGGCCGCGATGGCGCTGGCGAAGCCCTGGCGCGGCACTTCGGTGCCGCTGGCCTGGGCCACCAGCTTCGGCGCGTAGACGATCTTCTCGTAGTACTCGCACAGCGCGCCGAGGGCGGCGGTCTGCATGCCGTCGAGGGCCGCCAGCGCATCCTGCACGCGGCTGACGATGCTCTCGCGGTAGGCCAGCGGCAGGCCGTTCTGGCGGATCGCGCGCTCGTTGCCGATGCGGCGGGTGTCGCCGCGCGCCACCGTGAACTGGTACTGGCCGTTCGGCACCAGGCGCTGCTGCGAGCGGGTCAGCACGCCCAGCATCACCGCCAGCAGGAAGCTCTTGAAGTCGTCGGCCAGGCGGTTGATCTCCTCGGTGCTCGGCGCGATCGGATGGCTGAACTGGGTCGAGTCGATGTGGGTGTGGGTCGGACTCTTTTCTTCTTCCTTGCGGTAGCTGGTGCGCCAGCCGTCGATGCCGCGCAGGACCGTCATCGGCACGCCCGACAGTTCGCAGTAGCAGACCGCGCGGCCCGGGATCCCGGTCTCGACGATCTTCAGTTGCGCCATGGTGATGCCGTTCGGGACCGCGGCTTCGAGGTCGGAGGCGAAGCGGCGCGCAAAGGCGTCGGCATTGGCCACGCCGACGAAGCACTTGAACTGGTCGCCCTTGACGGCGAAGTCGCCCGACATGTTGGCGTCGATCCAGGGCATGGCGCAGGCCAGCAGCTTGCGGAAGCGGTCCTGGCGTTCGCTCGAACTCATCTGCTCGAGCGCCTCGGCCAGCGGATCGGCGCCGGCGCCGGCGTCGCCCGCCGTCACCAGCAGCAGCTGGCGCTCGGCCATGCGCTTGACCTTGCCCAGCAGCTCGCGCCGCGAGTCGGCTTCCGACAGCATCGGGAACAGGGTCTTCGAGCCGCCGATGTCCTTGAAGGCTTCGTCGGCCCAGTCGCGCAGCTGCAGCGCGCCCGGCAGCGCCACCTGCTGGTCGGCCACCGGCACCGAGATCAGGGTCGCATAGTCCTTGCCGAGTTCCGTCTGCAGGATGGCGTTCAGCTGCTGCAGCTCGCCGAGCATGGCCAGCACGCCTTCGCGGCCGTCCTGGAATTCGCCGACCAGGCCGTTCCAGGTGGCGCGGCCCTGGGCGTCGACGCCGGTCTTGCGGCCCAGCCACTGCGACAGCTCGCCCATCAGCAGCGCGGCTTCGTCGGCGGCCTTGGCGCGCAGGTGGAATTTCAGGGCGTTCGCCATCTCGGTGCGCAGGTGGTCCATCACCAGCACGGCCTGCTTCTCGCCGCTGCCGAACAGGCCGCCCTTGGTTTGCTCGAGGTTGTTCAGCAGGCGCTCGAATTCGCGGGTGCGCACCGCTTCCTTGATCTCGCGGTAGCGCTCGGCGTTCACGCCCAGCGCGGCCACGATGCCGGCGCCGGCCGCTTCCAGGCGGTCCTTGATCTGCTCGACCAGCGACAGCACGTATTCCAGGCCGCCGTGTTCCTTGTTGTCGAGGTAGGCGTAGAGCTGTTCGCGCACGGTCGCCTTGATCGCCTCGAATTCCTCGCGGCGGCGTTTCGAGACGCGGTCTTCGGTGGTGTCGGCGGTGGAGTCCTGGTCGCGCACGGCGTCGCGTTCGAGCTCGCGCATCGCTTCGCGCACCTGGGCCGGCCATTCGCGGCGGTCGAAGCCGCTGCGGATGGCGTCGACGCGGTTGTTCACGCGCTGCTCGATACCGGCGATCAGCAGGCCGTGGCGGTCCTGCAGCAGGTTGTCGACCACCAGGTAGTCGTTGAATTCGCCGCTGCTGCGCTTGAGTTCGATGTTCTTGTCCGAGAACACCGGGAAGTCGCTGAACGGCAGCGCGCGCAGGCCCATGTGGGTGGCCATGAATTCGTCGCGGTGCTTGTCGGTGGCGCGGTTCGCGCCGACGTCGGAGCTGCCGACGCCGAAGAAGGCCTTCAGCATTTCGCCGGCCCAGCGGTGGGCGCGGGCGTCGCGCCGCGCCTCCTGGCGCGTGTCGAGCACCGACTGGCCAAAGGCCGAGAAGCGCTTCGAATAGCTCAGGCGCATGTCGGCGAAGCGGTGCTTCGGCACCAGGGCGTCGTGCGGGAAGTTCTTGTGCTGGGCCTGGTTCACGGCCACCGAGCGCTTGTTGCGCGCGAAGTCGCCGGACGCGAAGTCCTCGAACAGGGTGTCGGCCACCATGTGGTAGACGTCCTTGATGTCTTTCGTATTTTGCTGGGCCAGGTTGCCCGAGTCGACCAGGTACACCTCGCTATAGGGCTCGCGCGGCAGCTCGTGGCGGTCGTAGGCGTCCCAGCGGCCGACGTAGCCGGTGTTGCCCTTCATCGCCGATTCGAGTTCCATCAGGGCGGCATAGCCGTTGGCTTCGGTGCGGTCCTTGTTGGCGCCGGCATAGCCGGTCGGCAGGAACAGCATCAGCTCGACGTCGGCCTGGGTGACCTCGGTGCGGGTCAGCGCGCGCGCCAGCAGGCCCATGTCGAGGAAGGCGCCGGAGCCGGTGCCGCCGGCCACCGAGCCGACCACCACCACGCGGAAGCGCCCGGTTTCCATGCGCAGGCCCAGCTGCGCCAGCTGGCGTTCGTGCGACAGGCCGGCTTTCAGCACCTTGAGCTTCTGGCGAATCTTGTCGCGCACCTTGGCGTACTTGTCGAAGAAGTAGAGGCGCGACACCGAGCGGATCTGGCCCGCGCCCTTGCTCGGGTCGATGCCCAGCTCGCGGATGCGCTTCGGCGTCAGCGGCAGCCACTCCTTCACGTGCGGGTATTTTTCCAGCGCGTCGTCGTCGCGGCTGTATTTTTCCATGTCGAAGGACTCGACCACCTTTTCTTCGTCGGTGAACTTCACCTGGTCGAACTGCAAATCGTCGGCCTGCGAGCGGCCGCTGTCGACGATGGCGCCGCTGTCGAGGTCGAAGTGGATGAACTGGGCGACCGGGAAGTCGGTCAGGCTGTCCACGCGCACGCGGTTGCCGGCGCTGCCCCAGAGCGTGTTGAGGATGCGGCGGCGCACCCGCATCAGCACTTCCATGCCGGTGCCGCCGATCCCGATGAACAGGGTCGGGCGCAGGTCGATCACGGTTTCCTGCTTGCGCTCGCCGGCGTTCAGGGTCTGGTTGAGATTCTCGGACATGTGGTTTCCTCTTGCTGTGCTGGCTGGATGCGCGTGCTGTACTTGGGACTTATTTGCGGCTGGCGGTGAAGGTCAGCACCAGCGCGGCCAGGGCCACCACGGCGATCGGGCCGACGATCAGCGGCGCCATGAAGCGCGAGGCGTTCACGCCGGCCAGCACGACGCCGGTGGCGGCGCTGGCCAGGAAGATGAACAGCCACCAGGCCGAGGCATTCGCTTTGTTCGGCGGCAGCTTCTTCGCCACCAGGCCGTTGGCGTAGGCGTTCTTGGCCAGGAAGAAGACGATGAACAGCACCAGCAGGATCGCGCCGCCGATCAGCAGGTCGCGCGAGCCGGTATTCTCGGCGGCCAGGGCGCCGGCCGGCTGGGTCTCGAAGCCGGTGCTGGCGCTGTTCGGCGCAGCGCTTTCCGGCGCGGCCGGGGTGTCGGGCGTCGCCGGAGCGGCCGATGGATCGGGCAGGCTGAAGCCGGCGTTGTCTTTGTTTTCCTGTGCCATGGGTGGTCTCTTTCAGTGAGTGTCTAGGGGTACGACGAAATAATTAGCCGAGCGTGATGGTGTGGCCGTCCTCGACCTGCAGCAGCGCCGGGCGGCCCAGGCCGCGCTTGACGATGCCGGCCGGGTTGCCGTCGGCGTCGAGCAGCGCCAGCTGCTGGAAGGGTTTCAGCAGCACCTGGCGCGCCACGCCGTCGACCTTGACCGGATAGCGCGTGCTGCGGCGCGACACCAGGCCCAGGGCCAGCAGGCCGCCGAGCAGGGCCAGCACGGCGCCGATGATCACCAGCACCGGCAGCAGCGGGTACTGCACGCGCACCAGCAGCGGCACTTGCGCCGTCGAGCCGCGCACCGTGGCCGGCGGCGTGAAGACTTCGGAAATCGGGTCGCCCGGGAACAGTTCGCGCAGTTCGTCGGCGAAGCTGTCGGCCAGCGCCAGTCGCTGGCCGCCGAGGCTGACTTCGGCGCGCATCGGCAGCAGCACCTGCTTGCCCATCGCGGCGATGGCCTGGGCCGACCAGGCCGACGGGATCTGCTCGACCGGCAGCGCAAAGCGCACCTGCACCGCCTGGCTGGCGGCCGGCTGCAGGCCGGACACCGTGGCCGGGCTGACTTCCAGCGCCGCGCGCCGGCCGGCCGTGCTGAGCGAGGCGCTGACTTCGGCGTGCTCGATCACATAGGGATAGAACAGATTCTGCAGCGAGGCGTCGAGGGTGACGCGCGGCACCAGCGCCGCGGCGTCGACATCGAGCACCACGGTGCGGCCATCGGCGCCGAGGCTGGTCTTCACGCTGCCGCTGTTGCTGACCGAACGCGGCACGATGCGCACGGCGTCGGCGTCGACCGGTTTCAGGCGCGCCGGCGCCCGCGTCAGGACCTGCTTCAGGCGGCCCTCGGCGAGGATGCGGTCGAGCGCATCGGCGGCCGGCTGGCCATACGCCAGCGCGTACACCATCAGTCCGCGCGCCGCATACAGCTTGCCCTGTACCGGCATCTTCAGCGGGAACACCACGGTCTTGCGGATCGACGGTTCGAGGTGCAGCAGGCGATAGAAGTCGCGGTTGCGCGCGGCCGTTTGCTGGTCGTTGTTCGGGCTGTTCTTGTTGTTGGTGAAGATCCAGACGATGCCCGGCTTGGCGCCGAACGGACCGGTGATGGTGCGCGTGACGGCTTCCTGGAAATCGGTGTCGGCCAGGGCCGTGCCGGCGCCCTTGCGCGCCAGTTCCAGCCCGGCCAGGGTCGCACCCATGCCCGCGCCGATGCCGGACCCGCCGCGGCCTTCGCCCAGCAGCAGCGGCGACTGGTTCTTGCCGTTGCTCTGGCTGAAGGCCAGCGTGAACACCTTGTCGGTCGGCTGCGTCGCGGCCTGGGCCACCGCGCCGACCAGCGGTTTCAGCTGGGAGTTGGGGTCGGCATAGAAGGGTTCCATCCAGCCCGAGTTCTGGACCAGGAAAGCGTGCTGGATGCCGTCCGCGCGGGCAGGCGCGCCCACCCACAGGGCCGCCGCCGCGGCCAGCGCTACAAGGAATGCTTTCATGCTTTCAGGGTCCAGCCGTGGATGATTTTCAGCAGCGGGTGGTAGGCCCACAGCAAGCCGCCATGCCGGAACAGGCGCAGGCGCCAGGGCTGGGCCACGGCGATGGTGTGGAAGCCGGTGGTCGAACTGGCGTCGTCGATCACCAGCTCGGCGCGCATCTTCTCGCTCGAGGCGAGCAGGGTCGCCAGCGCCTCGTGGCTTTCGATGCGCAGTCCGATCACGCTGTCGCTGGCGGGCGACTCGACCAGGGGCATGATCACCTCGCTCGGCGCGGCGTCGTCGCCCTGCTCCGGATCGCTCCAGGGCGCGCCCGTGAAACGGGTCGAGAAGCGGTAGTTGAAGCTGCCCGAGCACAGGCGCGGCGACGAGGCGCTGGCCAGTTCCTGGTGCTCGGCGCCGAGGCGCACATAGGTGTAGTGCTGGCCGCCGTTGTCGAAGCAGATCTGCCACAGGTCGCCGTCGGGGCCCAGGTAGGGGCTGCCGAATTCGAACTGCGGTGCGATGTGCCGGGGCCACGGAATGAAGCTGGCCTGGACCTCGCCGCTGGACTGCTTCTGCAAGCGCAGCTGGCCGCCGGCGCAGGGCCAGAGCGCGGTGCGGTTGTGCGCCAGCGGCGCGCTCATCTCGCCGGTGTGCAGCGGGCCGGAGAGGGGAACAGGCAGGCGCTGCGCGGCGCCGCCGGCCGGGTCGGCGCCGACGAAGACCAGGGTGCCGTCGGCCTCGCGGCAAGGCGCCCAGACCCGGCCGTCGAAGCCGATCGGGGCGCCCAGCGCCGGGCCATCGCCGGCATACGCCACGTCGTATTTCAGGGCGGCGACGTCGGGCGTGAGACAGGCCAGGCCGCGCTCGGTCGGCAGGTAGAGGCGGCTGTGCATGCCATGTACCAGCTCGGCGCGCCAGGCGCTGCGCGGCAGCGCCGATTCACTCAGCAGCAGCGGCTTGCCGTGTTCCAGCTCGACCCATTCCTTCAGGCCGGCCACCCAGCCGAACAGCGTACCCTTGCGCGGATCGAGCGCCAGCAGCACCGCGTCGAGCGTGCCGAAGGAGGCGGAAAAGAATTCGTACTCGCCTGGCGGCGGCGTTGGCAGCGAGGCGTCGGGCTGGGCGTCGGGATCGTGGCGGCGTTCGCGCGCCAGCACCAGCGCCCGCGCGCTCTGGCGCAGGCCGGCGGCGGGCAAGCCGCGCGCGCCATGCGGCGCGGCGCCGTACGGGGCGACCCAGCTCTCGTCCTGCTGCGCCGGATGCGCGCCCGGCGCGGCGCCGACGCGCTCGCCGCTGAGCGGGCAGAAGCTGAACTCGGGTGGGAACTGCAGCGACCGGTCGCGCGGCAAGACAGCCGCCTGCACCAGGTCGCCCAGCACCTCGCGCGGCAGGCGCGGCGATACCGGATAACCGAGTGCGGTCCGTTTCAGCTCGAGGCCGGGCCGCTCCAGGTCCAGCGCCCAGGTGCCGGACGCCAGCGTCCATTCGCCCGCAGTTTTCATTTCCATCTTTGCACTCTCACGTCCAGAAAAAGCCGCCATGCCGCCCTGGACGCAAGCGACCAGGCGGAATCGTCAGAGCCTCACTACTTGATTAGGGGAAAAAGTTCCTACGTTCAACAGTTGGACATAGTAGCGTTTTTTTATCCAACCGGAAATAAGCAGTGGGATTTTTACTACTGGAATTTAGAACGTTTTTTTCGGCCGGATGGCTTGTGCGCGGCATGTCCGATGTGTTAAATGGAAATCGGATTTCCTGCTATTTTTCAATGAGTTGTGAGTATTGGATAGATTTGCAGCGCACAAAACTGCGCAAAATCACGCAATGTTCAGCGCAACAAAATCTGGAGCGGATAGGGATGCGCAGGCGTCGGAACGCTTGGCGGAGGAACCGCGAACGAGCTAGTTGGATGAAATATTATGTCAAGCAGGGGCTTGTCGCGAAATAATATTTCAGATCACCGCGGCGCCGGATTGGCCGCTTCGGGCACTGCCGTAAGGATGGTCACCGCCACGCGCCGGTTGCGCGCCCTGCCCTGTTCGCCGTCGTTCGAGGCCACCGGCTGGTTGGCGCCGCGCCCGATCGCGCTCAAGCGCGCCGGCGCGATGCCGTTCTCGATGAACAGGCGCACCACGCTGCTGGCGCGCACGGCGGACAATTCCCAATTCGACGGGAACAGCGGGCTGGCGATCGGCACATTGTCGGTGTGGCCTTCGACCTCGATCGCGTGCGGATCGGTTTTCAGTAAACCCGCCACGGTGCCGAGCGTTGCGCGCGACTCCTCGCCGAGGGCGGCCTGGCCTTCGGCGAACAGGATGCTGGCATTGATCTCGACGCTGACGCCGCGCCCGGTCTGCACCACGCGCACCTTGCCGGACTGGATCAGCGGCATCAGGGAATTGTTCAGGTCGCGCGCCAGGGTGTTCATGCGCTCGCGTTCGCGCTTGGCCGCTTCGGCGCGCTTGCGGGCGATAATGCCGCTCAGCGGCAAGGCGTCGATGGCGCTGCTCGCTTGCGGCGTGGCCGGGTCGCCGCCGAAGGCGCTGCCGAGGGCGTCCGACAGCACCTTGTACTTGCCTTCGTTGACGACGGAAACCGCATACATCACCACGAAAAAAGCGAACAGCAGCGTGATGAAGTCGGCGTAGGAAATCAGCCAGCGGTCCTGGTTGTCGCCGGCCCCGGCGCCATGGCCGTGGCCGCTGTTCTCGTCGTAGCGTTTCCGGGCCATCTTGCCGGCCTCAGCGCTTCGCCAGCAGGCTGGCCACGCGCTCTTCCACCACGCGGGTATGGTTGCCGGTGGCCAGGTCGTGGAAGACTTCGAGCAGGATTTCGTACTGCGCCACCTGGTCCGAGACGATCGCCTTCAGCTTGTTTCCCACCGGCAGGAAGAACAGATTGGCCAGGCCGACACCGTACACGGTGGAGACAAACGCCACCGCGATTCCGGAACCCAGGCGCGAAGGATCGGACAAATTTTCCATCACGTGGATCAGGCCCAGCACCGCGCCCAGGATGCCGATGGTCGGCGCATAGCCGGCCGCCGATTCCCAGATGCGCGCGGCCTGGCGTTCGGTGAATTCAAAGGCGTTGATCTCGGTTTCCAGCAGGTTGCGCAGCTTGTCGGGGTGGATCCCGTCCACCACCAGGCGCAGGCCTTTTTGCACGAACAGGTCCTTGGTGTTCATATACTGTTCCAGCGACAAGAGCCCGTCGCGGCGTGCCGACAGGCTCCACAGGGCAACCGCCTGCGCCAGCGGCTGGCGCGCGCTTTTCGGCGGAAAGAACACCCAGCGCAGCATCCTGATGCCGCGCCGGAAGGTGCTGGATTCCGATTGCAGCAGCACGGCGCCGAAGGTGCCGACCACGACGATGGCAAACGCGGCCGGCTGGATCAGCGAGGCAAAGCGGCCGCCGTCGAGCGTGTGCCCGACGACCAGGCCGGCCAGCGCCAGCGCCAGGCCGGTCAGGCTGGCGAAGTCCACAGTCTCTCCCGCAGCGACGCACGCAGCCGCGCCACCGCTTGTGTATGGAGCTGCGACACGCGCGACTCGGACACGCCGAGCACGGCGCCGATTTCCTTCAGGTTCAGCTCTTCCTCGTAGTACAGGCCCATCAGGATCTTTTCGCGCGGCGGCAGGCCGTCGATGGCCTCGATCACGGCCGAGCGGAAGTCGGTGTCGAGCAGCGCGCGCAGCGGGTCGGCGTCTTCCACCGCGTAGCGGTCGAGGAAGCTGTCGTTGCCGTCGTCGTCGTGGAAATCCTCGTAGTACACCAGTTGGTGGCCGCCGCCTTCGAACAGCATTTCCTGGTAATCCTCGAGCGGGATGTCGAGCGACTTGGCAACCTCGAGTTCGGTCGGCGCGCGGCCCAGGCGCTGCTGCAATGCGGTCATCGCGGATTCCACTTTCTTCATGTTCGAACGCGTGCTGCGCGGCATCCAGTCGTTGGCGCGCAGTTCGTCGACCATCGCGCCGCGGATGCGCAGCACGGCATAGGTTTCGAACTGGGCGCCATGGTTGTCCTCATAGCGGTTGATGGCGTCCAGCAGGCCCATCATGCCGGCCTGGATCAGGTCATCGACCTCGACCGACGGCGGCAGCTTGGCTTTCATCTGGTGGGCAAGTCGCTTGACCAGCGGTTGATGCTGGGCGAGCAAATGGTTCTTGTCCGCTTTCCCTTTGACGGTATACATGCGTGTGCTTTTTCTTAAAATCCGGCGCCGGGGCCGAAGCCGCCGTGGCGCGCCATTCCCGCCATGGCGAAGCGTCCGGCCAGCTGGCGGAAGGCCACCGAAGCCCCGGCCAGCGGGAAGGCATCGACCACGGAGCGCCCGAGGCGCGCGGCGCGGTGCAGGTATTCATCGGCCGGCACCGAGCCCATCGAGGTCAACGTTACTGCCAGGTAACGGCTTGCCGCTTGCGACATATTATCGTAAACAAGCTGGGCTTCCGCCTCGCTCGCCCCGGTGACCAGGATGCCGAAAGGACGGCGTCCGAATTCCTGGGCCAGGCGCTTGATCAGGGCGTAGCCATTCGTGATCGAGGTGGCGCCGGCCGAGACCTGCACCACGATTTCCGAGTCGGCCAGCACCGGCACCGCGAAGCTGCCGTCGCGCTGGAGTTCGGCGTCGACGATCACGATCCCGCCCTGCCCCTTCACCAGCACATCGAAGGCTTTCGCCAGGCGCCGCGCTTCATCGCTGCCCGCTTGCGGGGCGGCGCCGTCGCGCACCAGGGTCGCCAGCTGGAAGCCTTGCGCCGTGGCCTGCACCACCTGGTTCAGCGCGCATTCCTGGCGCGCCACCTGCAGCAGGCTGACATGGCGCTCCATTTCCAGCTGGCGCGCCACGCCGCGCTCGCGCTGGCAGGCGTCGACGATCATCACATCGTTGCCGGCCTGGGCCAGCGAGGCGCCCAGGTTCACCAGCATCGCACCCTTGTCGTCGCCCGGCGTGGCCGAGAGAAAGGTCACGACGCGCGGCTTGGGGCCGGCCAGCATCCGGCGCAGGCCCTCGGCCTGGTCGAAATCAAAACTAGCCAAGGCGCACCCCGCGCAGGCCGCTGTCCGCGTTCAGGTTGCCGGTGCCGGCCATCAGCACGCCGAGGTCGGCGTCGTCGAACTGGCCCGCGGCATCGCGGCGGCTGCGGAAGGCGCGGTCGACCAGCATGGCGCGGTCGGCCAGGTGCAGGTCTTCCGGCACGCGCTGGCCGTTCGAGATGTAGTGCAGGTTCAGCTTGTTGCGGATCATCACGTCGAGCACATTGCCGATCGACGCGGCTTCGTCGAGCTTGGTCATGATGCAGCCGTGCAAACCGCTGCCCTGGTAGGCGCGCACGACTTCGTTCAGGGTCTCGTTGGTCGAGGTCGAATTCAGGCACAGCAGGCGCTTGACGTCGGCGCCGGCGCCGGCCAGCATCGCCACCTGCTCGGTCACCATCTGGTCGCGCTGCGACATGCCGATGGTGTCGATCAGCACGGTGTGCTTGTTCTTCAGTTCTTTCAGGGCGATGCGCAGGTCGGCTTCGTCCTTCACCGAGTGCACCATCACGCCCAGGATCTTGCCGTAGATGCGCAGCTGCTCGTGGCCGCCGATACGGTAGGCATCGGTGGTGATCAGGGCCAGCTTGTCGGCGCCGTGGCGCATCACGCAGCGCGCGGCCAGCTTGGCGGTGGTGGTGGTCTTGCCGACCCCGGTCGGGCCGACCAGGGCGAACACGCCGCCCTGGTCCAGCAGCGAATCCTCGTCGGCCATGGTGGTCAGGTTACGGGCCAGCACGGTCTTGATCCAGCGCATCGATTCAGCCGCGTCCTTGTTGGCTGGCAGCTTGTCGATCAGGTAGCGCGACAGCGTGGCCGAGAAGCCGGCGCCCAGCATTTCGCGCAGCACGGCGGCCTTCTGCGGCTCGCGCTGCTGGGTGCTGCCCCAGGACATTTCAGCCAGCTGGCTTTCCATCATGCCGCGCATGGCGCGCAGTTCGCTCATCATGCCGGTCATTTCTTGCGCGGCCGATTCCTTGGCTTGCGAGATGGCGGCCTGCATCATCTGGGTCATGGCGGCCATGTCGAAGGCTGGCTCGGCCGGTGCGGCTGCCGGGGCCGGCATGCGCTGGGCAAAGGCTGGCGCGAATTCCGGCTCGGGCTGGGCGGCGCGGCGGGCGAACACGTGTTCCGGGGCGACGGCCGGGGCGGCGCCGCGGCGGTTCACGAAGGCCGGGGCTTCCGGCTCGAAGGCGTCGAGCGCCAGGCGCGGCTGCGGCTGGGCCATTTCCGTGTCCGGCGCCGGGGCCGCCAGCGAAGCGACATCGTCGTTGTCCAGGGCCAGGATCTCGACCACGCCATCGACGGGACGATTCGAAAGGATGACAGCATCCGGCCCGAGCGCATCGCGCACCTTGCGCAAGGCTTCACGAGAGGTTGCCGCTGTAAATTTCTTCACATTCATCTTTTTCTCCGCACACTGCATTCAATTTCGACGCCAGGCATAGCGCCTGTCCACGAATGAGATTATTGACGATGCCGTGAGGCAAGCATCTGGGGAGAAAGCGGGGAAAAGGGGGTTATTTCTCGGGGAGGGTTTTTGCGTGCGCGGGCCGGGGGTGGCGTTCCGAGGGGATTCGCCCGGCCGCGGGTGCATGGATGTCCACGCGGATCATGCACACCAATAACGGTTCGCCGACGGGCTCCGCGCCATCAAGACACCATCCACGCCCAACAAAAAAATGGCGCCGGCTTTTGCGCGGCGCCATCCATTACCTGATTACTGCGCACCCACCAGACTCGTCACCCGAATCGTCTTGGTCTCCGGAATCTCCGAATGCGACAAGACCTTCAAGTTCGGCAGCGCGCGGCGCAGGAAGCGCGACAGCAGCACACGCAGCGGGCCGGGCACCAGCAGCACCGGGGTGTGGCCCATGGCTTCCTGTTGCTGCGAGGCGTTGTAGGCCTGCTGGGCGATCGTGTCGGCCAGGCCCGGCTCGATGCCGGTGCCGTCGCCGCCCGCACCCAGGGCCTGCATCAGCAAACGCTCGAGGCGGTTGTCGAGGGTCATCACCGACAACTCGTTGGTGCCCGGGAACAGCTGCTGCACGATCGCGCGGCCCAGGGCGATGCGCACCAGCGCGGTCAGGTCGTTCGGGTCTTGCGTCTGGCCGGCATGCTCGGACAGGGTCTCGATGATGGTGCGCATGTCGCGGATGTGCACGCCTTCGATCAGCAAGTTCTGCAGCACTTTCTGCAGGGTCGACAGCGACACGACTTTCGGCACCAGGTCTTCGACCAGCTTCGGCGATTCTTTCCCCAGGTGATCCAGCAGCGCCTGGACTTCCATGCGGCCCAGCAGTTCCGACGCGTGGGTCGTGATCAGGTGGTTCAGGTGGGTTGCCACCACGGTACCCGCGTCGACCACGGTATAGCCCAGGTTCTGCGCTTCGTCGCGCAGGCTCGCTTCGATCCAGACCGCCGGCAGGCCGAAGGCCGGATCGACGGTTTGCTGGCCCGGCAGCGTGCCGCTGGCCATGCCCGGGTTGATCGCCAGGAACTGGCCGTTGATCGCTTCGCCGGTGCCCACTTCCACGCCCTTCAGGGTGATGCGGTAGCTCGATGGCTTCAGTTCCAGGTTGTCGCGGATGTGCACCGGCGGCGCCAGGAAACCGACTTCCTGGGCAAACTTCTTGCGGATGCCCTTGATGCGCTTGAGCAGCTCGCCGCCTTGCGTCTTGTCGACCAGCGGAATCAGGCGGTAGCCGACTTCCAGGCCCAGGGTATCGACCGGCATGATGTCTTGCCAGGTGGCTTCTTCGGTCTCGGCCGAGGCTGCCTTGTTGGCGTTCGTGGTGGCTTCTTCGGCGGCGGCTTCGGCTTCGCGCTGCGGGGCGTCCTTGGCGCGCTTGGCCAGCAGGTAGCCGCTGCCGATCAGGGCGCCGGCCAGCAGCAGGAACACCAGGTTCGGCATGCCCGGGATCAGGCCCAGGCCGCCGATGATGACGCCGGTGATGTACAGCACTTCCGGCTTGGCGAACAGCTGGCCGACCATCTGGCCGCCGATGTCCTGGTCGTTGGCCACGCGCGACACCACCATACCGGCCGCGATCGAGATGATCAGCGAAGGAATCTGGGCCACCAGGCCGTCACCGATGGCCAGCAGGGTGTAGGTCTTGGCGGCGTCGCCGACGGCCATGTCGTGCATCACCACGCCGACGATCAGGCCGCCGATGACGTTGATCAGGGTCACCATGATACCGGCGACGGCGTCACCCTTGACGTACTTCGAGGCGCCGTCCATCGCGCCGTAGAACTCGGCTTCCTGGCCGACTTCGGCACGGCGCTTGCGCGCCTCGGCTTCGCCGATCATGCCGGCGTTCAGGTCGGCGTCGATCGCCATCTGTTTACCCGGCATCGCGTCCAGGGCGAAGCGGGCGCCGACCTCGGCGATACGGCCGGCGCCCTTGGTGACGACGGTGAAGTTAATGATGGTCAGGATGACGAACACCACGATACCGACGGTGTAGTTGCCGCCGATCAGGAAGTGGCCGAAGGCCTCGATGACCTTGCCGGCAGCGGCGCCGCCGGTGTGGCCTTCGGTCAGGACAATACGGGTCGAGGCCACGTTGAGCGACAGGCGCAGCATGGTCGACACCAGCAGGATCGCCGGGAAGGCCATGAAGTCGAGCGGCTTGACCGTGTACAGCGCGGTCAGCAGCACGATCACCGACAGGGCGATGTTGAAGCTGAAGAACAGGTCGAGGACGAACGCCGGCAGCGGCAGGATCATCATGGCCAGCAGCAGGATGATCAGGATCGGCGCAGCCAGGGCGCTGCCCTTGCTACCGAGGCCGGTCATCCATGCTGGCAGTCTCAAACTATTCATTCAGCTACTCCGTTATTGAGTGGAATCGGGTTTCTTTTGCGAGGCCGGGTTCAGCGGGTCCATCTCCGGCGGCACCGGCAACTTCGTCGGGCGGTCCGGGTAATGGCCGCCGGCACGGTAGTTGCGTAGCTGGAAGACATACGCCAGCACTTCCGCCACCGCCGAGTACAGCGTTTCCGGGATCTCGTCGTCGATCTCGGTGTGCTTGTACAGGGCACGGGCCAGGGCCGGCGCTTCCAGCAGGGCCACCTTGTTCTCGCGCGCCAGCTCGCGGATCTTGGCGGCGACTTCGTCGGCGCCTTTCGCTACCACGCGCGGCGCGCCCTGGCCATCGGTGTACTTCAGCGCCACCGCGTAATGGGTCGGGTTGGTCACGACCACATCTGCAGTAGGTACATTTTGCATCATGCGGTTGCGCGCCATTTGCCTCTGCATCTGGCGAATCTTCCCTTTAATCTGAGGATTGCCGTCGGATTCTTTTGATTCTTGAATCATTTCCTGGCGCGTCATCTTGTGTTTGTTGTTGTAATGCCAAATCTGGTAAGGCCCGTCGATCAGGGCGATCACGCCCAGGGCGCCGACGATGTACAGGAAGGTATGCGCGATCAAATCGGCCACGTGGCCGATCGAGGTGCCGGGCGGCTGCACCGCCAGCGCCAGCACGGCGTCGGTCTCGCTGCGGATCACGATCCAGGCGACGGCGCCCACCACCAGGGTCTTGGCGATGGCCTTCAGTAGTTCGACCAAGGAATTCGTCGACACCATGTTGCCGATCCCGCTGATCGGGTTCAGCTTCATGAAGTTCGGCATGAAGGCTTTCGCGCTGAAATTGAAGCCGCCGATCATCATCGGCGCCGCCAGCGCGACCAGCATGATGGCAAAGGCCAGCGGCAGGCAGGCCAGCAGCACGCCGCCGACATCGTTGGCGATGCGCTCCAGCATCACAGTGGGATTGCGGACCTGCTCGCGGTCCAGGGTCAGGCCCGAGGCCATCGCGATTTCCAGGCGGGCGATCAGCCCCCCGCCGGTGATCCAGAGGCCGGCGCCGGCCGTCATCAGGACGGCAAAGGTCGCCAGCTCGCGCGAACGCGGTATATCGCCTTCTTCGCGTGCCTTTTGTAGTTTCTTGGGCGATGCGTCTTCTGTCTTTTCCGCGTCGCTATCTTCCGACATATTCCGCTCCTGTGACGACTGGCCTGGTCAGGATGGAATTATCGCCGTTGTCGGCCTGGAGCCAAAGACGAAACAAGACAGGAAAGCGGCGCCAGTTCGTGAAACATGGCGCCGGCTTCAGACGATGGAACGGTCAGGACTGGACCGGCTCGGGTTCCGGCACCAGCGCCGGGAGCACGGCGGCCACGCGCGCCTGGCTGCGCATGGCGCGGCGGCGGCGGGCACGGGCGGCGTGCGCCACATACCAGTAGAAACCGAGGTAGAGCGCGAAGCTGGCCAGGGTGGCCGGCAGCAGGGCCGCGCTGTTGCCGGCGAAGCGCACCGCCAGCACGGCTGGCACCGCGGCAATTGCCCACGAGAACGGCGACACGCAGGCATTCCGCAGCGACGCGCTCAGTGCACGGAAATAGCGTCCAGTGATCGCGATCTTGACCAGGCTGTGCAGGTGGCAACTGTCCGGCTGGCCCGGATGGCGGCGGCACCACAGGCGGCGTGCGATCGTGAACACGGTTTCGAAGACCGGGTAGGCGCAAGCCAGAAGAGGCGCCCAGGGCGAGACGTCGGGATTGCGGTAAACCAGCATCACCGACAGCCAGGACAGCAGGAAGCCAAGCAGGTAGGCGCCGCCGTCGCCGAGGAATAGCTTGCCGAACGGGAAGTTTACCAGGAAAAAACCGGCGGTCACGGCGCAGATCAGGAAACACAGGCGCGCCAGTTCGGCGTCGCCGCAGCCATCGGCGATGAAGCCGAGGGCGACCAGGCCGATGATGACGGTGCCGCTGGCCAGGCCATTGAAGCCGTCGATGATGTTCACGGCGTTCGCCACGCCGCCCACCGCGAAGGCAGTGAACAGGACCGACAGCGGCAGCCATGCCAGGGCGCCGTCGAGCGGACCGATGCCGGTCTCGATGATGTGGACATCGGTCAGCGCCCAGCAGAGCACGCCGCTGGCCATGGTGGCGAGCAGGCGCGCGCTGATCGAGACGCGGCGCGTCAGGTCTTCGGCCATGCCGAACAGGAATGCGGGCAGCGCGGCCAGCAGCAGCGGCGCGAACAGGGCTTGCTGGGCGTCCGACGACAAGGCGCAGGCAACGAACAGCCCGAGCATGATGGCCAGGCCGCCAATGCGCGGCGTTGGTGCGCTATGGAACTTCTGCACACCACGCGTTGCGTCCAGCGTAAAACGGCCGTGCCAGCGGGTCGTGGCAACCAGCACCAGCGAGAAGACCAGCGATACCGTCAAGCCGACTTCAGAGACTAAGAAATGAGTTTCCAATCGATCCACGATGACACTTGAATAACCCGGCGATTCTAACGCATTTCTCCTAAGAAAGGGTAGTCCCGACTGCAATCGTGCGACCCATTGGGATATCGGCAATGTGAATATTCACACTGGCTAAGTCGATGATTTCACACCAATTTTATTTAAACCAAGAAGTTAATTGATGAATGGCAAAAAACGTTATCGGCAATTTTCATAATATTCCCCGACACTTTGTTACATTTTTTGACGTATTTCCACCACGCTTATCCGTTTGCCTTTTACAACTCGTAACACATTTAAAGTGCCCTCGAATGAACCTCTTTCCGCACAACCAAAGACTTTTCTCTGCGTTATGCATTTTGGTGCTGCTGACGCTGTCATCGGCACCCGCCGGCGCCCAAGTCACGCAAGACCAGCGCGAAGCCGAGGCGCGCCAGGCCAGGCTCGAGGCGGAACGCGCCGCTCTGCTTGCGCAACTGCCGCAGGCAAATGTTCGACCCCTGGCCGGCAACGTCGACACCCGCCAGTTCGGCGCGGCTGGCCTGGTGCGCGCCTTCGACCTGGCGCGCCAGCTGGCCGCCGAGGTCTGCGCCACGCTGCCTGCCGGCGAGGCGGTGGTGATCCACGACCCGGTGGCGGCCCAGGGCGTGCTGGCGGCGCGCACCGTCAACGACACCCTGGTGCGCATGGGCGAGGAGATGGCGCGCCACAACAAGGCGTTGCAGGCTTATATCGATGCGCACACGCCGCCCGGCGCCGTGCTGGGCGCCTTGACGGCGGCGCTGACCGTGGCGCCGGCCTTGCTGCGCGCGGGCGCCGATACCGCGTCGCTGTTCAAGCGCGACGTCACGGCAAGCGGCATCGCCTATGGCGACGGCGCGCGCGACCTGTTCGCCAGCGCCCTGGCCGAGTCCTGCCCGCGCCAGCTGGCCGGGCTCGGCGGCGGCTACCTGGGCGAACTCGACACGGCCCAGCAGGAACGCCTGTTCGGCCGCCTGCGTGCGCTGGCCGTCCACCGCGCCGAGTATGCGAACCGCATCGCCCAGCTGCAAAAGCTGGCCGATGCGGCCAAGGGCGAGGAAAAGAAGGAACTTGCCGCCCTGGCCAGCGCCGCCGGCGCCGTGCTCAAGACGCTCGACGCGTTCGTCGATTCGCTGAAGGCCGGCGAAAGCGGCGAGCGCAGCCCGCTCTACAACGCGGCGCGCTACCTCGGCTATGCCAGCCGCACCGCCGGCGCCCCGGTGCTGGACTTCGAGCTGCGCCTGGAAGGCATGAGCATCGTGCGCGATGGCTTGTTCACGGGGCAAAAGCTGCGCCTGTCTGGCGTCGCCCTGCTCTGGTACCGCCTGCATGCGCCCGACGGCAGCCTGCGCCTGGCGCAGACGGTACGGCGCATCCTGCCGCCGCTGGAAGTCGATTTGAAGGGCGAGGCGGCGGGCGGCGCCTTCTGGGACGGCCGCTGAGCCGCCGTCCGGAACGCTGTTCAGGCCTGGCGCACGGCCTGCTCGATGGCGCCGAACACCGGCTTGCCCGCCTCGTCCAGCATCTCGATGCGGATGGTGTCGCCGAAACGCATGAAGGGCGTGCCCGGGGCGCCGCCGGCGATGGTCTCCAGGCTGCGCTGCTCGGCGATGCAGGCATGGCCGGCCGGCGTCTTCGCTTTCTTGTTGTCGCGGTTCGACACCGTGCCCGCGCCGACGATGCTGCCGGCACTGACCTTGCGGCTCTTGCACAGGTGCGCAATCAACTGCGGGAAATTGAAGTCCATGTCGACGCCCGCGTTCGGCTGGCCCACGAGATGGCCGTTCCAGGTCGCGCGCAACGGCAGGTGAACCTTGCCGCCGCGCCAGGCGTCGCCCAGTTCGTCGGGCGTGACGGCCACCGGCGAGCAAGCCGTGGCGGGCGCCGATTGCAGGAAGCCATACCCCTTGGCCAGCTCGGCCTGGGCCAGCTTGCGCAGCGCGACGGTGTTGGCCAGCATCAGCAGGCGAATGCGGCCATGGGCCTCGTCGGGCGTGGCCCCCATCGGGACATCGTCGACGATCGCGGCCAGGCCGGCGCCGAAATCGATACCCCATTCCTCGTGCGCCAGCAGGATATCGTCGTGCGGGCCGAGGAAAGCGTCGCCGGCGCCCTGGCAGAGCAGCGGTTCGTCGCGCAGGAATGCCGGAAGATCGCCATTGCCGGCGCCGCGCAGCAATTCCACGTGGCGCAGGTAGGCGGACCCGAGGGCCCATTGGGAAGCGCGCGGCAGCGGCGCCATGCAATCCTCGGGCGCGAAGTCGAAGGCGCGGCGCGCTTCGCCATGGTTCAGCTGGGCATACAGGCTGTCGAGCTGGGGTGCGATGAAGGCCCAGTCGTCGAGCGCGGCCTGGAGCGTGGGGGCGATGGCGTCCGCCATGTGCGCGCGCTTGAGGTCGCGCGACACGACGGCCAGCTGGCCGTCGCGGCTGCCGTCGCGGATGGTGGCAAGTTTCATGGGCGGTCAGGAATACGAAGGAGCGCCATTGTAGTGCACACCCCGCCGCCCGGGCCGCATCAGAAGGTGCCGAGCACCCCGAAGCCGATCGAACGCTGGAAGTAGTTGTAGTCGATCAGGCTCTGGCCATAGCCGGCAAAGGCCTGGGCGTAGCCCTTCAGGTTGCCTGCCAGCGGGAAGGCCCAGCCGGCCTGGATCGCGCCCTTGTCGGTGTGCAGGTTGTAGCGCAGCGTCGACGAATAGATATGGCCGTCGCGGCGGTAGGCCAGGGCCAGGTCGCCGCGGCCCATGTAGTCGACGATGTCCGGGTTGTCGTCGTCGCTTTCGTTCAGGCGCTTCCAGACCCGCGCGGTGGCCGAGAAGCCGTCCTTTTCCACGCCCAGCTGGGCATAGAAACGGTTCCAGCTGCGCGAGAGCGTACCCGACTGGCCATTCGACTGGTGCACGAAGCCGAGGCCGGCGAAGCGCAAATCGACGCCGCCCAGGTTCAGCGCCAGCGGCGTGATCGCCATCACTTCCGGCTGGTAGTTGGTTTCGCGGAAAGGGCTGGAAGCCTTGCTGTTTGCCGCCTGCCAGAAACTGTTCTGGGTATAGCCGAACCACAGGTCGACCGGCTGCTTGCCGATGGCGCCCTCGAGCATCTTCATCTTGAAGCTCAGCTGGAAGGCGAGTTCGCCTTTCGACAGATCGGCGTCGTCGTTCAGTTCGCGGTAAGGCGCGTACGGGGCCTGGTTCGGACGGTAGCTGCGGGTGGCGATCAGGTAGCTCGCGTAGTGCGGGCGGAACTTGAAGACGCCGCGCTGGTAGGGCTTGTCCAGTTCCCAATGGTCGAGCTGGCTGAACTTGGCGCTGCTTTCGGCGGACGGCTGGGCCGTCACCACCGGCACGGTGGCGGCCGGCGTGCCGTCGACCGGGTTCACCACCACGGCCGCCTCGGTGCGCGGCGCCGGCGTCGCGGCCAGGGTGTCGAAGCAGGCCAGGCGCGCGGTGTTGTCCTGGATATTGGCGCAGTCGCCGATGACTTTCGGGGTGTCCTGGGCATGGGCGCCGGCGGCGCAGATCAGGGGCAGTACAAGCAGGAAGGAACGGTGTGGAAGCGGCATCTGGGCTGGAGCAATAAGGATGTGCGGGTTGCAAAAAAGCGTCGTCGCATCCATCAGCACGACAGCGCGCCGACCACGATCTGACGCGAGTCAATACAAGTTTGCAAGAAGATCAGTTTTGTTGTCGCACGTTTAGGCGTGACGGTGCGTGGTGTGCCGGGACTCGGTGCTGGTAGCCTGGCATGGGTGCGTTGGACGCGTGGGCGGCGCGACTGGCGCGGGGTTTCACATGCTACGGTGGGGCCGGCCACCCTACCCTGCATCAACGTGCGTGGGGTGGTCGGCCATACCCGGATGCCTGCATCGACGCGGCCCGGGCGCCGCCCACGCGTTCAACCTGCGCGTTCAACCCACATTATCGCGGCACGAACGTTCGCAATAAGAACCTCACCCCGCCGGCACCAGCAAGTCCAGCTGCGCCCGCTCCAGGAAGCACCATTCCCCTTCCTTGAGCCCCAGCGCCTCCAGCGTCAAGCCGCCGATCGCCGAGCGGTGCAGCGCGCTGCAATGGTTGCCGGCGGCGGCCAGCATGCGCTTGACCTGGTGGTATTTCCCCTGCTCGAGCACGATTTCCAGCAGGTGCTCGCCGCGCTGCACGCAGGACACGGCCTTCAGCGGCGCCGGTTCGTCGTGCAGCTGCACGCCGGCGAGCAGTTGCTCGACCAGTCCAGGCGTGACCGGCTCGGCCGTGGTGGCCTGGTAGATCTTCGGCACGTGGCGCTTGGGCGAGGACTGGGCGTGGATGAAGGGACCATCGTCCGACATCAGCAGCAGGCCGGTGGTGTCGTGGTCGAGGCGGCCGACCGGCTGCACCTCGCGCCAGCCGAACTGTTCCGGCAGGAGCGTCAGCACGCCGGGATGGTGGCTGGGCTTGCGCGAACATTCAAAGTTGGCCGGCTTGTACAGCGCGATGTAGACGTGCTCGCGGTAGACCCATTCCTCGTCGAATACGGCCAGGACCAGGCCGGCGGTATCGACCGTGGCCTTGTAGTTGTCTTCGATGACGCCATTCACGGCAACGTCGCCGTCTTCGATCAGGGCGCGGCAGTATTTGCGGGTGCCGAAACCCTGCGATTGCAGGATACGGTCCAGGGATAATTTACTCATGGCCGAGACTGTAACAGATGGCCCCTGCCCCATCCAAGCCTGATAGCGATTCCCCTCCAGACAGAGATGATGCGCCGGTTTGAGCTAGATCAATCGGATCAGACCAACCGTTGATAGACTTCAACTCCATTAGGAATCGGCCTAACGCGACCAGCAGAATTGGTGAAAGAAGCGGTAGGAATAACCAGCAGGACACTCAGAGGAGCTAAGCGTGAAACCAGTCAACACTTCCCAGGATGCCTCCCACGCCGTCACCCCGGCCTCGGTCAAGGCAATGCGCCTGTCGCTGGCGCGCTCGCAGACCGTGATGTTCCCGACCCGTCTCGCGCTGGCGCGCTGGACCCGCGGCGGGAATGTCCCGCACCTGCATGGCCAGGCCGCCGTGCCGCTGCGCGCCGCCTGGTTCGCGCGCGTCCAGGGCGACTTCCAGGCCTGGCTCGAAGCCGGCGGCTTTGTCCAGCACGACGACGGTGCGCCGCTGCTCCAGCTGGTCGAATCCCACGGCACTGCTGCCTGACGCGCCTGCCGCCCTGCAAAAGAAAACGACGGTTTGCACCGTCGTTTTCCCTTCCCTGGAGGGCAGGTAGAGTGAGGAATGGAATTCTCTCAAATACCGCACGCATGCGGTGCGAGCGTCGACTGCCGACGACAGACTGCGAACAGGTTGGCACTTGTTATTGGTCGCCCTCCCTGGAAAGAACCACGAAGTCCACTATAGGACACGTCGCGAAACTTTCAAGGAACAATTTTGCAAGATCAGTTCACATGCATCCGACGCGCTTTACTTCAGCTGAGGCAACACCGTGTGCGACATGGTCTTTACCGCGCCCGCGCCCACCGATGCGCCGAATTTCTTCAGCACGCGCTCCGGCAAGCCTTCGTGCGCCGTGTAGTCGACGATGTCCTCGGCCTTCACGATATCGCGCGCCACCGTGTCGACCGTGCCGAAGCCGTCGGCCAGGCCCATCTCCACCGCCTTGGCGCCGGTCCAGTACAGGCCGGAGAAGGTTTCCGGGGTTTCCTTCAGGCGCGCACCGCGCCCGGTGCGCACCACGGTAATGAATTGCTGGTGGATTTCGTTCAGCATTTCCTGGGCGTGGGCGCGGTGTTTTTCCGACTGCGGGCTGAACGGGTCGAGGAAGCCCTTGTTGGCGCCGGCCGTCATCAGGCGCCGCTCGACGCCCAGCTTTTCCATGGTGCCGGTAAAACCGAAACTGTCCATCAGCACCCCCACCGAACCGACGATGCTGGCCTTGTTCACATAGATCTTGTCGGCCGCGGCGGCAATATAGTAGCCGCCCGAGGCGCAGATCTCGTCGACCACCACGTACAGCGGCTTGTCCGGATAGCCTTTCTTCAGGCGCCGGATCTCGTCGACGATGATGCCGGCCTGGACCGGGCTGCCGCCGGGGCTGTCGATGCGCATCACCACCGCCGCCGAGCTGGCGTCGGCAAAGGCCTTGTTCAGCGCCGGAATGACATTGTCGGCCGATCCGCTGCCTTCCGCTTCGATCTCGCCGTTAACTTCGATCAGGGCGGTATGCCGGCCGAGGTTTTCGTCGTCGCTGCCGAAGCTCAGCCCGAGGTAGGTCCAGAGGCCGATCACCAGCACCAGCAAGAAGGCGAGCCGGAAGAAAATGCTCCAGCGCCGCGCCGCGCGCCGCTCCTTGATGGTGGCGAAGACGAGTTTCTCGAGGGTCTCGCGTTCCCAGTTGCTCGCGGTCGGGCTGGCCGCCAGCCGGCTTTCGCCATCGTTCCTGATGTTGTCGCTCATAAGCTTCGTGAAAGTTGAAGGACTTCCTGTCTGTTTTATACCATCATGCCGGCGCCGCGATCCGCTCGTCCGGCTGCCACAGCACCTTGCCGTCGACCTCGTGCACGGCGATTGCCCGCAGGCGTGCACCGCGGCAGGGGCCGCCGGCGCAGACGCCGGTCTCGGGACGGTAGACGGCGCCGTGCGTGGCGCACATCAGGTATTCGCCGCCGGATTCGAAGAACTGGCCCTGCACCCAATCGAGTTCGGTCGGGACATGGGCGCAGCGGTTCAGGTAAGCGTAGGCCTTGCCGCCGAAGCGCACCACGAAACCGGTGGCCTGGTCGCCAAAGGCGCGCACCGGAAAGCGCACGCCCAGGCCGCCGTCGACCAGCGCCGCCGAATCGCAGATGAACACATCCATTATGCGTGCTCGGCCAGCCAGGCGTGCAGTTCGACCGCGGTTTTCGCGGAAAAGATCGGACGGCAAGCTTGCAGCTGGTCGACCGGATGGGCGCCGTATTCGACGGCGATCCCGGCCGCGCCGGCATTGTTTGCCATCAGCAAGTCATGGGTGGTGTCGCCGATCATCACAGTGCGGCGCATGTCCTGCCCCAGTTCGCGCGTCAGTTCCTGCAGCATGGCCGGATGCGGCTTGGAAAACGTCTCGTCGGCACAGCGGGTAGCGTCGAACATCGACAGCAGCCCGGCCGCGTTCAGGGCCCGGTTCAAGCCCACGCGGCTCTTCCCCGTGGCCACGGCCAGGAAATAGCCCTGCTGCGAAAGTTCGCTCAACATCTCGCGAACGCCCTTGAACAGCACCAGTTCATGGTCTTTCGTCAGGAAGTGATAGCGGTAGCGCTCGACCATGCGCGGGTACATGGCCGGCTCCATGTCGGGCACGGCCACCTGCATGGCTTCCGGCAAGGCCAGGCCGATGACGTGCGAGGCCGCCTCGTCGCTCGGCACCGGCAAGCCGACGTCGCGCGCGGCTGCCTGGATGCACTTGACGATGGCGGCCGTGCTGTCCATCAGCGTGCCGTCCCAGTCGAACACGATCAGATCAAATTGCTTTCTTGCCATTGCTCCCGGCCGCGCCGGCTCCTGTTGGTCGTAGGGTGGAGGGCTTGCCGTCCACGCGTCGATTGATATCGCTTGTTCATTCGTACTCGACGATGATCAATTCATCGGCTGCCCCAAGCTTACCAAGAAACGGTCGCACTCGGCGGGCAGCGGCGCCTGCAACGTCATTTTCGCGCCGGTATCCGGGTGCGTGAACGTGATCTTGTAGGCATGCAGGAACATCCGGCGCAAGGCGCCGCGCGTTTCCGTCCCTTTTTGCAGCTGCTTGTTCAGTGCAAAATCGCCGTACTTGTCGTCACCCAGGATGGGGAAGCCCGACGAAGCCAGGTGAACGCGGATCTGGTGCGTGCGTCCGGTTTTCAGTTCGGCTTCCAGCAAGGCGAACCCAGGCCACTTGCGGAGCAGGCTGAACACGGTGTGCGATTCCATGCCGCCGGCCTGCACCACCACCCGGCGTTCGCCATCCGGGGTACTGTATTTATGCAACGGCAATTTCACGTGCTGGCGTTTATTCACCCAGTCGCCGGTGACGGCGGCCAGGTAGCGCTTGTCGGTATGGCCGTCGCGCATTTGCTCGTGCAAATTGGTGAGCGCGGAACGCTTCTTGGCCAGCAACAGCAAGCCCGAGGTCTCGCGGTCGAGACGGTGCACCAGTTCCAGGAACTTGGCGTCCGGCCGCGATGCGCGCAATTGTTCGATCACGCCGTAGGACACGCCCGAACCGCCGTGCACGGCCACGCCGGCCGGCTTGTCGATCACGAGCAGGTGATTGTCTTCGTGAACGATGCGGAATTCCGCGCCCGGCACCGGCGCCGTGCTCGCTTTTTCGGCGATACGGATCGGCGGAATGCGCACCAGGTCGCCCGCTTCCAGCCGGTACAGCTGGTCGATGCGGCCCTTGTTGACCCGCACTTCGCCCGAGCGCAGGATGCGGTAGATATGGCTTTTTGGAACGCCCTTGCACACGCGCAGCAGGTAATTATCGATACGCTGGCCGGCTTCTTCTTCGGTGATGGTGACGAAACTTGCTGCTAACGCCTGTGATGAAGGGGGAACAACATCGTTTTGCATCTTCATTTCCTCTGTCTTCCCAGAAATTCTGTCTAAGTCCTTCATTTTGAATATATAATCGACAGGCGGTGGTGAAACCTCTGCAGGTGTAAGAATTAAAACGATATTTTACACAGGGGCGCGTTCCATCGGCCCCGCTGGCATGCAAATTCGATGGAAAAAACGTGTACGCACATTCCTGCGTGGATCAGGGTTGCACCGCAGTTGTAATCGGATCACGCGCAAGAATGCCGGATTGGATTGTTTGGAACTGTAAGGATAAGTACCGGCAAGCCTGTGTTGTTCAGGCTCGCCGGTTGATGGTGTCGATAACGCTTGTCGTTCGCCCGACCTGATGTAGGCCTCATCCGTAAGGCTAGCGAGTCAAGGCTGAGATTTAAAAACCTCGAGAAACCGTAGCGAGCCGACAGGCCGATGCGCAGTAGGTTTATCGAGGTTTTGATCGCCTGCTCGAAGCCTGCAGTATGAAAAGCGCTGGCACGGTTTGGCTGGTAGTTGCGCGCACCGCCTGGCTGACTCTGTTGCGCCGCTCTCGAAGCGGCCCGGGTGCAGCTACAGTTGCGGCGTGCCCTCGGCATGACGATCGACCCCATTCGCGCCCTGTGGCGGCAGCGACGCTGTTGCGTTGCCGGCCCCCACGCCCGGGCATACACCCCCTCCAGCTCTCCCCTCCCGCGTATGTCCCTGTACTTTGGCCGCCCTGGCAAGGCGGCCTGGCACGGCCTACGGGCCGCGGAGTTTATAAATGAAACGTATGTTGTTTAACGCTACGCAGCAAGAAGAGCTGCGCGTAGCGATCGTCGATGGTCAGAAACTGATCGACATCGATATCGAAACGGCTGGACGCGAACAGCGCAAGTCGAATATCTACAAGGGTGTCATCACCCGCATCGAACCCTCCCTCGAAGCCTGCTTCGTCAGCTACGGCGAAGACCGCCACGGCTTCCTCCCCTTCAAAGAAGTTGCCCGCACTTATTTCCGTGACGGCGTCGACGTGCGCAATTGCTCCATCAAGGAAGCGCTGCGCGAAGGCCAGGAAATCATGGTCCAGGTCGAGAAGGAAGAACGCGGCAACAAGGGCGCCGCCCTGACCTCGTTCATCTCGCTGGCCGGCCGCTACCTGGTGCTGATGCCGAACAACCCGCGCGGCGGCGGCGTATCGCGCCGCGTGGAAGGCGAAGAACGCCAGGAACTGCGCGAAACCATGGACAAGCTCGACCTGCCAACCGGCATGTCGGTGATTGCCCGCACCGCAGGCATCGGCCGCAACGTCGAAGAACTGCAGTGGGACCTGAACTACCTGATGCAGCTGTGGCGCGCGATCGAAGGCGCCGGCAAGTCGGCCGCCGGTCCTTTCCTGATCTACCAGGAAAGCTCGCTGGTCATCCGCGCCATCCGCGACTATTTCCAGCCTGACATCGGCGAAGTCCTGATCGACACCGACGAGATCTACGACCAGGCCCAGCAGTTCATGAGCCACGTGATGCCCGACATGGCGCACCGCGTGAAGCGCTACAGCGACGACGTGCCGCTGTTCTCGCGTTTCCAGATCGAACACCAGATCGAAACCGCCTACGCGCGCACCGTGCCGCTGCCATCGGGCGGCGCGATCGTGATCGACCACACCGAAGCCCTGGTTTCCATCGACGTCAACTCGGCGCGCGCCACGCGCGGCTCGGACATCGAGACCACCGCCTTCAACACCAACTGCGAAGCGGCCGACGAAGTGGCGCGCCAGCTGCGCCTGCGCGACCTGGGCGGGCTGATCGTCATCGACTTCATCGACATGGAAGTGGCGAAGAACCAGCGCGAAGTCGAACAGCGCCTGAAGGATGCGCTGCACCACGACCGCGCCCGCGTGCAAATGGGCAAGATCTCCCGCTTCGGCCTGATGGAACTGTCGCGCCAGCGCCTGCGTCCTTCGCTGTCGGAAGGCTCGCACGTCACCTGCCCGCGCTGCTCGGGCACCGGCCACATCCGCGATACCGAATCCTCGGCCCTGCAAGTCCTGCGCATCATCCAGGAAGAGGCCATGAAGGAAAACTCGGCCACCATCCACGTCCAGGTGCCGGTCGATGTCGCGGCGTTCCTGCTGAACGAGAAGCGCGGCGAAGTCCTGAAGATCGAGAACCGCCACCGCATCACCGTGATCCTGGTGCCGAACAAGCACCTCGACACCCCGCACTACAAGCTCGAGCGCATCAAGCACGACGATCCGCGCCTGGAAGAAGCGCCATCGAGCTATACCCTGGCCGAAACCGCCGAAACCGACATGGCCTACAGCAAGCGCCAGAAGGAAGAAGCCAAGCCGCGCCAGGAAGCCGTGGTCAAGAGCATCACCCCGGCCCAGCCGGCCCCGGTGGTCGACCGCAGCGAGCCGGTGAAAGCCGCCAAGCCAGTCGACGTGCCGGTGGCGCCTGCGCCGGTCGCCGCTGCCCCGGTGGGCTTCATGGCCAAGCTGAAAGCCTTCTTCTTCGGTGAGCCGGAACCGGTTGCCCCGGCGCCGGCGCCAGTGGAAGCGGTCAAGCCGGCCGCGCCTGCCCAGGGCGACCGTGGCGGCGACCGCAATGGCCGTGGCCCGCGCGCCCGCAATGGCCGCAACGGCAAACCTGGCCGCGAACGCGAAGAACGCGACCCGGCGGCCAAGGCCGGCGCCGACGACACCGTCAAGGCCGAGCGCGAAGAAAAAGCGCCGCGTCCACCGCGTCCGCCACGCGAAGGCCGCGAACCGCGCGCACCGCGTGAGCCGCGCGAGCAGCTCGATCCAGCCCAGGCGGCAGTGACCGCACCGCGTGCGGACCGCGGCGAACGCCAGGACCGCGGCGAGCGCACCGAACGTCCGGAACGCGCACCGCGCCAGCCGCGCGAGCGTGGCGAACGCAGCCAGCCAGTCGAAGCCAAGGCCGAGGAACTGCTGAACACGGTCGAGGCGATCCCGACGCCGGTGAGCGAACTGTCGGCCACCACGCCGCATGGCGACCAGCTGGACCATGCGGTGAAAGCCGCCGTCTCGGCCGGTCCTAACGGTGAGGAACTGGACGCCGAAGGCGGCGACGAGCCGCGCCGCCGCCGCCGCCGCGGTGGCCGCAACCGCAACCGCCGCGACCGCGACCAGGCCGATGGCATGGAAGCGGGCGAACACGGCGAACACGACGGCGCCCCGGCCTTTACGCCGGTTGCGGACGAAGAAGCCGCCAAGGTGCAGGCTGCCGCTGCCGCCGAGAAGTCGGGCCGCAAGCCACGTGCACCGAAGCAGGACAAACAGGCGCCTTGGCCGTTCCCGACCGCTGCGTCGGTAGCGGCGGCCCAGGCCAAGGCGGCGAAGGCTGCCGCGCCAGCTGCTCCTGCTGCTCCTGCTGCTGCCCCGGTTGAGGCGGCGCCTGCGGCGCAGGCGCCGACCGCTGAAGCCTGGTTCTTCCCGACCACGGCATCGATGGCGGCACGCCAGGAGCAGCCTGCGGTGCAGGAAGCCGCGCCGGCTACCGCGCCGGCTACCGCGCCGGCTACTGTGCCTGCTAGCGAGCCAGTCGCGATTGCGGATGTGCCGGTCGTTGCGGCGCCGGTCGCAGCGCCAGTCGCCGAGCCGGTGCAAGCCGCCGCGCCAGCCCCGGCGCCGGTTGCCGAGCCGGTGCAAGCTGCACCAGCACCGGTCCAGGCTGCTCCTGCTCCTGCTCCTGCTCCTGCTCCTGCTCCTGCTCCCGCAGCGCCAGCCGCGTCGGCCAACCTCGGCGACATGCTGGACAACGCCGGCCTGACCCTGGCCGCGACCGATCCTGACAAGCTGCGCGCAGCCCA
>Ga0265780_10001232_pt1 | contig 36975 bp, 42 predicted proteins | sample P1T30metagenome_FD_192432 | JGI IMG/M metagenome (GOLD analysis project Ga0265780, IMG submission 192432) | Plant litter microbial communities from East Loma Ridge, Irvine, California - P1 T30 | ecosystem: Environmental > Terrestrial > Plant litter > Unclassified | place: USA: California...
CCCTCCTCCTCAACCACAGCCCTCCCCTTCCCCTTCCTCTCATTACTCCCCACCCCATTAATCCCAGTCCCCGCGCCCCCCATACCCCCATCCTCCGTCCCCACCCCCTCAAACGTCCTCCTAACCCTCTGATAATGCCTCAACTCATCCGCACTAACACTAGGCACCAGCTCCCCCTTTGCCTCCACAAAGTCCCGCTCAGTAACCATAACAGCCGTATCCTCCGTCGTAGCCAGGTGATCGAAGAAAAACGCAATAGATATCCGCGGTGCGTGCGTGTCGTTGTACGCAGCGACTTTGGCGTCGACGGCGCGGGCCTGCCGCGTGACGGCTTTAAGCATTGCGTCCGAGCAGAGGGCGTACATGTCTGCGCCGGTGTATGTGAAAGGCAGGGTTTGTGAGACGCGGTGGAGGGAGAGCGTGGGGTGGAGTGTGAATCTGGGATGGGGTGGTTAGTGTGGTGGTGGGGAGGGGAAGAGGGGACACGTACTTGCGAGTTAGGGCTTCTAGGATGGTTTGCTGCTTTTCGTGCGTGTCTGAGACGCCGAGGTAGAGCATCTTGTCGAAGCGGCCGGGACGCAGGAGGGCTTGGTCGAGTAGATCTGGACGGTTCGTTGCGCCGATAACGAAAACGCCCTCGCCGCCGTCACTCATGCCGTCGAGCTCGGCGAGCAGTTGACTGACGATACGGTCCATGACACCACCGCTGTCACCCTGATTGCCACGCTTCGGCGCAACGGAGTCCAGTTCGTCGAAGAATACAACGCAGGGCCGAGCGTCACGGGCCCGCTGGAACACGCGTCGTACGTTGGCTTCGGATTCACCGATGTACATGTTGAGCAATTCGGGGCCCTTGACACTGAAGAAATTGAGCGAGAATTCGGTGGCGATGGCTTTCGCAAGCAGCGTCTTTCCGGTTCCAGGAGGGCCGTAGAAGAGAATACCGCTTCGTTTCTTCATACCCTTTGCGAACAGTTCTGGACGAGACAATGGTAGTTGAATAGTCTCCATGACCGCGTCCTTGACATGTGTGAGACCACCAACGTCTGACCAGCCAACATTGGGGATCTTAGGCGCCCCGATAGAGTCTGCAAAGTTCTTGCGTGCTGCATCAACGGCGGCATCGAGATCGGCCTTGGTCAGGCTGTTACTAAAGTGGCCGCCTGCAAGCTCGATGTCTCGTGTTGTAATCTTATCTGCTGACGACTGGGCCTTCGTAGCAGCAGTAGCTAGCTCCTCAATCCGATTGCGCTTCGCAACAAGTGCTCGGTCAACCACGTCAACGAGATCGCCTGCGACAAGCGCTGCAGTCTTGACAGCTACGTTGCCCAAGTCGACTTCAGGTGAGAGTCTGATGCCAGCATCATCAATGATGCTTCGCAAGATGCCTTCTCTTTCGCCCTCATCCGGTGCTGACATCTCAATCTCGTGCGTGAACAGACCCCGAATACCCTCAGGTACCTTATCGATCTCCGTCGTCGTCGCCACCAAGACACGCGAATCTGCCAAGATTTCCTTGAGGGCTTGATTCATCCGGTCAGCAGTCAGCGCATCAACGTGCTTCACAAGCAAAGCAGTGAACTCTGCGCCGCACGTAAAGGCACGCTCAGCTCTCGCCTTCAGGAAGCCTTCCGTCTTGACATCGCCGCCACCGGCGCCACCTTCTGTGACAATGTCGAAAGCGTCGATGGTGAAAGTGTGTAGTCCAAGGTCTTCACAGGCCTTGGTCGCTACTTCAGCCTTGCCAATGCCTCGTTGCGTCGACGTGATCAGGACCGCAATTGGTGGTAGTCCAAGATGTATAGCTCTCGGGCTGGTCGCCACTGACATGAGTTCTCGTAACCTTCGGCGAAGGGAGGAAACGTAAGGCTTGGGAAGCTCGCTCAGAGCCGTTGTCTTCTGTGAGGTCCCTACTGGCGTGCGCTTGGCTCCGAGGTAGTACTGCCATGCGTTGTTGATCGGTGGAGGCGTCTTGCCCTGTTCGCTTCCATTCATCTCCATTTTTGTGCTGGCTGCGTCCACCGTTACAGCTCCACCCCACAAGTCGCCTTCTTCGGTGTCCCGGGGTGGGTGCGATGAACTTGATACGTTGCCGATCTTGAACCAGGCCACTATTTTCGGGCTTTGCTTGTCGGCGCTCGCGCTGTCACTGCCATTCGTCTTCAATCTTGACAGCAGCTCATCACTGCCAGCTTCTTCATCTACTGCCGTTTGAAAGACTGCTCGGCCCAGAGACTCGTCGATCGAGACTCCAATCAGATCCCCGCTCTTCACCACACGTCGCTTCTGCTCGAAATGTTCCTTCAGCGCAGCAAACAAACTTGGTTGTAGTAGACGATCCGAGGACAGTGGCGTAGACAGCTTCAGAAGGGTGACTTCCTTTGCAGACGGCGGCACAGAAGAGCTTGTAATGCGTGGCTTCTGTAGGGCACTATTTCGCGGTAGAAGTGACGGCTGACGAGACGTAATTGGAGTGATGCGAAGGTGCGAAGGACTTCCGAGGTTGGCTAAAAGGATAGGTGAGAGATACGCTTGTAATGAACTGCTCGCTGGCGCAAAGCTTGCAACACTCGACCGTCGATCTCGATCTGCCGTCTTGACGACCTGATACCGCGCAATCTTCTTGGACATGTTCTCCGGAAGTCCAAAGACTCGGACCGGCCGCCAATTCGTGCTGTCTTCTTCATCTACACCTCCCCCAAACGACCCGAGGCCCCAGAGCGGGTGTGACGAGGGCTCTTCAGCGGCCTCCATCCTGACCCAATCGCCTGAGAAGCACCCGACCTTGACCAGAGTGTTGGTATCCACAAAGACACGCGCCTCCTCATCGTCCTCGCTGCCCGGCTTCGGATGCACCAGCTCGTCCGATATGCTCTGCAATAGTCCCTGCGCCTTGAAGACCTTGCTCTTGTTCGACGTAGGCCCACGTGCTGTCGTCGCTGTGAAGCTCGAATAGACGGACCCAGGGGTGGCAATGCCATTGGTTCGGAAGCCACCCGGTCGTGGAGTAGCGGATGTGAAAGAGGAAAGCACGCCCGATGACTGCGGCGGTAGCATGGGCGCGCTCAGCGAAATGATATCCTCCTCGTCCGACAGATCGCCGCCATCCGTCCCAGACAGCTCCGAATCCAAGTTGTCCGTCGACTCCTCGTCGGGCGGTGACGTAGTGCGCGACTCTGAGCGGTCCTCGGCGGCTGAGTAGAAGGTGTCGTTGGACGTGTCGTCTGCTTCGCTGTCGTCGCCGAAGCCGTTTGTGGCTGGGGTCGGCCTCAGGGGCGGCAGGACAACGGCATGCTTCGAGCTGCGGTGCGACTGGAGGACGACGATGCGCGTGCTCGGCAGCAAAAGGCCCTGCGACACAGGCGAGCAGGCGGTGATCTTCGCGGGCGGCGGCGGCACGTGTGTGATGGGATGGGCAGGCAGCGGTAGGGGGAGCAGGTCGCCCGTATGCAGCACTGTCGGCGATTGCAGGGCGTCTCTCACAGCGTTCCTCCACACCTGCTCCTGCGCTGCTGCGTCTACTTTGACCGCCTTCCCTTTCGTCCCATGTATGTCGAGATAGCGGTTCTTCGGGCCCCTCAGCGACCCATTCGCCTTGTCCATGAAGCCCCCGCCAAACTTGGTGTGCACCTCGTCCAGCTTCCGCAGCGCCTCCGTGTCCAGGTTGACGTAGACCGTGTCCAGGCCAATGGGCACGACATCGTAAATGCGCACCTCGATGGGCGCGTCTCGGCGCTGCGTGCGGTTCGGTGCGAGACTGTGCAGGACCTGCGAGAAGGACTGCAGCGCGAGCGACGAGGCGGGGATCTGCAGCGACGAGTGCGACTGCGGGCGCGCGGCAGAGGCGTCGTCTTTGCCAGCGAGGCGGACGGGCAGAATGGTCCAGGGCACGCTGTGGGAAGCGACGACGGAGCTGGGGAGCCACGGCGTGATGGCGACGTGGTAGACGCGGGCGGGCTCTGTGCCGTCTTCGTGTCTACTAGAGGCCCTGAAGCCGGGAAACAGGTCGCTGAAGAGGTCCTCGGACAGCACGCCCACTTCGCCCTTCATGCGCTCGTCGAGCAGCAGACGCGCCGAAATCGCTGGCCGGTCGAACCGCCTTCTCCGCCGCCTCTTGCGCGGATGGAGCGCCCCGTTGGATGCGTCCATCTTGGAATATGTGGGGGAAATGCCTCAATGAGGGCGAGTATGCGTTGTTGAAGCTCGACTCGACGGCGCATGCGGCTCAGAAAGCTGAAGCCAGCACTGGCGCGTTACCTCGGCACGCTACTCACTCCTTGGGCCGGAGGGATTGCTCCTCTGCGACTTCAGACATGCACTAGCAAATACGAATATGTGTGTCTGCATACTCTCAGCATACATTTATCTCTTCTGGACTGCTCATTGAGTGTCTGGCTATGCATCTTCACATGCTGCAGAGCCGCTCAACACCCACAATCTGATTGGTCAGCCCTTCTGCACAATATTGGCTCTGCAATCAACACCTTCAAATTCCTTCCTAAATAGGAAAACTCAAGGCTCTCGTCCTTTCACTGTTACGAAGTAGACACAATTCTTTTAAGATCAGTCTAACGTTACCAAGCAACTCAACTCCTGCTACACTGGCATACAATCACATCTCCCATATTTCTCAAGTATATACCCCTCAAAACTAAACCCAAGCGCTCCAACTTCAAAAAAGTATTAAATTTACACATCCAACCCCCTCCCTCTCAAACCAGCACGCCCAGCATGCCCTCCCCCAACTCCCACCTACCACCACCCCCTCTTCGTCGGCACCGCCCCCCTCTCCCCCAACTTAACCGTCACCCGACTATGCAACTGCACAGTCTCAATATCAAACGGCAGCCCCGCCGCCGCCGAGTTCTGCGGCGGCCCAACCGTCGTCGGACTAGCCTGGACCTGACTCTGCGCCTGCACATTCGACGTCGTGCTCTCAGCAGACGGTGACGGTGACGCCGAACCGCCGCTCGCAATGACCGTAACGCCCTGTCCAGCCGCTGATGTCGTGGTCGCTGCGACGAGCCCGACTTTACTCAGTGTTGCGGAATCGATACTAACGCTCGATGAACTCGACGATTTCACTGCTTGAACTCCTGGGGGCGCTTCACCGCCTGCTACGACTGTGATGGCCGAGGCCTGGGTTTGCATGGTACTCGACGCCGCGCTCATCGCGTTGAAAGAGAAGGACGGCGCTTGGGGCGGGTTCATGGGGAACGAGCCGGCTGGACAGCGGCATTGGCATGCACATGAGTCCTTTTGAGCAGCAGCGGCTGTAGCGTTTTTGTCGGCGAGGACGGTCACAGCGGCGGCGGCTTTGGTAGTGGTTGTGCCGGCTATGAGGCCGTCTTTTGTGAGTGTGGCGGTGTTGATGGAGGACGATGAAGTGCTCGCTGAGCCCGCGACGACACCTATTGCGCCGCTTCCCGAGGACGACGACGCCATGGATCCGCCTGCTCCACCACCGCCACCAGCAACCACAGTTACTGGCCCTGCTGAGGCGCCCTTGGCCATTCCGCCACTACTGCTATTACCAGATCCTGCTTGAACGGTGATTGCTGCTGGGGCTGCTCCAGCCTTCGATGGACCGGACGCAGAACTACTTCCCGAAGGACCCTGTCCTCCCGAGCCAGCGAGGACCGTGACTGCGGATGCTTGACCGGTGCCCATGGCTTTCGCTGCGCCGGCCCCTGAAGAAGAACCGCTCGATGGCGAGCTCCCATTGCCTCCGCCTCCCTGGGCTTGAACGGTAACTGCGCTTCCTGCTGGGGTCGTTGTAGTCGCACCTGCAATGCCACCGGCAGTCAATTTCGCTGAGTCGATTGCTGGGGCGCTAGAAGACGAAGAAGCTACGGCGGCTTGTGCTCCAGGGGGAGAATCGCCTCCTGCTGAGACTGTGATTGCTGCTGGTTTGGTGCCGTTCGTTGGGGCTGATGAGGCTTCAATGGCGGCTGCGGCCGGTTTGGCGCCTTCTGCGGCATTTGGCAATGCTTCGGGTTTAGCTCCTTCTGCCATGGACTGAAGTGTACGTTAGCTACGGAATGTCTCAGGAATTTCATTGTACATACTGTGCCGTTCATGCCTTTGGCAGCTTCAGCTTCAGGTAAAGGCTTCAAGGTCTCCATAGCCATTGCCGAACTGGGCTTCACTTCTGCGGGCATCTCAGCCATCGGGGTGGAAGGCTTAGCCTCCGCTGGTGCTTCGGCCATCGGTGCCGAAGGTCTGGCTTCGCCTGGCATCTCTCCTGCGGGTGCCGCGGCTGGGGTCATCTGAGCTTCAGCGGGTGGCGCCTGAGCGGGAGGCATAGCCGGGTTTCCCGCCATGGGAGTCGGTTGAGCTTCAGCTGGTGGAGCCTGAGGGGCAGGCATAACAGGTGTAGCTGCGGCTTGTTGCTGCCCCACTTCCTGGATGATTTCGGTCTGTATTTGTTGGCCATTTGCTTCCTGTACGACGGTCTGCTGAATCTGGATGATCTGAAGGTTGCCTCCGCTTGATTGTGCATTCCCTTGGCCCATACCGTTTGCTTGGCCCATATCGTTCGCTTGGCCCATACCGTTCGCTTGACCCATACCGTTCGTTTGACCCATATCGTTCGCTTGGCCCATACCATTCGCGGAGTTCTGGGCCATGGGATTGTTAGGACCTGGTATTCCGCCCTGTGCAAGCTGATTCGCAAGGTTTGCAGCGACGTCGTTCGAGTTGACGTCGCTGCCTGTACTTTGAAGTGGTGTGTTGCCAGATAGTATTGCGCCGACATCAATACCATTGCCTTGGCCCTGTGGCGAGATCTGGCCCAGTGGACTTCCTTGCTGTTGTGTATTGCTTTGTCCTGAACTGCTCATCTGGCCTGGCGCCGGTCCACCAAGCCCTGCGCCAGCATCGGGTACCCCCAGTTGGGCAGCTCTGGCAACGATACGTCCCACGCCTTGTTGTTGTTGTTCCTCCTCGGTGAAATCGCCAAGGTCATATCTCTCCAGTCTGTCGGTTCCAGATATCAGGTTCTCTATCCTCTTTCCCTCTACTCTTACTCCATTGACGTTGTTGCGGGGATTAAATACTCCATCGGCAGCTCCCTACGCGATGATTAGCAAGCTGATGCGATATTGATGTATAATGCGTACTGCTCCAATCAGCAGAAGCGCCGTCAAAGATGTGCTCAAGCGGCGCATTCTTGATATGTGAACGCAATCGCCTAATCAGAGAGGATAGCAATAAGAGAAAATTAAATTAGTAAGTACATCAACAGCACGGCTGCGAAAGAATTGAAAAGAACGTCGTAACACGCAATACTCTCTCAAAGCCTGCGCAGCAGCGAAAGGGAGTGAGGAAGAGACAGAGTGGCAGACGCGCGACGAGACCAGACAGTCCGGATGAAAACGAGCGTGAGGTCCCGAACGACGAGTCCAAACCTTCGAAAAGCATGCCTGAGGCGCGAAAGCATACTACTTAACAAGGTCCGACAACCTCCCCGCTCATTCTGTTTCTAAGAGTGCAACGAGTTTGAGCGTGCCAGTCCACGCGGCTACTCGCACCGCACCTGGGGCGTCTCATGGGCCGGGCCTAAGTCCCAGTACAGCAGCCGGCAATGGCATTGTCGGCTTCACATAGCCAAGGATGTCGTATCCTGGGTGGACCGCACCTGATTCACGATCGACAGGATCCTGGAAGCCCAAGTTGGGAGCTGTCAAGCCTCACGATAGTCTGGCCACGCGCTGTGTCGCGACGTCTGAGACGCGACATGCAACAAGGCGACGCGCCTCACACCGGGGGTGTTTCACGACGTGCCTGTATCGAGAGCGCATCGTTCAGTGTGGCGAGGTCGCTTAGTATGCTGCTTTTTTTTGTTCTCAACGGGCAGAAATCTGATTGCGGGGTGAGTGAGGGTGCACATGCAACAATGCCGTTCAATGTTGTTGTTGGTCCATGTTCTGAGCGAAGATCGCGGGCGGAAATCAACAAGCACCCGATCGCGCTTGGCATCGATGATGCGGTCATCAGTCCTCCTAAACGTCCGCTTTGAGTGACAAAGCCAACGGAATCGGTCGAACTTTGGTCGCACAGCCATATTATCGGGGCGCAGCAGACGCGAGTGCGAAAGCTAGACGAATGTTTATATGTACAAGCTGCGCCGTCCGCAGAAGCTTCACTCTGACCACATCGTGAGTCCAACACATTCAGCAAAATGGGCGCCGTCCACGTTCTCGACGACTACTACCTCGCCATCACCTTCCTCGTCACTGTCGCCTACCAGCTGTTCTTCTTCGCCATCGCTTTCAGCTTCAAGTTCGACAAGCTGACGGATTTCGCTGGCGGTACAAACTTCGTTTTGCTGGCGGTTCTCACGCTATCCTTTAGCGAAGACAGAGACCAGGCGCGCAATGTAGTGGTTTCGCTGTTCATCATGGCGTGGGCAGCTCGATTGAGCGGCTTTCTGCTTTTCAGGATCCTGAAAACTGGCAAGGACGACAGATTCGACGACAAGCGCGACAAGTTCTGGAGTTTCTTGGGATTTTGGATATTTCAGATGTTTTGGGTGTGGACGTGTTCTCTACCTGTGACCATCCTCAATTCGCCAAAAGTCGCCGAGTCCGGTCAGCCCGGGTTTGGAACGGGATGTGATATTGCGGGCACTATTCTGTTCGTAATTGGCTTCATCATGGAGAGCGTGTCCGACGTTCAGAAATTCCGATTTCGTACGGCGCATGGGAGCGACGGTGCAGTCTGCGATGTGGGATTCTTTGCTTGGACCCGGCATCCGAACTACATGGGCGAGATCCTCGTACAGTTTGGTGAGCAATGAAGTTGAATTATTATGGGCCCCGCTGACATTTCTAGGCATCTTCACGATCGCTGTGTCGCCTGCGGCAAACGATTACTTGTCAGGCGGTCCAAAGGCCGCCCTATACGCTTCAATACTGGGACCAATCTTCCTTACCTCTCTACTCATGTTTCTGTCCGGTCTGCCGTTACAGGAGCGACCTGGAGCGAAGAAGCGATACGAGAAAGGCAGCCACTGGCCTGAATATGAGCGCTACCTCAAGCGCACGAGCATCCTCCTTCCTTTCCCACCTCAGCTATACGAAAAGTTGCCGGTGATCTTGAAGAGAACCATCTTCCTGGAGTTTCCGATCTATGTATTCGACCCAGCGAAGCATGCAGATCAAAGCAAGGTCCAAGCCCGGTCGGCGGAGGAAGGACAAGCTCGACGAAGTGACGAGCAAGGCTTGAGGAATTGATACCACATACTCGGCGCCTCACGTACTCCGATGCCGTGGTATTACTACAAGCTAGACAATTAATCGTAAACTTAATGATGTTAGTGCTCGTATCTGGCCTTCTCACGGTGTTTACTTATCCGTCCGGAAACCCGATCGTTAATTCCGTGGTGACGCAGTGGGGCACTTGGCTCTCAGCATACATCTTCTTTTCCTCGAAATTGTGGCAGCCACTTTGATAGTCTCGAGACGCAAAGAGGAAGAATTCGCGCTCCGGGCCGGCGCATTGCAACACGTGTTTGACGAAGTTGGTTTCCAAACAACGAATGCGCCAAGACGAGACGCCAACCTCGCCCATCTTGATCCACAGACAACAAAACACGAAACATGTTTCCGACACTTTCTGCCTTGAGTCAGACCTTCAGTCTATGCTCACCGCTGCCACAACGACTCTCGGATACCCCAGCAACCACATCATCGAGATGGACAGCCCAGCAAGATCTCTATTCAGCGTGGAGCGTGAATGAGGATGCGAAGAACAAAGCGATCAAACTCGGCGATGCCGCTATTGCTGAGTTCGAGAAAGCAAGCCACAAAGCACAGGTCAAGGCCGGTCACATCGAGCTCTACTCGCCCAAGTACTACGCAGCATGTACATTCGGTGGAATCATGGCATGTGGCCTGACACACACAATCGTCACGCCTCTCGATCTAGTCAAATGCCGTCGCCAAGTCGATTCAAAAATGTACACAGGCAATTTCCAAGCCTGGGGCAAGATCGGCCGTGCCGAAGGCTTCCGTGGCGTCTTCACCGGATGGGGCCCGACGTTCTGGGGTTACACGGTGCAGGGCGGCTTGAAGTATGGCGGCTACGAGTTCTTCAAGAAGTTCTACGGCGATCTTGCAGGCGAAGAAAATGCCCAGAAGTACAAGACGCTGATTTACCTCGCGGGATCTGCTTCCGCTGAGTTTATCGCCGATATTGGACTGTGTCCCTTCGAGGCCGTCAAGGTGCGAATGCAAACCACAGTTCCACCCTTCGCCACAGGCACACTGAAAGGTATCTCTACTATCACGACGAAAGAAGGATTCGGCGGCTTGTACAAAGGCCTGTATCCGCTTTGGGGCCGACAAATTCCTTACACAATGATGAAGTTCGCTTCATTCGAAACTATCGTCGAGATGATATACAAATACCTTCCTGGGTCCAAAGCAGACTACAGTAAGGCAGCGCAAACTGGTGTTTCCTTTGTCGGCGGCTACGCTGCTGGTATATTGTGCGCAATCGTCAGCCACCCAGCTGATGTGATGGTATCCAAACTCAACTCGAGTCGCCAGCCTGGAGAGACCTCAGGTGCTGCTGTTGGGCGAATTTACAAGGACATTGGCTTCGGAGGACTTTGGAATGGATTGCCGGTCCGTATTGTGATGATTGGGACACTCACTGGTTTGCAGTGGATGATTTACGATTACTTCAAGATTTTCATGGGATTACCTACGACAGGAGGGGCGCCTCCAGATGAGGCTGGTAAGAAGTAGGGGTTAACGTGCTCAAGTGCGAAGTAGTGTCGCAACATACTGAGTGTTACACGAAGACGCTCGTATGCTTTGAACCACCGACCTTCGCGTAAAGGGCAACGAGACTTCGTGATAAAGCCGTGTGGTAGCTCGCGGTTTTGTAACATTCCCATATTGTCAGCAAGGCGGCGTGGCGCCAGATCTCAGCTCCCACACATTAATTATCATCATGATATGACGTCCGTAATATTCCGAGTACTGTACCGAAGCGACTCAGAGAAATACTTGCTGCGAGCTCTCATGTTGTTTTCGAAAGCAGCGAAGTCGTCTTCATCAGCTATCTCTAGACTCTGCATACCTTTGGTAACTAATTCCCACACGCATTTCCCAGATGTGATATGATGCTGATTGTAACAAGAAGACTTTTCAGTAAAGTATCACGGGAGTAGCTACCAGTACTTAGCAAGGTAACTTTGTGAGGGCTAAGGCTGAATTAGCCCAAGATTCGATGATTGTTTGTCAATCTTGCTTGGCTTCAAAAGACTGTCTAAACATGCTTCCAAAGAAGATTTGGGTAGGCGCTGAAGGTAAGCCTTATTATCGTATCAACATATAGGTGGGGAGTAGCACGCAGGACGTGAAGTCAGCACACAGAGGGTCGTAACGTAACAGGACAGTTGCGCACAAGAGCGATAGTGGCGATAGGCAGATAGTGACATGTGACTTTTAGTAGGTCGTGGATGCGCAGGGAGACATTGGACTTAATACTTTCGGCAGAAATCGAGACGGACTTGCTCGACATGAGGGCTAAACGACCTGTGCTAGGTATAGACACATGGCATCATTTCCGAGAATGCATTGGGCAGGGATCTTGCACCCTTGAGCACCGGATCCCTGCAGCCATCCCGTTCTGTTTTCTATATTAACTGGTGACAGTAGCGGGAATGTGTATGTAGTGTGACGTGTCGCAGGGTCAGCACAGGTTTATTGCTTCAACGCAGTTCCCCCTCACATGTGTGAATGTCATGGAGGTATCTTTCAACAAATTTTCGCGCACTCTCAAAGCAAGTAATCGCATCTCCAAAGTGCAGCTCCATTGAAGATGTGGGTAACTCTTTATTTACAGTGATCCCTACTAACGTAAAGTGAGGTGCACGCATACTACTACGATTATCGTCGAGATCGATGAGAATGGCAGTAGGAAAACGCGAACAGAGCTTAGGAGAGAGGATTGCGGGAGGGCAACGTGCCCAACGTCCGACAATAATCCGAATCGGCGTGTTCAACAGGCCTTAGGCTGTCTTGAACCTATTTCCTACGACTTTTGAAAACATGATACACAGATGGCAAAGGTTCAGATATGGGTGGTTAAGCTCAGACATCTCTTTTTGTGTTTGGAATCAAGTCGATATTACAGACTGACAGTATACACACATCAAGACGCTCATGCAAGCAGCCCGCAGGCGACATGAGTATTGTGTGCACAACAATCTTCATGGATCTAGCGTTGCTCCTGTGCCTTTCTTAGAAGCCAGGCCTCTAGTTTCCCCACAGCAAGTTCATCATGACATTGAGCTGATGTGGAATAATCCTCGTCTATCCAGCCGGAAGTACCCCCTGAGAGAAGGCCTTCTCCAAATTTTCTGCAAGACCCAAAATCTAGCAGGATTGGATTGTCATCGCTATCAAGAGCAATGTTTGTGGGATTGAGGTCGTTGTGCGCGAGTCCAAAAGAATGAAGATGCTTCACAGCCGCACGGATACCATGCATGCAAGCATCAACATCAAGAGGATGCGGAACATCCTCGTGACGGTATTGCAGGATAACGCTGTATTTCTCGAGGGCAATACCGGTAATTCGACCGCGATTGACAGTGCACCCATGAAACTTGATAATGTTCGGATGAGGATGCTGGTTGAGGAACTGTAACACCTCCGCTTCACCGAGTAATAATTTGGGCAGAAGCTTTGCCTCCGCCTCGTTGTCAAGACATAATAGCTTAGGTCGCTTGATATAGGACTGATTCCGAATTTCCTCTGATGTTGAAGATAGAGTAGTGGTCTTCAGTGGATATATCCTCTCGTCCGGAACTCGTTGCAGAATTCGATTCAGATCCTGAACAGTCAAATCGTATTTCCTTATATCCGTTGTCTGACCAAACCATGCTCTGTCGTGGTCGTCGATGTATGTGAAGGTTGATCGGATGAATGCGCCGGTCCCTATGTTCTCTACTTCGCAAAGGGACGTCAAATCTTTCTTTGAGCGGATGTTGGCGCCGATGCATATGTCACCGCACATTGTTTACCGTTGCCGAAGTGGACGCAGGGCGGAGACGCAGGACATATATGAGGTAAAGTAACCCCTCAGATAGCATCTTCAGATCATCAATTAGCAACGCAGGGCTGAGGATACAACAGCTTTGGAGAAGCAACACACCATGCGCACGTATCTCATGCCATCAGCAGTCACGAAGATAAGAAGCGACTCCGCGAAACACTGATCGCTGACCTCGAGGATATGTGCTGTATTATTGCTAGAGTAATGGAAAATGAGCTGAAGCGCAATGCTCCTGCGCTAGGGGTGGCAAAACGGTTCAAATTCGATTTTGCTCGTGCCTCGCCAAAGCCTGCAACAATCACGTCTTGCGCGCAAGGTCAGTCGCCATGGAGCCGGAGTGGTCGCTTTCAAACACCGCAGTCATCAGTGGGATTGCTGCCGCTTAGTCACCTCACCCGACGAATCATTGGTGTCGGCCTTATCTTGTTGCGATCGGGACGGAGATCTGACCTCACACATCGACAACATGGTTACAACAAAGCCGTCTACTCGCCTGCCACATGTTCGGCATGTTCCTTGGCCCTTTGTTTTGTTGGACGACTAACAGCCAAATGCCCGGTTCGGACTCGGACCTTCTTTCCATCCCGCGTCGCCAATGGTTAGAGAAGCTTTAGATGCGATTGCGTCATTGCTTGAGATTGAAGCGGCCTGAACGATTGTCTTGTAAAGAGCAAATATAAGAGGCTGTTGTCGCGTTTGATCTGCCACCCCAGTCTACCGTACAATCTGACACCAGCTTTAACGGACCTTAAGATACACCTTTTGCTTTTGCGGCATTTTTGAATAGCTCGACGAATCATCATGTCCACACAACCTATTCACTCAACTGGCCGTGGAGGTGAGTTTGAGCCTGGCCCCAGTCATTGTTTGCACAACACAGGTGCTGACCATATGTAGGCGCTGGCAACATCGGCCCCGACAGTAAGCCAGTTCCATGTACGAACTGCATGCGAGACATACACTGACTTCGTACATACACCTCTAGCCAACGTCTACACCGATGGCGGCATTGTCCGTGAAGGCGTCCAGGGCGAGAGCGTTGATGGTGACTTCTCTACCGGTCGCGGTGGTGGTAAGTAGCAAATGCACGACCTGTGAGACAGACGCTGACTCTGTGCCTACACGTCTACAGCTGGTAACATTGGCAAGTCTCCTCGCCTAGACGCTCAGACCGACCGTGGAAGACGCTCCGTGGACATGGTCCCTGAGGTTGACCAGAGGCCAGGATACGACGACTTCCACACAGGGGTAAGACAAGCATCACCCTCACAGGGTGCATTTCGATACTAACGATTGTTCAGCGCGGCGGCGCAGGGAACGTCTACAAGGAGAAGCATGGCGGTCACAGCCATAGCCAGTCTCCCGACCGTCAGGGCGCCCTTGGAAAAATCAAGCAAGCTTTGCACCTCGACAAGGACAAGAAGCATGAGCCGTCCCCACTCGCAAAGGAACCACCCGCGACGAATAATTAGATGTGATACCCAAACGACCGAGCCCACTGCGATAGGAGGAAGGATGATGATTGATTGTCGATGATACCTCCGGCCATGAGTTCTTACCAGACGGCCGATGTTTTCTTTCCATAGAAGTTGGAATTATGAACACTCATTCATATGCTGTTCCATGCATCGTGAGACTGCGCATGAGCTTGTTCCTCACTACGGCGAACTAGAGCCAAGCATGGCGGGATTGGTCTGAGTGCTTGGACCACGTGGGGCAGTGAAGCTTGCGACTTTCGTCATTTGGCTTGTGAACTTCAACTCTTACGAGCTTGAAAAGCTTCCGCACTCGACCACAGTATACACAATGAGCGCAAACTCGCAAGATCCAGAGGCACTGGTGCACTCATATGATCCAAATCACCCAGCAAACCATATTTGCACACTGTGCGCAAAATTCTACAATCTAGGCTGGGTACGACGAGCCCTCCTAGGTTACATAGACTCAGCGTGAACATCGTAAAGAGATCATGACTGACATGTTTCACGGCCCAGGTGACAGGAACTGGGGGAGGGACCAGTATTCGCCATGAAGACAAAATCTACATTGCGCCGAGCGGCGTGCAGAAAGAGCTCATGAAGCCCACCGATATGTTTGTGATGGACTTCAACAGCAAAGAGTATCTTCGCAAGCCTCAGGTAGGAGCGCAACATTGGTAGAACGCGCTCACACTCACACCAGTCTAGGTTCTCAAACCTTCTGCCTGCACACCTCTCTTCCTCGCCGCCTTCGAACGCGGTGCCGGTTGTTGCATTCACACGCACTCGCAATGGGCTGTGCTCGTCACACTACTCGTCGAACGCGACTTTGGCCCCGACGCATGCTTCGAGATCGAGGAGATTGAACAGATCAAGGGCATACCCAAGGGTCGCGGCAAGCAGGGCAACCTAGGCTACTACGACCGCCTGCGCATACCCATCATCGAGAACACAGCACACGAGGAGGACCTGCGAGAGAGTTTGGAAGCGGCTATGGAGAAGTATCCGGATAGCTATGCGATCCTTGTGAAGAGGCACGGAATGTGAGTGCATACTGCGGTGTAGGAGTTGGGCTGTAAGATGCTGACGTCTGACAGATATGTGTGGGGCGACAACGTGCACAAGGCAAAGACGCAGTGTGAGAGTATTGATTACATCTTACAGCTGGCGGTGGAAATGAAGAAGCTAGGCCTGCCGTGGACAAAATCATAACGGCTAGCATCGGTCCCTACGATAGCCTTGCACAAGAAAGCTCCCTGCCTCATCAGAGAACCAGATCACATTCTAGTGGCGATTGCTACTTGGGTCATTTGGCCACACCAGTCGAGCGAGTAGTTGCGAGTTCGGCCACGAGAGCGATATCGCCTGCGGAAACTAATATATACAGAACGATTAGCAGCATATCCTTCATGAACTGCATTGTCTTACTGGTCAACCTGGGATCATCAGCAAAATACAGCTCACGGCAGTAGTCATCCGAGGAATCAATGACTAATAAAATCTTCACAACCTCCAACGTTCATAGGCCACAAATCCGGTTTGGTGTAGACAATTTCTGCTGTCATCGCGCTACTGATGTCTTTGAACTCGGCAAATTTCCCTATCTAGATTCTACGGATTATAACATGCTCTTTAAGTCTGTCCAGTCAAAATTGATCGCCCTAAAGAGTAAGCAGCATATTAGGGCTACCCGTGGTCATCAAGCTTCGCCTCAAGAGTACATGCCCGCAGCCGCAGCCCAGGCTTGCCAACGTCAGCAAGACCAGATATTTGAATGGCTCAAATTTCTTCACATATAAACAGGTCTTGTCTAGCTCCACGGATAATTTCGCAAAGCGTTTCTTGCTCGCTTTGGAACCATGGCGCCGTCATTGCCCACCACCACCACTACCACCCTGCGTGAATACGTCGACAACGCTACCAAGTCCACTAGTTCAGCGCCCCTCCCAGGCGTATTTCTTCGCATTATTGATGCTCAGAACAATGTTCTATTTTCTCATGGCTCCGGAGACTCCATAACACCCACTGCCGACTCTCTCGTATACATTCAATCGCTAACCAAGTTGGTCGGCGCCATCGCTTTCATGCAACTCGTCGAACGCGGACTGGCCTCGCTCGACGACCCGAAAGTTATCACAGCACACCTTCCCGAACTCGCTGCCCAAAAAGTCCTAACAGGCTACTCAACCGACAACGACGGCAAGAAACTCTGGCACTTCGAAGACCGCGTCGGCGACATCACACCCCGCATGCTACTCAACCACACCTACGGCGGCGGCCACACGTACTTCAACAAGCTCTTGCTAGAGTACTTCCAAGATAAAGGCATATGGGAAACCACAAACGAAGCAACAGACACATACGCCACTGTTCTCAACTCCCCACTCCTATGGCACCCCGGTACACAAACCAACTATGGCCAAGGCCTGGACTGGATCTCCGTCCTCATCGAACGCCTCACCAAGCAGGCATGTGCAGACTACTTGCAAGCCAACATCTTCGACCCCCTGGGCCTCGAAAGCACAGGCTTCGAGCCCGCATTCGGCGGCGACATACTCTCCAGACCAGAAAGTCACGGACGCTTCTGGCCCCGCATACTCAAAACGCCAGATGGATCCATGACTCTCGACCCACCCAATGGCTCAGATAAAATCGTACGTGAGGATCCATACCCGTCTGGATCCCACCACACCGGCGCCCTGGGAACAGGCCTCGTGTCTAGCGCATCCGACTATACACGTATCGTATCCATCATGCTCCCACAGAACTCAGGTGTCGACCCCGTATCTTCGCATCGCGTCCTCTCTCCTGCGTCTGTACGTGAGATAAGCACAGCGTGCCTACCGTCACACCTGCAGCATCAGCGCCAAGTCCCCGAATCGGGCGGCACGCCGATCATTGTGCCTGTTGCGTTGGACGCGGCGCACTTGGATCCTAAGGGCAGCTTCGGAATCGCATGTGGTGTGCAGGGCGCGGATAGGGTGTTGCAAGACGGGAAGAGAGGAAGGAGTAAGGGGAGTGTGTATTGGTATGGTGCGGCGAATACGGATATGTGGGTTGATGGGGAGAAGGGGATCGTAGTGTTTGCTAATGGGAATTATTATCCGTGGAATGACGAGGCTTGGGTGAAGTTTGTGGCCGGGGTGGAGGGGCTGGTGTATGAGGGGTTAGAGTAGTCAGTGAAATTTGAAGCATGCGATAAAGGGCATGGAAGTTAAAGTCCAAAATGTGCTTGAATGGTTCTGTTGAATCTTGATTCATACGGTCTGCTTTGCAAGGGCTGATCTAGCCCAAGTGCTGTGAAGTGATATGAAGACAAAGTGAGAAGATATGAACTTGAGCCGTCCTGGTGGCTGCGCGGTGATAATGCCGCCCCTTGCCATGCAAGCAAACGCCATTGAAATGTTGTTACACGCCTACCGAAAATGATAATTTCCCGAGAAGCCTTGAGCTGCTCTCGCTTTCTTTTCTCCCTGCTCATCACCCGAGTCGTTATTTCTAGGAGGCAGCTTTGACCTCCAGCGCGCCATTAGCGCTCTCCTTCGTCAATTGCCCTTCAGTTTCCATTTTCACTGCCGGCGTTGCTGTCGCCGATCGGTCCTCGCCAAGCACATCTGGGCGCCATTTTCTCAGCAACTTGCCAGCACTCGGTTTCGAGCGGTCGTTCTCCTGCCACATCTCTGCCAGGGTGTCCACGACAATAGTCCTAACAGGTGGCCTGAACATATACAGGTATTGAAGTGACGTGCATGCCAGATCGATACGCTCGGGGTCCTTGGCCATGGTTTTGAGGCGGGACAATATCTGATGATCGAGGCCTGGGATCTCTGAGAGGAAGCGCATCAGAATTTTGTCCGTGTGCTCAACGAAGCCGAGGATGCCGTCAAACATGCGAAGAGTGCAGCGCTGGTAGTTTCCCTTTGGCGCATCGGCGGTCGATGAGGTATGAGCGTTCGTCCCGTTTTTTGTCGAGCTCCTCGATGATTGTGCCAGTATCTGGTCGTTGTACCACTCTTCATTCAGCCAGGATATCGCAACATCGATCCTTCTCTTCCAATCGTGGATGATATAGTCATACAGCTGATCTCGTACTGCTTCGCTGATAGAGAAGCTACCTTTGGAACTCTTGACAGCAAACTCATCCTTGACGCCGGCATCAGGATCATCGAGCCCAGCACTTGCCCGTGTGGCTAGTCGCGAGAGGATTGTGATCCATGCGTCTCGACCGAAGTCAGTTGCGGCAAGCCGGTTGAAGCCCGACTTTATGGCCTTGCTCTTTTGGTTCTCGTCAACACTTGACAGCATGCCGAACGCTCGGTAGACAGTTTGGTCACCGTACTTTTGCACATCTTGTTCAGAGAGTGGCGGCGCCTCTGGAAGCTTGTATGTTGCAAGTGCGGTTGCCGGTGCTGGTTGCGGAGGGTGGTCGATCGGTGGGAGCCCATCGAGTCTATTGACGACTTGCTCTGCATCTTCCGGCTCAAAGTCGGGCTCGTATTCTTCTTCGTCTTCGGCGGCTGGTGGTGCTGGTGCCTGAGCAGCTGCTTGTCTCGATGCGGCCTGACTGAGGCTGAGGTATCTTGAACGTACAATCTGAGTGAGTGTTAGCTGCCATTCACGTCGTAAATCTGTTTGGGCAGGTGACTAGGCGAGGCATCGGAACACGGCCGCCTAGCCACGGGGTTCGGCCTGTCGCAAGATCTCTAAAGCATGATCACGTACATGGATGGCATGATCCAGCTTCTGTGCGTCAACGGACTGAAGCACAGGCACGACAATCCTCAGCAATTGCTCTGGGTCCTTGAAAGCTTGCACGTCGAAGTTCACAGAGCTACTACCCTCAGGGTCGAGAGTATATAGCTGACCCCAGCTGACCTGACCCGAGGGAAGAGGTGTGATAGACTGCGCACGTGCTGGAATCTCAGCTGCAAGTCGTTGTCTCTTGGCTGGATCGAGGCCGTCGGTTGGCTCTACAGGCGCCGGGCGTTTCCGGTTGGACTCGTCTAAGAGTTCTATACGCGTGCGATGCATGTGCTCTAGATACTGCTGTATTCGTCCATTGACCGGGTTATCAGGGTTCCTGTGTGATACATCAGCAGCTGGCTCAAGCACGATACCGAGGGTCGCGCTTACCTCTTCATGATGTTCATCATCAATGCGCGCGTTGTGCGCTCTATCGACTTGATGAGCACCTTGTTCTTGGGCGTCATGGGCGCATTTGCGAGCTTCAACGGATTGAACTTGAACAGGCTTGACAATATCTTGTTCGCAGCAATTGGTCGACGGTGGATCAACATGCCCAGACTGTTGAGGGTTGCAGTTATCACGAGCCCATCACTACGTCCTGTTAGATCTGCTGGAACATATAGCGAGGATCTGTCTGACCTGTGGTCCCCATGTATGATATCCAACAATCGATCCAGCAGTCCATGTCCTTCAGCCTCGAGGCTCGCGTAGGGTATAATCGGGTGGTCGCGCTGTACAAGGGCGAGCGAGATGTCGCTGTGATCGGGCCTCTGCGAGACATGAGCATGATGTGGTGATATTTGGCATGAGGTACCACCTACCCTAGGGTCGACAATGCCTGGCGTCTGAACCAAGACCACGCGCTGGAGGAACTTAATGCAGCATATCCGTACACCGGGTGCGGCGGTATCCATGCGGCGCAGGATGCTCGACTTGATGGCCGACATGATCTCCCAGTTGGAGGCATCGTGGGGATGTGAGACACTGGGACACGTTCAAGAATAAGAGAGGGTTCAACATAGCTGCAAGCAGGTAGACGCGAGGCTCTCTATGCGACATGACGGTGCATATTACACATTTGACACGCAGGGGTCTATCTGATGCGTGAAGGATGGACTTACGTGTGCTTGTAGACGAGCGGGTACACACTCGCAGCCGCCTGGACAACGCTCTTGGTGACGGCCTTGTCTTCGACATTCTCGATGAAGCCCTTCAGGGTGGGCAGCACAGAAGACGCCGCGTTCTCCTTTGCTTCAGGCGGCCATGTGGGGGACGCAAAGGCTTCGGCGATGAATTCAGCACCCCAGCGCTGGAGGTCAACACTCTGATTGTCTGCACTGTAGCCGATGATAGGAAGCACGCCCGGTATGATGGTAGGATAGTAGCTACCGTCGCCTAAGGCGAGTGACCGAGCTGACTCGAGCTGCTGCAGCGTTTGCGCATTCATGATGGTGGTTGAGCGCGCAGATCACGGGTTGAGCCTTGTTCCTTTGAGAGTGAGGTTGAAGGGGTGGCGCGGCTTCTTCACGCGCGCGTTGATGCAGTCAAAGTAATCGCGCGACAAAGCACTTCTGTAGTTGCCGCCGCTCGCTCTCCCATGCCCAGCAGTGCTAATAACTAATGCACGAAGGAGTGTGAAGAAGGAGAAGTATGCGCTCGGTGGTGATGGCTTGCTCGTGCCCGGTGAGGTCAGTGACCAGCGTTGCTGGTGAACGTTGCGCGAGGGCGCTAACTTAGGAGAATCTGCTTAGTCAGCAAGAAAGTCGAAAGCATCACCGCGGCGAAGTTGATCGGTCTTTCCCCGCAGGCGTCTGAGAGTCTCAACGAGCCAACATGGGATAGTGAGTGTCTATAACGGTGTGTGCTCGCGAGTCAATCACTGATCTGGGCAGCAAACCCTTCCGTTCGACCTACTATGACGACCGCATGCGGGCCTCGCCGGCTCTGCTGCGAACTCGCGCGCCGTACCTGGTCAAGAACACAATCACCGGCGCGGCCATCTGCACGCTCGTGATTGGCATATGTATGTACATGTGTTCACCTATACGGTAGTGTCTGACATTCAGCAGACACCTACACCATCAGGGCCATTTCCCAGGACGAGTTCGACGATGTCATTGTACCTGATGAGCCTGCAGTACGACCAGCGCAGCAGCAAGCACAGCAATTGTCAGGCGGTACTACTGTGGCTGTTCAGCAAGCTCTCGATGCGCGAAAGTGAAGGAAACTACAAAATGTACATTGGTGTATAGATGTACATATGCATTGGGCCGGCGCAATGGGCATATGGGACGAATACCACATCATGATTGCACTTTAAAGCCATCCTTCCTCTTCTACATGTGGGCTTTGATTCGAGGTACTTACGCAGTGCGTAGACCTGCATAGTGTAAGGTTGCTATGTCTCTACGCACTGGCTTGCTTTCCATCACCAGTGCTCATAGCCCATCCTATCTCAACTCTTTTGATCGCTGTCAACAGATCAAAGCTGCTTATGCAACATTTGGCAGACCGATTTCTTTCTAACATCTTCCTGCACATCAGTATCCTTTCATAGTGGCATTCTTGCGAAGCTCTGATCCGCCGTTTAGTTATCGGAGAAATCGCCGAAAAACTAGTTCATCTACTCACAAACAACTTCTAATACTTGTTCTTCGTTCTTTCATCCATCTTTATGGCTCCTACTGACCGCGGGAAACAAACCATGTTTTTGTTTCTGATCAGGTCTGGAATTGGATAGGCGACTACCTCTTGCGATCAATGACGTAAGGGGCATTGCGATCGATCCGGACGCTTTGATCGCTTCAGTTCAGCCGCCATGAGCAATTTCGCCATGCGCGCCAACCATGTCTTTCCTCGTCACTTCTTTCTCTTCTTGCTCATTTCTCGAGCAGAAATTTGCCCAAACGAGCACCCACCCCGTGCCAACTTTTCAATCGGCAGTGCTCGGTGACCTCCATTGACTTTCCGCTTGCATGGCGCCTGCACAGGTTTCTCCACTGCGACAATTTTACTGGAATCTGGCGACACGATGAGCGCGACCACCGCAACAGCTGCAAAGCTGAAAGAAAAACTCACCAGCGACGAAACATCATCATCCAAAACCGAGGCTGCGATAAAATTCACACAACAAGCAGAGCGCCTGGGACAATTTACACCAAGTCAAGAAAACGATGATACTGGATCGACTCAGGCAGTCGAGGCGAAGTTCATAACGGCGCAAGATCCAATTATTGAGACTGCGGATGGTCGTCGACTGCCAGCAGTTCCCATAGAAGAAGCGACCCGGCTCAATAAGCTGCGTAATGAGATCGAAAGCCGTGATGCATTCCCAGACGCGCCAGTTGAGCCGAGAACTCGTATAGCCAAGGACGGCACCGTGCATGGCCTACTGACGGCAGAGCAAGAGGAGACAGGAGAAGGGAAGTCAGATGCGGCACTCGGTGACGCGAAAGCCCCATGGCGGACCAGCCCTCTCTTCCCACCCCTTCCCATGTATGGGCCACCTACTTTGATGAGGAAGGTTCATTGCTGGACCTTCCGAATCTCTTCCGCCATCTTGTCGTTTTTCTTCCTGCTTGTGATCATCCTAGGTGCAGCGTTCACATCCATACCCGGTTGGATAAAGAAGTTGGGACTGTTGATCACATTTCAGAATCCCGACAAACGACGGCCATTCTACGAGGAGGAGAACAGGCGAAAACGATCGAGGACGGTAGCTGAAAAGGCTTGGCAGAAACGACAACGACCGCCCATCAAGAAGACGGCAAGCGACGATGTTGAGAATCAGAGCGAAGAAGAATTTGTCCCACTGGAAGGTGGACCAGATCCTCTGAAATGCGATGTACGCATCTATGCACGTCGCGTCGGGCTCGATTGCGAGATCTTCGACGTACAGACTGAAGACGGATTCATCATCGAGCTATGGCATCTCTACAATCCCCGAGACTACAGACGCACACGAGAAACACAAAGAACGCCACACTCTGCTGACATCTTCCCTGAACCCGGCTCACCGGGTAGTTCAGCATCCCAGTACGCTGATGGCAATAAAAAGTACCCAGTGCTCATGATCCACGGGTTACTACAGTCCGCTGGCGCCTACTGCACGAATGATGACGATAGTCTGGCTTTTTTCCTTGCGAAGAGTGGTTACGATGTATGGCTCGGCAACAACCGCTGTGGCTTCAAACCACGGCACGTCATGCTCAAGTACGACGACCCGAGAATGTGGGCCTGGAATATCAGACAGATGGGTGTATTGGACCTGCCAGCCCTCGTTTCACGCGTTTTGACGGAGACAGGCTTCGAGAAGCTAGGCCTCATCGCTCACAGCCAGGGCACTACCCAGACACTAGTCGCACTCGCAAAGGAGCAAAGACCAGAGATTAGCGACAAGATTTCGGTCTTCTGTGCACTTGCTCCAGCTGCATACGCGGGTCCACTTATCAAGAAAGCGCAGTTCAAGTTCATGAGTGTCATCTCCCCACTCATGTTCCGCATGATCTTCGGCATCCACGCGTTCATCCCGCTCATGATGACCATGCACTCGCTTCTACCTGGAAGCCTATATGGCGACATGGGCTACCGCGTCTTCGCGTTTCTGTTTAACTGGACAGATGACCGCTGGGAGCGAGACCTGAAGTACCGCATGTTCCAGTTTGCCCCGGTTTATGTTAGTGCGGAAAGTATGCGATGGTGGCTTGGACGCGAGTGCTTTGCGAAGCAAAAGTGCATTCTTGCTACTCGCGAAGAAAAGACGATGGAGGACAGGGAAGACGAGAGGGAAGATCGCAAAACTACGCGCGCAATGTCTTCAGGTGACGACTCTGACGACGACGACTATTCCGAAGACTCACAGCCTAGTACAAACGCGCTGAGGAACAAGCGCAATTTACAAAGGCGAATTAGCACGAACGCACGTCACGCCTGGTACGGTCCCAATACGCCTCCCTTCGCACTCTGGGTGTGCGGTGCAGACGATCTAGTGGATGGCCGCCGTCTTCTCCGTCGTTTTGAGCGTGGTCGCGAGCCTTTCGTTGATGTAGTACACTCTAAAGTCATCGAGGGCTACGAGCACCTCGACGTTATATGGGCCATGGACGCGATTGAGAAAGTGGGAAAAGAAGTCAGAGAAGTGCTTTGGAAGACTGCTCCAGAGTCGGCGAGAAGTGTTTGCCGCACGCCCAAAGGCTGCGAGGAGGTTGATGATTTCTATAAGAGAAGGGACGAGCAGCGAGAGAATGCGACGAGGGAGCTGGACGTTACGGCTGGCGAGTGGTCGAAGAAAGGGGCTGAGCAGGTCCGTGGCGGTAGCGGTGAGGGCGACAGGGACCTCGAGGCTGAGATCAAGGAGACGAAAAAGACGGTGCTTTCAGGAAAGTAGATGGATCGGTTTCGCGTTGTCCGCATATACACTTGGGCTTGTATTTTTCTTTTCCGCACACATATACCCTTTGCATACGCCATAGTTCTAGCAAATATACCGCACCGTGCCACAGCATATTGATACACATCCACACCGCCTTGTCATGAAGCCAAAAGTACACTACCTTGTCGCACCAACAAATCCGCAGCTCAATCAATCGGACAGTAACACATCGCACGCCTCACCAACTACTCGCCAAGGTGTGACTCACAGCCTTGCCTCGTATCTCGCATCGATATACCTTGACGCCCTCTCAGCTGACACCGCGTGGCCCCCCGCGACGCCTCATTCGCCAATGGCGCGTCGCATGTCGCATGTGTGGAGGTGGCCTGATTCGCAACGCGCTACTTCCCGTATCTCTAATCTGGAGGGGCGGACGTTCGGAAGGTCGTCAAAGTATATAAAGACTAGCATCGCCGCTTGAACTATACCTCTGCAAGTTGATTCTCTTGCTTTCTTCAAGCTCTGAACGTGCGAACATCACTCTTCTCGTCGCGAAAAACATCGCACTTTTCACCAACCTGCAAGAATGTCAGACACCACCAAGAACGACGATGCGCTGCCCACAGCACCAAGCGCAGACGCACCAAAGCAAACATGTACGTATCAAACACTCCACATCAACGCCATACAGCATCCTAAATCCCCACAGACCACGCATCCTGCCACTGCGGCGCCTTCGCATACGACGTGACCGCCTCCCCTCCCCTCTCCGACCCATCCTGCGAAGTCATGGAGTGCAACTGCAGCATCTGCACGCGCAACGGGTATCTGCTCATTTACGCAGCCAACGAGAGTATCAAATTCACCAAGGGCGACGTCTCGGAGTTCCAGGTAAGTCATCCAATTGACATGTGAATGGGGGCTAGGAGTGCTGATAGAAAGATAGGTGTACCGCTTCAATTCGAAGAGGATGGCGCATTACTTCTGTGGGAGTTGTGGGGCGACGTGTATGGCGCGGAGCACTGGTGAGTTGAGTTGAGTTGGTGAGTGAGTTGTGGATGTTTTGCTGATTCTGAGAACTGGTAGATCCGGAGTTCTTTGCTGGTATTACGTGTGTCAATGTTCGCATGTTTGAAGATGTGGATTTGAAAGCGCTCAAGTACAAAGCTGGAAACGGCAAGAACTACTAGTCCACACCACCACCGTAAGCAACGCAGGGTACCAAGGCACAGTATAAACAGAACCAATCAACAAAATTCATAACTCATCCCCACCATTCCTCTCAATCGCCCTCCACGCAAACTCCGCCGCCCCCCTCGCAGCAACATACACCGGCCCCCCATCCCTAACCTCCACCTCCTCACACACCACCCCCACCGCCCCTACCACCGCATCCGTAACCTCCCTCCCCACCGCACTCCCAGTCATCATAACCATAATGCTACTCGCCTGCCGCACAAAATCCTCATCCACATACCTCATCCTCATGAACCTCCGCACCGCCTCGCCCACACCCTCCGTGCCCGCGCTTCCATTACTCCCCAGCCCAAAGTCCGAGAAGACATACATGTCGAACCCACCAGCTTGATCTGCCTCCCACATCGTGTCCGCGTGCAAAAATAGCGCGCGCTCCGTGTACTCGACCAGCAGCACGTCGCGCACGGGCAGTTTCATCGCGCCCTGCCTGCACGTCTGGTAGTCGTCGTCGAACGGGCAGAGGCCCAGGCCATGACCTGCATACGCTGCGATGTTGGTGCGCGGCTGGTCTAAGTGGTAGCCCGAGAGTACGTGGACGCCTAGGTGCGATGCTGCGTCTACGATGTCTCTGTGCGAAAGGCCGTGGATGGCCGGGTAGCTTACGACTATGGGGAGGCCTTGGAGGGAGAGGCCTGGGGTGGTGAGGGGTTGGGTGAGTGCGGATTTGAGGATGTGGCTTAGTATAGCGACGTCTGGGGATGCGGGCTGGCCGATGGTTTTCCGGAGTGTGCGTAGGATGCGGTATGGCCAGGCGTTGTGCGAGGGGAGGTCTCTAAGATACGGACTTAGTATCTTTGTTCTTCGCTTTCGTGGCGATCAGGTTCGAACGTACCGTGTATACTGCGGAACAGGCGCACTATACCCCCTCATCATCTCAACATACTCCTCACTCCCCTCAACACGCCCAACATCCTCAAACGTCCCATCATCATGCCGCAGCGAAACAACAGCATACTGCACCGTCAACGACACTCCCACACCAGGCATCCATGACGTAACCCGATATACATCTGCGCTGCGTATCCGCCACGATTGGTACGCCAGAAAGGCTACGACGAGCAATATGTAGTAGTAGTACTTGTAGTACTTGAAGCTTGGCATGGTCGATCGTTGACGTTCATGGACGCAAAGCTTAAGTGCAACAGGGGAGTACCGGTATTAACGCAGGCGATCCTGCGCATACATGTAACATGTGCACATAGATCTGGCCATGCTCTGCCGCTCCGTTGCGATAAGCGCCGGGTTTGATGCTCAGCCTTTGCGGTTTCGAGACAACAACCCTTTTTCAATCTTACGTCGCGCTAGTGCTTGTCTGACACACTTGATTGGTAGATAGTGGGTGCGCCGACCAATCAGCGCTCTTGCGACCCGTGTTGGTGCCGTGGGAGCCGAAAAGAGAAGAGAAATGGTCTCGGATCTTTTCACGAACACCGAAAAGAGGGCGAGGTGGAAGGCCAACATTTGGTGTATTGTTCTAGATCCAATGTGCTCTGGGGAGGTGTTGGCTGTTAGCCTGAGAATTGCGTACCAAGCGGAATAATTCGAGGCAAGAATCTCGCAAGACGTATTGAAGCATCGGGTTCAATCAGCATTGTGAGTGCCCCTTTGGTTTGATCGCCTAAAAGGTGCGACGATATGAAGGAAGAAAAAAGCGCAGTTCTGATACGAAGTGAGGAGAAATGGTGACGATAGTGTAATGTTGCGAGACTGTAAGAGAAAGAATAGGCTGGACGTTAAAGATCACGCTTTTGTGTCGGTGTCGTTCTATGTAATACAAGACGTGAGAATCGCTCGTTCCATCTTCCTCACCAAACCGTACCTAGGTACCTTCTGTTCCGCGCTGACATCACCTACTCCAACTTCAACCTCTCAAACTGCTCAATACTCGCCTGCCAATTCCTTGCCTCAGTCTCCGCATCCTTGAGCTTACTCCTCTCCGTATCCTTCACAACATCACTAACCTTCTCCTCCCACTCCGCATCCATCACCTTCTTCTGGCGCGCAATCGTCTCGTTCGCCTTGACCAACCGATCCTGCGCTTTCGTAATCTCCTTGTCGGGATCGATGCGGCCCTTGACGTCGAGATAGGCCGTGGCCGACGAGCCGATGGTGTACACGGCGCATCCGGTGGGCGCGGGGTCCGAGGGCGAGAGTATGGAGATGTCGGCGACGGTTTTGCCGGCGAGCGATTTGATGGATGGCAGGGATGTTGAGGCAGACAGCGTGGTGTGTGCGGTGGAGGAGAGGGACTGGACGTAAGTCTTTGCGCCGTCTTTGATGGCGTACTCGGCGGTCAGGGAGCGTAGGCCCTTGGCTGTGTCAACGAGAAGTTCGTACTCGTGCTCGGCTGCCTCGTCTTCGAACTGCTGGTCGTACTGGGGGAACGAAGCGACGGTGATGGAAGGGGTCTTGTCGCCCTCTCGTCGGGGCAGGCGCTGCCAGAGCTCTTCGGTCAGGAAGGGCATGAAGGGGTGAATCATGGTCAGACCGCCCTCAATGGCAGTGTAGAGAGTCTGCTTGGCGCTCTCTTTCTGTTCGTCGGTGCCTTCGTCGAAAATGGCCTTGCTGTTCTCGATGTAGGTATCGCATAAGAACTGTGAGCTGTCAGCATCAGTCTCTCTTGAATGAAAAGTCAACTCACCTCATAGAAGTACTTGTAAGCAATTTGAGTAGCAAGCGAGAACTCGCGCTGGTCCAAGTGGTGGTTGATTCTCTTCGCAGACGTTGTGAGCTTGTGCAGAATCCATCGTTCAGGCAATGACTCTTTTCCTGACTTCTCGATCTTTGCGCGTGGAGTAAAATCGCCCAGACGGCCAAGGACGTACTTGGTTGCCTGGTAGATCTTGTTGCAGAACCTCCTGTATCCGTGGATGACGGAGACGTCGAACGAAATGTCGCCTCCTCCGGTTGTGTAACCAACGAGAGCCATGCGTAGAGCGTCTGCACCGCATTCTGGAATTCCTTGTGGGAAAGATGTCTTCTGGTACTTCTCTGCGGTCTTGAGCTCCTTCTGGTCCAGGTTACCTGAACGCAGCTGGTCGTGGAGTTTCTCCAGCGTGATGCCGTCCATAATGTCGACAGGGTCAATGACGTTGCCGAGAGACTTCGACATTTTTCGGCCTTCTGAGTCACGAATGAGTGAATGGCAGTAGACCTCCGTGAAAGGAACTTTCCCGGTCAGGTGCAGTGACATCATGATCATCCTAGCAACCCAGAAGAAAAGGATGTCCCATCCGGTTTCCAATACGGAGGTAGGAAAGAGATTCTCCATATCCAGGGTCTTTTCCGGCCAACCGAGTGTGCTGAAAGGCCACAAGCCCGATGAGAACCATGTATCGAGAACATCCTCGTCGCGCTCCAGTGTGAACTTCTTGCCAGAGAACTTCTCCTCGGCCTTTTGCTGTGCCTCTTCTTCTGTGCGACCGGTGACCCACTGCTCATCGTCGCCCTTGTCGCCTTCACTTCCTTCGAACTTGACGAAGTAAGCAGGGATCTGATGGCCCCACCAAAGTTGTCTCGACAGACACCAGTCCTGGATGTTGTTCATCCAGTGCTTGTAGATCTTCTCCGAGTTTGCTGGGTGAATCTTGAGTTCGCCCTTCTCAACGACCTCAATGGCTGGCTTAGCCAGACCCTCCATCCTCATCCACCACTGAGGCTTCATGATAGGCTCAATGACATCGCCTGACCTCGAGCAGATGGGTACCTTCATCGGGTTATCTTCCTTCTTGACGAACAAGCCCTTCTCCTCGAGCGCTGCGACGATGCTGTAACGAACATCGAAGCGCTTTTGGCCCTGAAAGCTGCCTGCGTTCTCGTTCATGGTCCCGTTGTCGTTGAGGATGTTGATGAAGGCTAGGTTGTGCTTCTTGCCGAGGTTGAAATCGTTCGGATCGTGTGCTGGTGTCAGCTTGACGGCACCAGTTCCGAACTCAGGGTCGACGTATTCATCTGCAACAATGGGCAGTAGTCGGTCGAGGAAAGGGTGTCGGACGCTTTTTCCAACGACATCTTTGTATCGGTCGTCTTTCGGGTGAACAGCGATACCAGAGTCGCCCAACATGGTCTCAACACGGGTAGTGGCAACTTCGATGAACTGATCCGTACCGTCGATCTGGTACTTGAAGTGGCTCAAGACGCCAAACTCAACCTTGCGCTCGTAGCCAGGGACGGAAAGGACCGTTCGGCCAGTGAGCTCCTTGTTGTCGACCTCGAGAGCTGACAGAGCGGTGTTGAGCTGAACGCACCAGTTGACGAGGCGATTTGAGCGGTAGATCAGGCCATCCTCATGCATCTTGACAAAACTCTCGGTGACAGCTTTCGACAGGTTCTTGTCCATGGTGAAGGCTTCGCGCGTCCAATCGAACGATCCGCCCATGCGCTTCAGGGAGTGTGTGAGGTGCTGATGGTACTCAGTCTTCCAGTCCATGGTGCGCTCGATGAACTTTTGTCGGCCAAGATCGTGCCTAGTCTTCCCCTCGCGCCGCGCGAGCATCTTCTCGACAACACTCTGTGTGGCAATACCAGCATGATCGCATCCAGGCAGGTATAGTGTGGTGAAGCCGCGCATGCGGTGCCATCGTATAAGGACATCTTGTAGCGAGGTTGCCAGCGCGTGTCCGCAGTGGAGCTTGCCTGTGACGTTGGGTGGAGGAATGGGAATGACGAAGTGGCCAGCGCTCTTCACCTTGCCACCAGGCATATCAGGCTTGAAGAAGCCCTCCTTGTCCCACCAGTCGTACCACGCCGACTCGACGACTTTGGGAATGTATGCCTTGGTGAAAGGTCCATCTAGGCTCTGCAGGCGCTTCTTCTCGCCCTTTGGTGTCTCCTCGACATATTCGGGCAATTGCTCCTCCTCTTTGCCCTTCTTTTTCTTCTCTTTGGGAGCAGCGCCGCCTTCTTTCGCAGGGCCGGCGGCGCCGGCTGCTTTCTTTGCCTTGAACTTGGCGTCTTTTTCAGCTTTTTTTCGCTCCTTCTCGAGCTCCTTTGCCGACTTCTCCTTCTTCTCTATGCCCTTGTCGTTCTCTTGGCCCGGCGCAGATTGACCAGTGCCGTCCGCATCTGCCGCGCCGAGGAGGTCCTTCTTCACATCGTCGCTCGGGGCAGGTGGAGGGGCTGACGTAGGGCCCGTCTTCTCGCCGGTGATGTTGTGTGAGCTCGCGTTAAGGGCCATGGTGGGGGTGGTGTAGCGGGCTGCAAGCACGCGCTCAGCGTGTGGGAGATGGTGGAGTCGCGGTCGCAATTGGCGGGGTTGTGGCGCGATACAGAGGAAGCGACGAGTTTGAAGTGGGAGTGTGTACTGGGGGTATCGTCTGCAAGTAGCAGTGCGAAACACGGGTGCGCGGGGCGGCATATGAATGAGCTGGGAAAAAGTCCAGTCATTTGGAGCTTGACTCAAGCCAAGCCCACCTGCGTCAAGCTAGGTGCAGACGTCTCCCCGCAACACCACGCATCCGAGCGCCTGCACATACCAGCTCGACGAGTATGCGACATGTTGATTCGCCCGTCACGACTAGATTTACGAAGTGGTGTTCACAGATCCTGGAGAATGACGCAGGAGGGACGGGACATCGACTACATCGAAAAGCAAGTCAGGTCTCACGATAGGAGGTCACCGTGAACATCTTCGGGGATGCCCGTAAGAGTGTCATTGACAGTACAGTTTGGGATCGCTCAGTTCCGCCTCATAGAAAAGCTTGGTTGTTCGCTACCCTAACGCCTCGCAATGCTTGTGACCTCTCCCTCAGTGACATGCAGCACGACCTGTAGTGGCTATGCAAAACAACCCAAAAGTAGCCACCTCGTCCATCGCATTTTGCCTTATTGCTACAAGGACTGTGTTAGAAGATGAAGTTTGAGAATAGTGGTTCTTCGCGCCGGGAATTGCGGAACGCGGAGATGAAGTGTGGAATTTGCTGTTTGTGTATTCATGCCATTATTTGAGGTCTAGTTACTGCAAAGGGTATCAATCATGTCGCGCTGCTGCTGTTTTGCTGTGCAGCTTGCCGGACCGGTGCGAAGTAAGGATGCGCCATTGCTTCTTGCGCTGTCAGACGATCCTAAGGCTGTCAGTAGAGTTTCGTAATGCACGTTCTAAGATGACTGACTTGATGATCGTAGCGAAGCAGCTTGTCCAGGAAGTCAATCGCATCGTTGCTTACGAACCGCTGGTTTTCCGCATTGATGAATGAGTGCCACGGCTTTTTCGGATACCTGCTAAGTATGTCGTCGTACTGAGCGTCCAACTCAATGTCGTACTTGTCGAGATAATCGAACAAGTCTTCTGTGCCCAGGACCTTGGCGATCTTTACGAGCTGGTCGGAGTTGCTGTTGCCGTGGAAGAAAGGTTCTCTCCGGAAGATCATTGAGGCAAACATGGCGCCCAGTGACCACATGTCGAGCGAGTAGTCGTATTCCTGGAAGTCGACGAGCAGTTCCGGCCCTTTGAAGTATCTCGACGCGACGCGGACGTTGTATTCGGTGCCGGCGTGGTAGAACTCGGCGAGACCCCAATCAATCAGTCGCAACTGTACTTGTCAGCCACGACTCCGTCAATTTGGCGGCGAGAGACCAACCTTTCGCTTCTCATGGTCGATCATAACGTTATGAGGCTTGACGTCGCGGTGCATGATGCCTTTACTGTGGCAGTAGTCCAGTGCCTTGAGCAGCTCGTGTATGTAGTACCGCACGTCATAGTCCTGGAACTTTGGGTACAGACTCCGGAAGTCGGTGTTGTTAACATATTCGAAAATCAACGAGGGTGTTTTGCTCTGCGGTGTCGCGTGTTAGCGTCGGCTTCGAGCACACGACAGCAGGTGAGAACGGTGTACCCAATCTCCTATCCAGTCGGAGCCATCACTGACCTGGTTGTCGCGCACTACGTCGAGTAGCGAGACGATGTTGGGGCCCCCAGACAAATTCTGCAGGATCTTGATCTCACGCTTTATCTTCTTCTTCTTGACGGGCTTGAGCACTTTGATGACGCATTTCTGGTAGTTGACGACGTTGATGCCCTCGAAGACCTCCGAATATTTCCCGCGCCCAATTTTGCGGACCACCTCGTAGTTCTCCAGGACGCCCCAGGAGATGTTGACGGAGTCGTAATCCCAATAGGAGCGGGGCATGTTCGCATTGACATCGGCGTAAACACGTGCGACGCTGGTCGCGCCGGTGGTGCTGTTGAGCGCCATGCTGGCTGGGTGAGTGTCGGCGGCAGGCGGCGACGTGCCAGCGACAGTCTGGGGTGCAGAAAAGGTGGTGGATGCGGTAGACGGGTCGTGTGGTGGGGTGAACAGGCGGAGATGAGCGGGATGCAGCAGCACGAGGGCCAGGCCAGCAAGCACGCCGAGAGCAGCTGCCTTGATCCGGAGTGAGGAATAGCGCGTGTAGAGTCCTCCGCAAGCCTGGCGACGGGTGCGCGATGCGGGCTCGGTGGTGGATTTGGTGGGCGGCGGCGGCGGGGATGGCGGTTTGGTGCCGAGAAGGAGCTCCGCCTGCGCGTCGTCGTGGTGCAAGCTCTGGCGGCTCGTTGTGGCTGTTGGCTCTTAGCGACTCACGTGACCAGAGTAGAGCCTCAATGTTCCACCGCGAACGGTAGATAGTCTTTCTCTCACCTAGTCTTTTCTCACGTTGGCGAACTCCTCCTATTTCCGCTGCAGTCGTACTAAACATGTTCCACGACCTGAATATACCGTGGACGAGCGCGACAAGGGAACTGCAGCGGACTGTCGCGTTCTTGGACGAATGTGCGTGCAGATGCTCGCCTTTGCGCACAGTTATAGAAGACTGACGCAGTGTAGTAGGATTCGACGTGATTGCCCTCACGCACACCTTCTCAGGGAAGCTGCCGACCGACCTGGTATGTAGGAACGGAGCCACTCTTTCTGTTTCAGTACTCCAAATACTTTGCCGTGAAATGCGCTTCAAGACCCGCTAAATGCACTGTTTTGACTCTTGGGATCGTGGCAACCGCTGACTAGAAGTTCACAGTCGTCGCCCGTCACAAATGCCCTTCCATTCTCCACGCCGCCACGCCTGCGCATCCTCAAACGATGCAACATCTTCCTCACCGACGCCGCCTCCAACTTCCGCATACCCCAGCTGCAGCAGCTGTATGACCTGGTCGCCGCGCGCCCCACCGACGAGCGCACGTTACAGCAAGCATGTCAAAGCCTCGACGTTGACATCATCTCGCTAGACCTATCGCGAAGATTCGAAACCTACTTCAAGTTTCCCATGCTGGGCTCTGCGATCGCACGGGGCATCAAGATTGAGCTGTGCTACAGTCAGGGAATACTGTCCAGCGACCCAGCGGCGAAGCGCAACCTGATCAGCAATGCGACACAGCTCATACGAGTCACGCGGGGCCGTGGTCTGATCTTCAGCTCGGAAGCGAAGAGCGCGCTTGGCATACGGGCTCCCAGCGACATCATCAATCTGGCTTCTGTCTGGGGCCTGGGAACAGAAAGGGGCAAGGACGGCCTCACCAAGGAGCCCCGTAGTGTGGTCGAATATGCACGACTGAAGCGCCAGAGCTACAAGGGCGTGGTGGATATTGTCTACGGTGGTGAGAAGCCCGCACCACCAGCCCATGTGGAGCCCAAGGAGAAGGGCAAGTCGAAGAAAAGCAAGAACACGAATGGCAAGCGGCCAGGGGACGAGCTTGAAGGAACACCAGTGCCGCAGCCAGCCAAGGACGTGCTCGTGTCTAAGAGTCAGCAAAAGAAGAACAAAAAGGCAAAGGTGGATGCCGCGGTCGAGGAGACTGCTACATGATCCGGGTTGGCGTTTTCAGCATCAGAGATACCCATAGAGCTATACAGTCGACAATAGTGAATGCGCATTTGTTTGCAACAAGCGATTGCTTGAAGTAATCGCGTTCATGGCATCATGTCACATGTGGTCGGCCTGAAGCCAGACATTCTGGAAATATTAGCACACGAGGACAATCAACCTCGCAATAACCTCACACAGCCACAAATTCCTGATTATCAACTTCAAGTCCTTCTCGCAGTCAAGTAAAGTCAATCATATCCAGTGCCAGTCTACCAAATACTCTATAACCCAGCGGCTTCCTCCCATTCTCCTCAACAATCCCTCCTTCCACCCTATCCTCTTCGGCCTCCCCCATCTGCTCGCGCTCACGCTCCTCCACCCCCGACTACACGAGCATCCCTACTCCAATCCGTCTGTCCCACGGGGACTTTACAAGTCCGTGTTTCTCAAGCGGTGCGCTTCCTATCAACGAGGTCGCCATTGTTGATGGGCAGAGACGGTCTTGAACGTGTCGGTGCTGCCCAGCGTCAGTGGTATGGCGACAGTCAACGCGGCCCTGGGTATGTACAGCGGTATAGGCTGTGGTGGATGAGAAGAGCTTGGTGAGAGGGTCAAGACTAGATATAGTCTCACAGGAAGCATGGAAAGCAAAGAGCAAACAGCGGCTGAATTTGAGTTGCATAGACACAGCTCATTTGTTGCTATTGAGTTATTCACCACGATTGGTCTGACTCGATTGGTGTGTAAGACGGCATTGAGCTGAGTATTGAAACGTGTTGTGATGCTCGTGCCTCTTTCTTGGTCGAATATGAGCGGTTACGTTCCATTTGATCCTCATCTTCGAGGCACGTATCCTTCTCGAACAACGCTTTCCTGTGAACCCTCACGTGCTGTCCCTTCCCTAATCGAACCCGCAGTCGGTATCTCTCAGCCGCAACTCATGCCTCCATCACTTTACCATTCGTCAACAAGCTTGGAGAGGATATCGTTACTAGTATCGTGGCTCACGAAAGTTACCCCCACCTCGCGCCGGAAAAGTGCGCGGATCGAGTCCATATTTTTTTCAAGATATGATTCATGGTAGTGACTGTCGCCGAGAAATCCAAAGACAACGCGACGCAAGCCCTTCAAGTTCAGTACGCCGCTCGTGGGGAAATGTCCAACCCGAAAGTGTCTGAAAGGCACAACCGGGACACGACTGATTCGCACCTGCACGATAGCATCCTGCTGTGCGGTCGTCATAGCAGAGCATTTGTTGTTGTCCTCATCGAAGTATCCGAGTTCGATCTCGTTGTTGCGAAGCGGTAATAGTACTGTCTCGGAGTGGATTTGTCGGCAGACAGTGGTGCGGTGGAGGAAAGGCTGCAAAGTGGAAACGATGGACGTTCCCGAGATCTTCGGGTCAGCATGTGATACCTTACGGAACCTTCTGCCGGATACGTAGATGATGCGGTAGCCACTGAAAGCGTAGTCGAAGATCTGAGTCCGTAGCTCAGCGGGCTGGCGAAGCAGTGGTGAGTCACTCTAGTTCTGCAGCGTTCTTGTCATACGTTAGTACATTAACTTCCCAGACTTCAAAGGCTTGCGAACCGATCATCTGCTTCCTTGTTGGTGAGTCCTTTGGACGTTTCCGTCGACGCGCTGCCCCAAGCGGTCGATTCGCGCCTTGGTTCCATTGCTGGTGTTCGGAGATGAGCCGGCAAGCTCAGTGGCAGATTGAGGTAGAGGTAGAGGTAGAGGTAGAGGTAGAGGTAGAGGTAGAGGTAGAGGTAGAGGTAGAGGTAGAGGTAGAGGTAGAGGTAGAGGTAGAGGTAGAGGGGAGAAGAGAAAGACTTGTAGGGTGAGTGAGAGAGGGGTGGCACAGGCTATGACATTATGTTATGTGAGGTGAAATGCACGAGGAAAGAGCAAACAGTCGCACGTGCGCACAGCTAAGCTTGCACCTGCACTTCCACGCCACTCAGCTCTAGCCTGGCTATTTCTAACGATATTAAAACCATCTTTTCTAAAGGACTGGCTTTGTGCGCTGGTCAAATGGCATCCATCGCCGCGCCGAATTCCCACTCCTCGTCGCCGTTCCAACTGTTTCCATAACTTTTGCGCGCTCAAAACAATCTGCGTTGCTTGGGTAACGATGGATAGTATTCACTGATCACTCCTTTAGCATGCTGAGTGTAAATGTTCTGCTGGTTCCATGATTTTAGGTACGTTTTACACCTCGTTCTTTTCATCTTCTTGACAAATCAAATGACTGACTATGCAGCCATAATGCCG
>Ga0265780_10001234_pt1 | contig 36968 bp, 35 predicted proteins | sample P1T30metagenome_FD_192432 | JGI IMG/M metagenome (GOLD analysis project Ga0265780, IMG submission 192432) | Plant litter microbial communities from East Loma Ridge, Irvine, California - P1 T30 | ecosystem: Environmental > Terrestrial > Plant litter > Unclassified | place: USA: California...
CTCTTCCGATCTGTACAGTTTGCGCACGCTAGCCTTGCCCGCCGCCGCACTGTCGGCCGAGGTGGCGGGGCTGATCGATGCGGCCGGATCGCTGGACGATGTCGCCGCCATGCTGCGCCGCCGGCAGATCGCATTTGCCGATGACCAGGCCTACCGCAGCAGTGTCGATCTGCCGCCGCCGTTGCTGGCCAATCTGGCAGCCGTGAGCCGGCGCCCGGTCTTCATCATGCGCGATGGCGAACAGGCACTGGTAGCGACACTTGCACTGGTCAGGGAGACACCGGTGTCAGGCGCCGAAGCTTCCAGCCAGGCGGAACAACTGCTGGCCGCAGTCGCCGCGCGCCAGTATGCGCAGCGCGAACTGAGCCGGCTGCGCCAGGACGCAACGATCATCTATGCGAAGGGGAGCGGGCCCGCCGCACCAGGCCCGCCCGGCACGCGCCCCCCGGCGGCGGCAGCCACTGCGGCCGCACCGGATCCCGCCACGAAACCCGCCGTCGAGGCCGGCGTGGCCGGCCTGCGCTGATATTCGCCGGGCTTGCCAGCCTGCTCCCGCGTCCATTCTTCCTTTACTGTCGATGATCCGTTCATGAAAACTGCATTTACACTTTTACTGCTGATGGCAGCCATCCTGGCCGGTCCGGCTGCACTGGGCGCCCCTCTCGGCGCCGGCGATACCATCAGGATTTCGGTCTATGGCAGCCCCGACCTGGCGCTCGAAACGCGCGTTGCAGAAAATGGCAGGATCAGCTACCCCCTCGTGGGAGACGTCGACGTCGGCGGCCTCGAGCCAGCAGCTGCTGAAAGGAAGATCGCCAACCTGTTGTCGGCCCGCGGCTTTGTCAAGCAGGCGCAGGTCAATTTGCTGGTCAGCACGATGCAGAGCCAGCAGATTTCCGTGCTGGGCAATGTGCTGCGCCCCGGGCGGTACCCGATGGAGGGCCGGCGTTCAGTCCTCGACGTCCTCGCACTGGCCGGCGGCATCACGCTTGACGGTGGCGACATCGCGACCGTCGTCAGCACCAGCGGCGGCCATTCGGTGACGCAGCAGATCAACATCCCCGACATGATGCGCAACGCCGACCTGTCGCGCAATGTCGAACTCAACGGCAGCGACGTGGTGTATGTCGAGCGCGCACCCAGGTTCTATATCTACGGCGAAGTGCAGCGTCCGGGCGTCTACCGCCTGGAACGCAATATGACCGTGGTGCAGGCCCTGTCGTCAGGCGGCGGCCTGAGCGCGCGTGGTACCGAACGCGGCATGCGCATCAAGCGCCGCGATGGCGCCGGGGTGTTGCAGGATGTGACGGCCCGGCAGGACGATGTGCTGATGCCCGACGACGTCGTGTACGTCAAGGAAAGCCTTTTTTAATCACGGCCGAGCGCCTGTAGCATCCCGGGAAATACCATGAGCTTCCAGCAAGTCCTTCATATTCTGCGCGCGCGCCTGCGCACCATCCTCCTGGCGATGGCCGCCATCATTGCGGCGAGCGTCGCCATCAGCGTGCTGCTGCCCAGGAGCTACGAGGCATCCACCACGCTGGTAGTCAATGTCAAGGCGTCCGATCCGGTATCGGGCGCGATGATGCCGACCACCATCATGGTTGGTTTTCTCGCCACGCAGGCCGACATCATCCAGAGCAGGGCGGTCGCGATGGCGGTGGTCGATGCGCTGCGCCTGCAGGATTCTCCGGCGGCGCGCACGCAGTTCACATCGGCCACGGGCGGGGAGGGCGACATACGGAACTGGCTGGCCGACCTGCTGCTGAGAAAACTGAATGTGCTTGTGGCGCGGGAAAGCAATGTCGTCACGATCAGTTTCACCGGCGCCGATCCGGTGTTTGCCGCCACGGTGGCCAATGCGTTTGCCAGCGAATACCAGAAGGCCGCCGTGCGCCTCAAAGTTCAGCCGCTGAAGCAGGCGTCGGCTTATTTCACGGAACAGATCAAGGACTTGCGCGACAAACTGGAACAGTCGCAGTCACGCCTGTCGACCTTCCAGCAGGACAAGGAGCTCGTGAGCATCGATACCCGCATGGATGTCGAATCGGCGCGCCTGGCCGAACTCTCTTCACAACTGGTGATCGTGCAGGGGCAGGCGGCTGACGCCAGTTCCCGTCACAGCGGACGCCATGGCGCAGCCACTGAAAGCCCGGACGTCGTCGCCAACGCGCTGGTACAGAACCTGAAAGCGGCGCTTGCGCAGGCCGAGGCCAGCCAGGCGCAGATTGCGCAGCGTCTCGATGTCAACCACCCGCTGTTCCAGGCCGCTGCTGCCGAAGTCGACAAGCGCCGGGCCGAACTGGCGTCCCAGGTGGCGATCACCTACGGCAGCCTGGGCAACAACAGCCGGATCGTGCAGCAGCGCCAGGCCGAACTGGCTGCGGCGGTGGCAGCGCAGAAGGCGCGCATCCTCGCCCTCAACCAGGCGCGCGACCAGATGTCCGTGCTGACGCACGACGTGGACGGCGCGCAGAAAACCTACGACGCCGCGATTGCCCGTTTTGCGCAAACCAGTATCGAAGGCGGCGCCAACCTGCCTGATGTCGCCGTGCTCAGTACGGCACTGGCGCCAATGAAACCGTCGTCGCCGAAGCTGGCCCTGAATATCGTCCTGGCGGTGCTCTTTGGCGGCGCATTCGGTGTCGGCCTGGCGCTGGTGCTGGAATTGATCGACCGGCGCGTTCACTCCCCCGAGGACCTGGCGAACATGCAGATTGCCGTCCTCGGCCACTGGTCCCGTCCCCTCCACGCGCAGCGCCAGCGCGGCCTGGGTAAACTGTTTGCAGGCCGCCGCGCGCGCCTGGCCTGAGAGACACCAATGATGATGACCGACACTCCCGCGGCCCTGCGCCGCACGAACGACGACAGTATCGGGCGCATCCTGCTCGACCTCGGCAAAATCACGCCCGGCGACGCCGAGCGCGTGCTGGCCTTGCAGGCGCAGAATGGCATGCGCTTCGGCGAGGCGGCGCAGCACCTTGGGCTCGTTGATGCCAGCGATATCCAGCAGATCCTGGCCACGCAGTTCGACTACCAGTACGCACCGGCGCACACGTCAGGCTTCGACCCGTCCCTGGTGGCGGCCGTGGACCCCTTCGGCAGGGAAGCGGAAATGCTGCGCGCGCTGCGCGGGCAATTGACGATGCGCTGGTTCACCACCGGCCACAAGGCGCTTGCGGTGGTGGCGATCGACGCCACGGCGGCGGCCGGCGCGGTGGCGGCCAACCTGGCCATCGTGTACGCCCAGCAGGGCCGGACCACGGTGCTGATCGACGCAAACATGCGCGCCCCCCGCCAGCACACACTCTTCGGCCTGCATCCCAAGTCGGGCCTGTCGGATGCGCTGGCCGGGCGTGCAGCGGCGCCGGGACTGGCGCGGGTGCCGCCGTTCGATACGCTATCGCTGCTGGGCGCCGGGCCGCAACCGCCGAATCCTCATGAACTGCTGGGCCGTCCCAGCTTTGCGGCCCTCGATCAGGCACTGGTGCGCGCGTTCGACGTGGTGCTGTACGACGCCCCGGCCCTGTCCGCTGGCGCCGATGCGTACGCCATTGCCGCGCGCACCGGCGCAGTCCTGCTCGTCGTGAGCAAAAACGTCACCCGCCAGGCTGCTCTGCGCGAAGCGCGTGCCCAGTTCATGCGCGCCGGCGCGGAAATCGTTGGCTCGCTGCTGGTCGATTTCTGATGCACGCCGGCGCGCTACATGGCTTGCACCTGCGCTGGCGTCACGCCGCCCAGCCTGAATGGCTGCTGCTGTGGGGCGGCCTGGCCGCGTTGTACGTGCCAACGCTGTACCGCCTCGCGACCGGCGTATGGAATCGCCCGGCGCAGGCGCATGGTCCGCTCATCCTGGTGCTCTCGCTCTGGCTCCTTTGGCGCAAGTGGCCTGCGATGCGGGCGGTGGCCACGCCCGGACGGACTGCCGCTGCCGGCTGGCCCGTGCTGTTCGCGGCCATGCTGCTGTATGTGGTGGGGCGGTCGCAACAGATCCTGCTGTTCGAAGTTGGCTCCGCGCCACTGGCGGCGGCCGCGCTGCTGCTGCTGAAACAGGGGCGGCGTGCGATGCTGGCGCAATGGTTTGCGCTGGCGTTCATGGCGTTCATGGTGCCGCTGCCGGAAGCGGTCATCAGCACCCTGACCATGCCGATGAAAATGGCAGTGTCGATGGTGACCGAGAAAATCCTGTATGCGGCCGGTTATCCGGTCGGCCGCCAGGGCGTCCTCCTGCAGGTCGGGCCATACCAGTTGCTGGTGGCCGATGCGTGCGCGGGCCTGCAGACGGTACTGACGCTGGAGGCGATGGGCCTGCTCTACCTGAACGTCGTCACCCACGCGGCGGCGCTGCGCAACACCGTCCTTGCCCTGCTGATTGTGCCGATCTCGTTCTTTGCCAACGTCACGCGGGTAACGGTCCTGGCGCTGGTGACGTACCACCTGGGCGACGCTGCCGGCCAGGGCTTCCTGCACCAGTTTGCAGGACTGGTGCTGTTTTTCAGCGCCTTGCTGCTGATCCTGGCGGTAGACGCCGCGCTGGTGACGATGGTGGCGGTGCGCGCGCGCGCCAAGCTTGCGCGGACGGAAGCACGCCGTGCGTAGCGGCCTATTTGCCAGCGCCGCGATGGCGCTGCTGATGGTGGCCGGCGCGGCCGGCGCGTGGATGGCAACGCCAGGCCGGCGCGTCGCCGACATGCGCCCGCGCGTGGACCTGGCGCACATCGTTCCCACGGCATTCGGCGAGTGGCGCATCGACACGTCGGTCGTGCCGGTCCAGGTTGCACCGGGCGTCCAGAAGGAACTCGATGCGCTGTACGGACAGACGCTGGCGCGCACCTACGTCAACCCCCGCGGCGAGCAAGTCATGCTGGTGCTCGCGTATGGGCGGGTCCAGGACGATACGCTGGCGGTACACAAGCCGGACATCTGCTACCCGGCGCAGGGGTTCGAGATCATCAGGACCGAGCATGCCATGTTCGATACCGGTTTCGGGACGCTGCCGGTGACGCGGCTGGTGGCGCGCCAGCCGCGCCGCCATGAACCGCTGACCTACTGGATCCGCGTCGGCGATGTCGTCGACGGCACCGCGACCCGGCGCAAGCTGACCCAGCTGAAATACGGCATGACCGGCATGATTCCGGACGGCCTGTTGTTCCGGGTGTCCAGTTTCGGCGCCGAGGACCAGGCGTTCCCGCTTCAGGCGCGGTTTGCGCGCGCGCTGCTCGCGGCGCTCGATCCGGCCGGCCGGGCCGTATTGGCGGGACGCCTGTCCGGTGATGTCGCCGGGCCGCTGGTTGCAGCGCCACTGCGGGACTAGCCGATGCGCGCCTTCCGCATTCCCCGCGTGGCCTATTCGGTCACCAGCCAGGGCCTTGTGTCAGCCTGCAACTTCCTGCTGTGCCTGGCCTTGCTGTACTACGCCGACCCGCGCCATTATGTGGCGTTTTTATTGTTCATCAACGTTGTGCAGTTGCTTAACGGCTTGCAGAACGCGCTGTTCGTGGCGCCGGTGGGCGTGCTGGCGCCGCGCATGCATGCGGACGAGGTGGCGCGCACTGAAAAAGCCGCCTACCGCCTTGCAGGCCTGGTGGCGCTGGCCGGGCTGCCGTTCATCGCGTGGTTTTTTACCGCACCGCCCCGGATCAATCCGGCATCGGCCGCCATCGTCCTGGCGACCTTTGTGTGCACCATCCTGCTGTTGCAGCGCGAGATCGCCCGCAATGCCTGCCTGCTGCGCTCCGACATGCTGATGCTGGTCAAGTACGACACCCTGTACTTCGTGCTGGCGATGGTCCTGGCCGGCGCGGCCATCGCACTGCACCAGCTGACCTTTGTCGTCGCGGTACTGGCGTTCGCGCTGCCGGCCGGCCTGACACGCTACGCGCGGCCGCAGTTTACGTCCGCCCGCACAGTCCCGCCTGACGCAGCGCTGACGGCGTTTGCGCCCGCGTTCTGGGGGGAAGTGACGCAGGTCGTGCGCTGGTCGGTGCCCGGCGTGATCGTCACCTGGCTGTTCACCAACGGGTACTGGTTCGTGCTGGAACATACCCAGACCACGCAGGCGGTAGCCACGATGGGCGCGTCTCGGCTGCTGTTCGCGCCGGTCGGACTGCTGATCCAGGGCTGGCTGCTGCAGTTGCGTCCGCTGTCGGTCGCAATGACCCATGCGGGGCAGGGCGCTGCGTTGCGCCGGCTCGTGCTCAAGCAAAGCAGCGCCGGGGCTTGCTGCGTGGCCGTGATTACCGCTGCCGCCTGCGCCATGCTGTCCTGGTGGCCGCAGTATCTGCCGCGCGCGATGCGCGGCGCCGGCGTCAGCACGTACCTCGTGATCTGGGGCGTGTATTTTTCCGTGTTCTGGTTCCGCTGCGGCGTCTCGACGTTGCTGATGGTCCGGGTGGCCGGCTTCAAGACCGTATTTTTCGCCAACGTGGTCGTCTGCGCGGTGTTTTACGCGCTGTTTTTTGCCGCGCTCGGCCGCCTGCCGCTGGCGCTGTCGCTGGGCGCGCTGATCGTCGCCGAACTCCTGATGCTGTTTCTCCTTTCCAGGCGCCTGCATGTCTGATACTCCCATTGCCCTCATCGACGTACTGGTGTGCACCTACCGCCGGCCTGCACTGCTCCTCAAGACCCTCGATGGCATCGCGCGCGCCGCTGCCACGCTCGGCCCCGTGCGCATCGTCGTGGTCGACAACGACCATGGCCAGAGCGCCCGCGCGCCGGTGGCAGGGTGGCGTGCGCCGGCAACGGTGCACGTCGATGTTGCGGTCAGCTATTTTTCCCAGCCGGTTCAGAACATTTCGCTGACACGCAATCTCGCATTCGACCATGCCACGGCGCCATGGATCGCCATGATCGATGATGACGAGGTGCCCGATCCCGGCTGGCTTGCGGCGCTGCTGGCGACCGCTGAAGGGCACGGCGCCGACGTGGTGTTCGGCCCCGTGATCGCCGAGTTCGACCCCGGTGCGCCCCTCTGGGCCAAGCATGGCCCGGTATTCCAGCGGCGTCGCTTCAGCACCGGCACGGCCGTGCCGCTGCGCGAAGCCCGCAGCGGCAACGTCCTGCTGCGGGCTTCGCGGCTGACGCCGGATGGCGTGCGTTTTGAGCCTGTGCTCGGCTTGTCCGGCGGAGAAGATTCTGAATTTTTCCTGCGCCTGCATCAGCGTGGCTACCGCATGGTGTGGTGTGACGAAGCATGCGTGCGGGAATGGACACCGCCGTCGCGCACCAACGTGCCATGGCTGCTGACACGCACATTCCGTATCGGCTCGGTCGATGCGTTCAATCGCCGCCGGCAGCGCCGTTTTGGCGGGGTGATGGTTGGGCTGCTCAAGCATTCCGTATTTGTCGTGCAAGGAACTCTGCTTGCGGCTGTGTGTGCGCCATTTGCGCGCACCAGATGCGTTCACGGCCTGTGCCGGGCCGCACTCGGGGCGGGCTACTGGTATGGTTTGCTGGTAGGTCCGTACCAGGAATACCGCCAGGCGGCCGCGCCTGCGGGGCGGCCATCATGAGAACCCTCGCGATCCTGCCAAAGCGTGTGCATGCGCAGAGTGCGCGCGCGCCATGGCTGACCAGCTTCATGCTGCAGCTTGCGGTGTTCGACAGCCTGGTCAGCCTGAACCCGGCGGCCGCCGAGGACAGTGGCTTGAGCCGGCAGCTCCTCTGGGGCATGCTTGGCGTCGTTGCGCTGGGATACCTGTTGCTGGGGCGCCTTGCCGATCGCGAACTGAGATATTCGTTCGGCGGCTGGCCAGTTGCGCTGCTGCTGCTGTACACGAGCGCATCGCTTTGCTGGTCGGTATCACCCCTGGCAACGCTCAAGCGCGACATCTTGCTCATCTTCCTGGTGGCTGTGTGCGCGCTCAGTGCCGGTGCGCCGGTGGACGACTGGCGGCGGGAACGCTTCTCCACGCTGCTCGCGCCGCCCATCCTGTGGCTGATCGGGTTGTCCCTGGTGCTGACCCTGGTTGCGCCACACCGGGCATTATCGGAGGTGGGCTGGGCTGGCATTACCGCGGGGAAAAATACGTCAGGCCAGTTGATGGCGCTGACGGTGCTGCTCGTCTGGTACGGCGTATTCCATGAAGCGCTGCGTGGCAGGCCATGGTGGCGGGTTGTTGCCTTGCTGGCCGCTCTGGGATTGCTGTTTGCCACCATGAGTTCGACGGCATTGCTTGCGGTCATCCTCAGCATTGCGATCACGGAGCTGGTCACCATCAGGCTGGCCATGCGCCGGCTCGCGTCATGGCAAATTGCCGTTGCCAGCGGGGTTTTGATCGTCGCAGTGCTGCTGTATTTCGCATTTTTGCTCGAGCTTTTGCCCACCGCATCGACACTTTATTCCCATTTGCTGGGCGCCATGGGCAAATCCGAAACCTTTACGGGGCGTACCGCAATATGGAACCTGGTACTTGGCGAATCGCGCTACCACAATACCTGGATTGGCGGCGGCTACGGCGGTTTCTGGGTAGGGCGCACTGGTGTTTCCAGCTACGCCATCGTCGGCAACAACCTCTATCCCGGCCAGGCCCACAACGGTTATATCGATGTTTATAACGATCTCGGCATTCTCGGACTTGCATTGCTTGCGATATTCCTGACCGTCGCCTTGTACCGTGCCGCCCGGCTGGTGGCGCTCGGCCATCCCGAGGGAAAAATGCATCTTTGCATTCCGCTGATGTGCGTCTTTCTGAATCTCGGCGAAAGCACGTTTTTCCGCAGCACCAGTTTCATGAACATCGTCTTCCTGGCCAGCGTCATCCGGTCTGCCGCTGTCTTGCGCCACACCGTCATCACCCGTACTACCCAACCTGCCGAAAGCACCGCATGATCCTTTCAAAAAACGACTACCACGCATATTTGCGCGCCGACTGCCGCGCCATCGGGATTGAGGACAGCCTCTGGCGCCGGACGTTCGATGTGCGCTGGGACTTCATCCGAACCTTGCGCCTGCTTGAATACGTGACCAACTGCCGCAAAAGCAGTCTGCTGCGCGTCTACCTGCGCCTGCGTCTGGTTCAAAAAGGCACCAGGATCGGCTATTCGATCCCCATCAATGTATTTGGTCCCGGGCTGGGCTTGCCGCACCGGGGCGATATTGTGGTCAACGACCATGCCAGGATCGGCAAGAACTGCCGGGTCCATGTCGGCGTGAATATCGGCACGCAGGCAGGCCCTGTGTCCAAAGTGCCGCAAATTGGCGCGAATTGCTATATCGGCCCTGGGGCCAAGATTTTTGGTGCCATCGTCATTGGCGACAATACGGTGATTGCTGCGAACGCAGTCGTCAACAAATCTTTCCCGGAAGGTAATTGCACAATTGGCGGCGTGCCAGCCCGGGTCATCTCCAGTAAAAATTCAGCGGAGTACATCACCGTCGGATGGCACGATTGAGCGCAGTTTTCCACTATGTGCAGGCTAGATCTTGAACCACGAACCTCGGCAACACCAGTTGCCCGGCTACCGCCCCGAAATCGACGGCTTGCGCGCACTGGCAGTCGGTCCCGTCGTCCTGTTTCACGCCGGAATTGGCGGCTGGTCTGGAGGATTTGTCGGCGTCGACGTGTTTTTTGTCATATCAGGCTTCCTGATTACCGCGATCCTGGCGCGTGAAATACGAGCCGGCACTTTCTCGACGCTGCAGTTTTACGAGCGCCGCATTCGCCGCATTTTTCCTGCACTGCTCTGCATGTTTGCACTGTGCTGGGCGGTGGCATTCGGGTTGCTGATGCCGCCCGATTTCAAGGCCTTCGCACGCAGCATGGTGGCAAGCAGCCTGTTCTCGTCGAATATCCTGTTCTGGGTTGAAGGCGGATATTTTGATACTGCCGCCGAGCTCAAACCACTGCTTCACACGTGGTCGCTCTCCGTCGAGGAACAGTTTTATATCCTGTTTCCCGGCTTGCTTTTGTTCCTGCTGACGAAGGTGCGGCATTGGAGGCTCGCGCTGGGCGTGGTATTTTCCATATCGCTGCTCGCCTGCGTCCTGGTCACGCCATCCATGCCCGCTGCCGCATTCTATCTGCCGATGTTCCGCATGTGGGAGCTGTTGTGCGGGGCATTCGTGGCGTTGTCGATCGGGTTTGCGCCAATCGCGCATCCACGGCTGCGCAGCATGGCCGCAATCGTGGGCGTCGCGTGTATCTGCTGGGCCACCTTCGCATTCGACCGTGCCACTGTTTTCCCTGGTTGGAGCGCGCTGTTTCCGTGCGTCGGCGCCGCACTGGTCATCGCTTACGCCGAGCGGACGGCGGTGGGCGCCGTGCTGGGCGCACGTCCCCTGGTCTGGATCGGCAAGCTGTCCTATTCACTGTATCTGTGGCATTGGCCGATCATCGTCCTGACGCGCTACTACCTGATGCGTGAACTGGAGCAGGGCGAAAAGATCGCCGTGGTCGGCGCATCCGTGGCGGTCGCATACCTCTCCCTGCGCTGGGTGGAAACCCCGTTCCGTACGGGCCGTGTTGCCGCGAGCAGGGCGATGTTGATCGGCTCCGCAGCCATCGGCGTAATGTGTTTCATGGGGGCCGGCGTCGCCACTTATCTGTTCAACGGGCTGCCGCAAAGATTTCCGGAACAGGTCCGGCAGCTGGCCCAGGGCGCAAACGATACCAATCCGCAGCGTCGCCTGTGCGATAACCGGCCCGCCAGCATGATTGCGCGTGGCGGTGCCTGCCTCATTGGCGCTCCAGACGCCCCGACCACCTTCGCAGTACTCGGCGACAGCTTTGGCGATGCCCTGGTGCCCGGCATTGCCAGCGCTGCGGCTTCTGCAGGCAAGCGTGGCATCGTGTTGACCAGTTCCGGCTGCTATCCGCTGGACGGTCTGATCGACATGAACAAGCGCGGCGACGAAACATGTGAAGCGTTCGTTACCGCCAGCCTGGAACTGATCCGCCGCAGCGCGTCGATTACCGACGTCGTCGTGGTTGGCCGCTGGACCAGCGCGGCGCTTGGCACGCGCTTCGGCGCGTCGAAGGGCGCCGACTGGTTCATTACCGACGTGCAGTCACATGGCAGCAGTTATCAGGAAAACCGTCTCGTGTTCGTGCGCTCGCTTCGGCGTACGATCGACCATCTGAAAGGCAAGCGTATCCATATCGTCTCCTATGTTCCGGAGCAGCGCATCGATCCTCCGCGCACCCTTGCGATGTGCACCTACCTTGGCCGGGCCTGCCCGAGTGGCGTTTCCCTCGTGGATTACCAGGCGCGCCAGGCATTTGTGCGCGGCGTGTTCGATCGACTGCAGGAAGATGGCGAGGTAGAGGTGCTCGACGTCGGGCCACGGTTCTGTTCCACATCCGGATGCAAGGTCGTGGAGGGGGGCGCAATGTTGTACAGCGACGACAATCACCTGAGCCGGGCCGGCGCCCTGTTTATCCAGGATATGTTCATGCCGGTGTTTCGGGTGACCGCCAACCCTGGCGGGATCTACCGCTAACGCTGGCCAGCCTCCAGCGTGCGCACCGGCAGCGTCGCGGCGCGCCGCCGGCCGAGCCGGTGGCGCAGCTTCATCGCAGGCATTTCGATCCAGTGATAGGTGGCCGCGCTACCTGCGCCCAGCAGTATCGCACCGATGACGAAGGCCACAAGGTCGGGCATCCATGGCAGCTTGTTGAGCCGGCCGGCGATCAGCAGTGCGAAAAACTGCAGCATGTAGACGGAGAAGGTAAATTTGCCCAGCGGCGCCAGTCGCCACGCCAGGTCGCGCTCCAGGCCCAGGCAGGCATAGACCAGCAACACCGCGGGCACGCCCCACGCCATGATGCGCGGCAATTCGGCGCCGGCATACACAATCCACAGGCGTGGAACTGCACTGTACATGCCATGGTTGCCGGCGCCGTAGTCGTGGCCCGTCGACGCGGCCAGTACCAGGGCGCATGCCGCCACCAGTCCGGCCAGGAAGACGTTACGGCCTGCCCGCGCACGGATGTCGTCAAGCAGGGGCTGGCGGAACATGCCGAGCAAGAAGCCGGCGACGAATTCGAGCACCAGCGGCGCGCCGAAATAAAATCCGCCGGCCATCCAGGCGCCAAGCGAGGCCAGCACCGCCAGTACTGGCACAGCGATCTTGCGGTTGACCGCGATGCCGGCCGCCACGAGGAGGTAGAAATACATCTCGAAGCGCAAGGTCCAGCCCATTGCCACGATCGGGTCCTCCACGCCCGCCGGTCCTGTCGCCGGCAGGAAAACAAGCGACGTGAAGACATGCCACGGGTCGACCGCACGTCCTTTGGCAAGCAGATAACCCACGGCAAGCAAGGTGATGCAGGCATACAGCGGAAACAGGCGCAGCATGCGGCTGGCCATGAACGTGCCGGCCGCCGCTGGACCCGGTGCCGATTTCAGGGCAGCGCACGCCATGACAAAACCGCTGACGACAAAAAAGATGTCGACCCCGATTGCCCCGAGAAACACGGTGCCGCCGAGGAAAGGCTGCAGATACGGGATGGCGAACTGGCCGCTGTGGGCCAGCACGACCGCCACCGCGGCAGCGATTCGCAACGTCTCCAGCGACCTGAAGGTGGCCGTTGCAGGTGGTTTTACCGGGGCGGCCGGGGCGGCGCCCTGGCGCGGTACAGCGGTCATGGTTGCGCCGCCGTTTCGGCATGCCCGGGCGCCGCCAGGAACACCACGTCGCCAGCCTGGCCGGGCACCGGCGCCGCGCCATCCGCATCAAGCTGGACGACATCGCCGTTGAGGTAACTGGCCGTGCGGTAGCCGGCCTGGCGCCATGCAACGGGCGGCCTGGACGGACCCCAGTACAGCAGCCCGGTCTTGCCGGTGGCGCTGACTACGTCGCAGGACATGCTGGCGCCGCCGTCGACGCACTGGCGCAAGGTGCGCCCACCGATCCAGCGTTTGAGCAGCGCCAGCGCCTCGCCGAAAGGATTGAGCCGGTTGAGCCGCTTGTCGGCAACGGTGGAGCCCATCCACGACGTGTCATGGGCAAACCAGTAGGTGCGCTCGATGCCCAGGACGTGCGACACCACGATGACCCTGGCGGCCAGTTGCGCCGCCTCGGCGCTGCCGAACATCTTGTCGAGCGCGCCGGTGGGGAACTTCGGCTGCAGTTTGTAACCAGCCTCGGCAATGAGCAGGCCGGTCTCCGTGTCCCAGATCGGCAGGTTGGCAAGGCCGTGGCGCGCTGCGATCCGGCGCGTTTCTTTCACCATTGCGCGCAGGTTGTCGATGCTGTGTTGGGGCAGGTAATAATGAAAGCCGATCACATCGCACTGTTTCCCGGCGCCAGTGGCCAGGAACACGTCAAGCCGCTTCAGGCCATCGAACCCGTCGAACGAAGGGCAGACGATTTTTGCCGCTGGGTCGATGTTGCGCACCTCGGTGGCGACAATGGCAGTCATCTCCGCCAGTTTTGCCACTGGTCCTGAAAAGAAACCAGGCGACCAGGAGCGCATCGCTTCCGGCACCCGCGGCTCATTCATGACTTCGTAGGCGCCAATGCGGCCCTTGTAGCGGGTCGCCACCGCGCGGACATACGTGGCCCAGTCACGCATGTTGCCCGGTTCGGCGGCGGCGCCCAGGCCCACGTTGCCTTTTTCGTCGGGCCGTGCCGACGCCCAACGGGGCGTCTGGCCGAACGTGTACAGCAGGTCGAAGCGCCTGGCGGTGGCATTGGCCACGTAGGCGTCAAAGCGGGTGAAGTCGAACTTGCCACGGTCCCCTTCCAGCTCGCGCCAGGTAGTGCCGTCAGCACCCCAGATGCGCAGGCCGTCGAACAACTGGTCCTGCAGACCATCGAAGGTGCTGCCGTGCAGGATGTGCTGGCCGAAATAAACCGGCTGGCCGGACGGCGCAGCGCCTGCCTGGCCCAGCGCTGCGCAAAGCGGCAGTGCGTACGCCGCGGCAAGGATGGTGCGGAAACGCCAATGGAGGGTCATGAGGAAGCTAGAAAGTTGAGCAAGTACAACGTTAACCACCGATTGTTAATAAAGCAAGAACAATCAGTTGGTTTCCGTAATTACTCTACTGTCAGGCGACTATCCGTCGCATTCCGGCGCCACCATGTCTTCCGTCCCTCATCGACATTTGCCGCCAGAGACCGGCGCTGATCGAAGAAGTATCGGCTGGCGCAGTCGCCCGTGGAGCCAGTCGACCAAGCTCAGGCTGCGCCGCGCCAGTTGTCACGGCTGCCTGTGCGAGGGCAGTTTTTGCCGTCAGCGCGCGGTATCGACCGTCACGCCAGTAACGACGCCGTTGTCATGCTGGTCGAACGCCACGCGCAGCACACCGGTGCGCGCCACGAACTGCGCCGGGCCGGCAGGCTGCAGGAGGACCGCGTCCTGGCCTGTCACTTGCGCAACGAGCGCGCGCCCTGGCAGGCTGACGGTCAGCACGCGGCCGTCCTCCAGGCTGTACTGGCCGACGAAGTCGCGCAACTGCGCCGATGTGGGCGCGCGGTTCTGCGCCTGCGCGGGGATGGGCAGGGTGCAGGCGAACGCGATGGACAGGATGAGGTTACGCATGGGAAGTCTCCGGTGGAACAGGCGCAGTGGGCAGGATCGCGTGCCGACTGTACGCGGTCGTTTCACGCTGCCTCGCGCCAATCCGACGAACTGCGCCAAAACGCCGACGAACGGTCGTGAACCGTGGATGACTGAAAGCCAACCCGGCGTTCCGCCCCTTCGTCACTGGCGCGGCCCGGCGCGTTACGGCCATGCAATGATCGGTCATGCCTTCCATTCCGCGACACTTCCTGCTGTTCCTTTTCACCGCCACCGCCCGGGCGCAGGACGCTGCGCCGCCTGTCGAAGGGCCGTTGCAAACCGTCGAAGTCAAAGCCAGCGCGGGGTCATACGATGCCCGCCGCGACGACACGGCCACGAAGATCGTCGTCACGCACGAAGAGATCGTCAGGTTCGGCGATACCGCACTGGGCGACGTCCTGAAACGCTTGCCGGGCGTGACTGTCGGCGGCGCGCCGGGGCGCGGCGGCGCGGTCCGCCTGCGTGGCATGGGCAACGGCTACACGCAGATCCTGCTCAATGGCGAACCGGCCCCGCCCGGCTTTTCGTTCGATACGCTCGACCCGGTCCTGGTCGAACGCATCGAGATCCTGCGCGCCGCCACGGCCGAGTTCAGCACCCAGGCCATTGCCGGCACCATCAACATCGTCCTCAAGCGCGCCATCGTGGCGAAGCAGCGCGAAGTCAGGAGCGGGGTTCGAAGCGAGCACGGCCAGCCGGGTACGAACGTGAATGTCCAGCTGTCCGATCGCGCCGGCGCCGTGTCGTATGCAATCGGCGGGGGCGCAGCGTACAACCCGCACCACCGCACCAGCCGTGGCGGCGTCACCTTTACCGATCCTGCTGGCGTCGTGACCACGCGGCGCGACGAAGCGCTTGGCAACGACGGCTTGTACCGGGCCGTCAACCTGGCGCCCCGCGTCACGGTCAAGCTGGGGCCGGACGACAGCATCACATTCGTGTCGTTTCTGAATGCCACGCGCTATACGGGACCTTGGCGCGCGCGCATCACCACGCAATCCGGCGCGTTGCCAAGCTTTCCCGCGAGCGATGGCGCGGTCGCGGACGCCACCGGCGCTGCCCGTACGGATGTGGCGTGGACGCACAAACTGCCTGGCGGCGCCAGCGTCGAACTGAAGGCCGGCGCCAACCGCACACGGCGCAGCAACGACCAGGTTTCCAGGAACAGGGATGCCAGCAACGCGGTGATCCTGGACCGCCAGGTGGCGACCGGAACGCTGGACCAGGGCTGGACCGCGAGCGGCAAACTCGCGGCATCGCTGGGGGACGCCCACGCTGTTACTGCCGGCTGGGACGGGGCGCGCAGCGGCCGGAGCGAAGCGCGCATCCAGCTTGAACAGCCGGCCGCCGGCGCGCCCAATGCCAGCCTGGACCAGCCGTACGACGGCGCGCTCAAACGCCTGGCATTGTTTGCCCAGGACGAGTGGACCATCGACAAGCAGTGCTCGGGCTACTTCGGCGTGCGCTGGGAAAGCCTGCGCGTGCGCAGTGCCGCCATCGCAGGCACGCAGGTCGATAACACGGCGCGCATCTGGAGTCCGCTGTTGCAGGTGCTGTACAAATTGCCCGGCGCGCAGGGCCGCCAGCTGCGGCTGGCCCTGACGCGCACCTGGAAAGCGCCCACCTTCGGCATGCTCAACCCGCGCCGCGCCGCGTCCGACGACAACGCGCCCACGACACCCGCCACGCAGGGCAACCCGCTGCTGCGGCCGGAACTGGCCACGGGCCTGGACCTGGCGTTCGAGCATGTCATCGCCGGCGGTGGTTTGCTGAGCGCGAGCGGCTACCTGCGCCGCATCCGCGACAGTACGCGCGACAATACTGTGCTGGTCAACGGCGCGTGGGTGTCCATGCCGGTGAATATGGGTCCGGCGCGCGCACAGGGTATCGAGCTGGAAGCGAAGTTCCCGCTGCGGGCGTGGCACCCGGCAGCGCCGGCCATCGACGTGCGCGCGAACCTGGCGCGCAACCGGTCGATGCAGGGTGGGGTGCCGGGGCCGGACAACCGGCTGGCCGGGCAGACACCGGTCAGCGCTACGCTGGGCATCGATTACAAGGCTGCGAGGCTGCCGCTGACGCTGGGAGGAAGCGGCAGTTTCCAGAACGGCGGGCCGGTGCGATCGAGCGCCAGCGAATTCGGCTACGCCAGGCCGAAGCGCGTGCTCGACCTGTATGCGCTGGTCAGGTTCAATGCCAGGCACCAGCTGCGCCTGTCGGTTGCGAATGCGCTGCACCAGGAACACATGACGGCGACCACTTGGGTCGACGGCGCCGGTGCGTTGTCGGATGCCGCGTTTACCCCCACGTCGACTGTGTTTCGCGCCGCGCTGGAAATGAAATGGTGAGTGGGCGGAAGACAAGGATATTGAGAGAAATAACAGGGCGGCGCCACCGCGTCAATGGCTACTCCCGGTAAGTATTCAGTAAGTGAAGTTGTCCGATCATGAGCTCCCAGCCCAGACATTCGGACATACGACCATGCGGCTTTCTGCCAATTTCACGTCGACGACGCGATCGACCATCCGCACCGCAGAACAAGCCGCGCTTGCGGCGCCCAGCCTGCTCGAGGCGACGCGATGACGCCGGATCCGAGGGACGCTGCGTCGCCCCATCGGCTGGCGCACGACGTCGGCGAAGCCCTGCTGGACCACGCCTTCGCCAGCGCGCGTCCCGCAGCGCCGCCGGCCACGGCCAAGCCCTGGCTGTGGCTGTTGTTCGCCGCGTTCATCGTGGTCACGCTGTCCGCGCTCGGGGTGCGCACGCTGGTGCCGCCCGATGAAGGCCGCTACGCGGAAATCGGCCGCGCAATGTTTGCCAGCGGCGACTGGATCACCACCCGCCTGAACGGCATCCAGTATTTTGAAAAGCCGCCCCTGCAGGCATGGATGAACGCACTCACTTTCACGCTGTTCGGCCTGGGCGAATGGCAGGCGCGGCTGTGGACCGGCCTCTGCGGCATTGCCGGCGTGGTCGTGACCGCATGGGCCGGGCGCGTGGTGTTCTCCCCGCGCGTCGGACTGTATGCCGGCCTGGTGCTGGCGTCGAGCCTGTTCTGGCTGGCGGCGGGCCAGATCAATTCGCTCGACATGAGCCTCTCAGGCATGATGGCCATTTGCCTGGCCGCCATGCTGCTCGCCCAGCGCGAGGGCGCCACCGTCAGCGAGCAGCGCGCGTGGATGCTCGTTGCATGGGCTGCGATGGCACTGGCGGTGCTGGCCAAGGGCCTGGTGGGCGTGCTGCTGCCGGGCGCCGTGCTGGTGCTCTACGGCGCTTGCGCGCGCGACCGGCGCGTCTGGACCCGCCTGCACATCGGCAAGGGATTGCTGCTGTTTTTCGTCGTCGCTGCGCCGTGGTTCATCCTGGTCGCCCGGCGCAATCCCGAACAGCCAACCTTCTTTTTCATCCACGAGCATGTCGAGCGCTTCCTGAGCCCGGGCCACCGGCGCGAAGGGGCCTGGTACTACTTCCTCGTCCTGCTGATTCCTGGCGTGTTGCCCTGGCTGGGCTGGCTGCCGCAGGCGCTGGCGGCGGGCGCCCGGCGCGCGCCGGGCCGGTTCCAGCCGCGCTTGCTGTTGCTGCTCTGGTTCGCTGTCATCTTCGTGTTTTTCAGCGTGTCGACCTCGAAGCTGCCCGGCTATATCGTGCCGGTCTTCCCGGCGCTGGCGTTGCTGACCGCGCTTTGCCTGGACGCCGCAGGGCGCCGCCCGCACATGGTGGCCGCCGCGCTGCTGGCCGTGACCGGCGCGGTGCTGGCGGCCGCGGCGCCGGTCGCGCTGGCGACTGGCGGCGGGGGCGCCACGCCGCACCTCCTGCGCAGCTACCAGCCGTGGCTGGTCTGCGCAGGCGGCGTCATGATGGCCGGCGGCTGCCTGGCGTGGCGCCATGCCGCGCGCGGCCGGCGCGATCCCACGGTGCTGACGATGGCCGTGGCCGGTTTCCTTGCCACCCACCTGGTCGTGGCCGGCTTCGAGGCATATGGCAAGGACCGTGCCGGCACTGCGCTGCTGCCGGCGATCCGGTCTGAACTGACGCCGGCCACCACGCTGTACGCGGTGGGCCGGTACGAGCAGTCGCTGACGTTCTACCTGGGCCGGCCGGCGATCCTGGTCGACTACGTGGACGAATTCGCCTTCGGGCTGCAACACGAACCGCACCTGGCGTTGTCCACCCTGGACGCGTTCGTCGCCCGGTGGCTGCGCGACGCCGCCGACGGCAAGCCCGGCCTGGCCATCGCCAGCCCGGAAATGGTCGAGCGGCTGCGCCAGCGCGGCGTGCCGATGCGGCTGGTGGCGCAGGACCGGCGCCGGCGCGTGATCTCCAGCCAGTTGACGAAAGAACTGCCATGACGGCTCCCGCGTGCCTGCCTGTGTTCCCTTTGGAGGTGTTCCCATGAAGCCCGAATTATCCATCATCATTCCGGTCTACAACGAGGAGGAGGCGCTGCCGGGCCTGTTCGCGCGCCTGTACGCGGCGCTCGACGCGCTGCACACCACCTACGAGATCGTGCTTGTCAACGACGGCAGCCGGGATGCCTCGGCGGCGCTGCTGGCCGCGCAGTTCCGCCGGCGCCCCGACGTCACCCGGGTGGTGCTGTTCAATGGCAATTATGGCCAGCACATGGCGATCCTGGCCGGCTTCCAGCGCGCGCGCGGCGAGATCATCGTCACCCTCGACGCCGACCTGCAAAACCCGCCCGAGGAGATCGGCAAGCTGGCCGACGCGGTCCGCGCGGGCCATGACTATGTCGGCTCGATCCGGCGCAGGCGCCAGGACGCGGCCTGGCGCACGCTGGCGTCGAAGGCAATGAACCGCCTGCGCGAGCGCATCACGAGCATCCGCATCACCGACCAGGGCAACATGCTGCGCGCCTACAGCCGCAACGTCGTCGACCTGGTCAACCAATGCGCCGAGGTCAACACCTTCGTGCCGGCGCTGGCCTACCTCTTCGCACGCAATCCGACCGAGGTCGTGGTCGGGCACGAGGAGCGCGCAGCCGGTGCATCGAAATATTCGCTCTACAGCCTGATCCGGCTCAACTTCGACCTGGTGACCGGTTTCTCGCTCATGCCGCTGCAAATGTTCTCGATGCTGGGCATGGCGCTGTCGGGCGCCTCAGGCCTGCTGGTGCTCGTCCTGCTGGCGCGCCGGATGCTGCTGGGCGCCGAGGCCCAGGGCACGTTCACGCTGTTCGCGCTGCTGTTCTTCCTGATGGGCGTGATCCTGTTCGGCATCGGCCTGCTGGGCGAATACATCGGCCGCATCTACCAGCAGGTGCGCGCGCGGCCGCGCTATGTGGTGCAAACCGTCCTCGAGGAACTGGCGCCGGCGGCCGTCATTGCGCTGGAACGGTCCGGGGTGGGGCGATGACGGCGCACGCCGTGTTCAGTACAAACCAGGCTGCCGGTGCGGCGGCGCAGATCAACATCATCCGGGCCAGACCATGAAAAAAATCCTTATCCTTGGCGTCAACGGTTTTATCGGCCACCACCTGTCCAGGCGCATCCTCGACGCCACCGACTGGGAGGTTTTCGGCATGGACATGCACGCCGACCGCATCACCAGCCTGCTGGACAGCCCGGTCCACCGCGCGCGCATGCACTTCTTCGAGGGCGACATCACGATCAACAGGGAGTGGATCGAATACCATGTCAAGAAGTGCGACGTGATCGTCCCGCTGGTGGCGATCGCCACGCCGTCCACCTACGTCACTGCGCCCCTGCGCGTGTTCGAACTCGATTTCGAGGCCAACCTGCCGATCGTGCGCGCTGCCGCCCGCTACGGCAAGCACCTGGTGTTCCCGTCGACGTCCGAGGTGTACGGCATGTGCCACGACGAGGAGTTCGACCCCGAGCACTCCGAACTGATTTGCGGACCCATCAACAAATCGCGCTGGATCTATGCCAACGCCAAGCAATTGATGGACCGCGTGATCTGGGGCTACGGCATGGAGGGACTGAACTTCACGCTGTTCCGCCCGTTCAACTGGATCGGGCCAGGGCTCGACTCCATCCACACTGCCAGGGAAGGATCGTCGCGCGTGGTGACGCAGTTTTTCGGCCATATCGTGCGCGGCGAAGCCATCTCGCTGGTGGACGGCGGCGCGCAGCAGCGCGCGTTTACCCACATCGATGACGGCATCGACGCGCTGGTGCGCATCATCGCCAACGCAGGCGGCGTCGCCAGCGGAAAAATCTACAACATCGGCAATCCTGCCAACAATTATTCGATCCGCGAACTGGCTGCCATGATGCTCGCGCTGGCCTTTGATTATCCCGAGTACGCGGAAGGCGCGCGCCGGGTGCGCATCGTCGAGACCAGCGCCCACGCCTACTATGGCGCCGGCTACCAGGATGTGCAGAAACGCATCCCGAAAATCACCAGCACCTGCGCGGACCTGGGCTGGCGGCCCGTCACCGGCATGGCCACCGCCCTGCGCCATATCTTCGACGCCTACCGCAGCCAGGTGGTGCAGGCGCGCGCGCTGATCGATTGATGGATGCGCCAATGCCGCTGCCATTCACCGCCACGTTATTTACCGATGCGGCGTGGGCCGGGCCGTCAGGCTGAAGAGCAGGCCGGGCTCCATCCGCTGCGCCGCCAGCGTCCAGCCGTGCGCCCGGGCGATCTCCTGGCAGATGGCCAGTCCCAGTCCGGCGCCGTGATCGCGGCGGTGCGCGCCCCGCCAGAAGCGCTCGAACATCAGCGCCACGTGTTCCAGCGCCACCCCGGGGCCGCGATCGCGCACCGTCAGCGTGCCGGCGTCGATCGTCACGCAGACCCCGGTCCCTTCGGGAGCATGCTGGATGGCGTTTTCCAGCAGGTTTTTCAGCAACGTGAACAGCGCGGCCCGGTCTGCCCGCCAGGGCGCTACCGGACCATTGTCATGCAGGGTCAGCTGTACATTCGCCGCCTCGGCCATGCGCTGGAGATACCCGACCGCCTCGGCGCCGACGTCGCGCGGATCGACGGCGGCGAAAATGTAGTTCTGCACCTCGCTTGTTTCGGCCAGCAGCAGCAACTGCTGCACCTGGCGGGTCATGTGCTGGATGTCGCTGAGCAGGCAATCGCGCTCGCGGCCTTTTTCCGTCAGCTCGGTTTGCGCGCGGATCAGCGCGAGCGGCGTCTTCAGCTCATGCGCGGCTGTCGACAGAAACCCTTGCTGGACGCGGTAACCCTGCTCCAGGCGCTCCAGCACGCGGTTGAAACTGTCGACCAGCGGTACGATCTCGGCCGGCACCGCCTTCACCTGCAGCCGGGCATGCAGCGCCCGTGGAGAAATTGCCGCAGCCGACTCTGACAGCTCGCGCAGCGGCCGCAAGGTGTAGCGCAGCGTGATGAGGGCGCAGGCGCCGAAGACGAACAGCATGACCAGGCTGAACAGCACGATGCCTGCGCCCATGGACGGCAGCGCGAACACTGTCTGGAACAGCTCGATGATGCGTTTGCTGGCGGCGTACTGCACGAACCAGCGCTTGCCGTCATGCTCGACGGCGGCGGTTCCCGCATACATCGGCACGCCGGCAAGATCGAAAGTAAAGCGCCCGGGCGCGAGCCGGAGGGTTGCGGGTGTGGCCGGCCATGCCGTCCCGGGCCCGGCGGCCGACACCAGCACGACGGTGCCGGCGGCATCCAGGACCCTGTATCCGTTCTCCCGCCTGAGGCTGTCGTACGTCCAGCGATGGCTGTCCTCGCTGTCGAGGAAGCCGATCGGGCGCCCGGCACTGTCAAAGCGCAACGCTTCGCCCAGTTCTTCGGTGCGTTGCGCCACGCTCATGCTCGGCAAAAAATCGCTGCGGGTCGTGAGGAGATAAAACACGGCCAGCAGCAGGCCAATGCTCAGTGCCACGCCGGCCACGTAAGCCAGCAAGACTTTCACGCCCAGGCTATTGACCCACATCGGGTTCGCGTAGCGCATATCCCACTCCTCTCACGTTGACGATCCGTTGGCGCGAACCGACGTTCAGCAGTTTGCGCCGGAGCCGGTACAGGGCGACGTCGAGGGCGTTGGGCGTCACGGCGTCGCAGAGGCCCCACGCGGCCGCCTCGAGCGCGCCACGGCGCACCACCTCAACATGTTTGCGCACCAGTAGCAGCATGATCTGCATCTCTGCCGGCGCCAGTGCCACGCTGTCCGCGCCGCTGCAGAGCAGTCCCGTGTCCGGGTGCAAGGTCAGGTCGGCATGGCCGGGGGCCAGCGTGCGACAGGCTGCCGGCCGGCGCAGCAACGCCCGCACGCGGGCCACCAGTTCATCGACGGCAAAGGGCTTGGGAAGGTAGTCGTCGGCGCCGGCGTCGAGGCCTTCGACGCGGTCATGCAGCGCGTCGCGCGCGGTCAGCACCAGGCAGGGCAGGCCCAGTCCGGCGCCGCGCAGGCGCTGGAGCAGGCCGAGTCCGTCGCCGTCCGGCAAGCCCCGGTCGAGCACCAACGCCTGGTAGGGCATGCGCCCGACGGCGTCCCATGCCGCGTCGATGCGTTCGACGACATCGACCGCGATGCCGGCGCCCCGCAGGGCCTTGCAGACCAGCCTGGCCAGTCGCTCATGGTCTTCGATCAGCAGAATGCGGTTCATTGAACGATCCAGGTGGCAAAGGCCTGCATGCTGCTCCGCCGGACGGTCGAGCGGAGGACTATTCGTGATCGGTGTTGCCAGGCTACTCCGCTCCCATATTACCTGAGTGCCCAGCCGTGACAAGGCTAGTCGTCCCCGTCGGCCTGGCGCAGCGCATAGCCGAGGCCCCTCACATTGACGATCCGCTGGCGCGAGCCGATGGCCAGCAGTTTGCGGCGGATCCGGTGCAGGGCCACGTCCAGCGCGTTGGGCGTGACGGCCTCGTTCAGTCCCCATGCGGCGGCCTCCAGGGCGCTGCGGCGCACCACCTCGGCATGCCGATGCACCAGCATCAGCATGATCTGCATTTCCGCAGGGGGGAGGGTGACGCTTTCGTCCGCGCAGCAAACCAGGCCCGCGCCGGGACGCAGCGTCAGGTCGGCGTGGCTGGGGTCGAGGGGACGGCAAGCAACCGGGCGGCGCAGCAAGGCGCGCACGCGCGCCACCATCTCATCCATGGCGAATGGTTTTGGCAGGTAATCGTCAGCGCCTGCCTCCAGGCCTTCGACGCGGTCGTGCAGCGCGTCGCGCGCGGTCAGCACCAGGCAAGGCACATGCAGCCCGGCGCCGCGCAAGTGTTGCAGCAGCGCCAGCCCGTCGCCGTCCGGCAAGCCGCGGTCGAGGACGAGGGCCTGGTAGGGCAGTTGCCCGATGGCGGCCAGGGCAGTGTCGATGCGGTCGAGGACGTCGACCGCGATGCCGGCCGCCACCAGCGCCTTGCACATCAGCTGGGCGAGGCGGTCGTGGTCTTCGACAAGCAGGATGCGGCTCATCAGAAGCGGTAAAGGTATCCCAGGCCGACACGATTCTCGGTCGAGCGGTCGACCAGCGGGCTGTCCTTGATGGCGTTGGGAAGCCTGGTCACCCCCAGGTCGAGAAAAAACGCGTGGTGCTCACCGGCGCTGTACGTGCCACGCAGGCCCACATCGAAGTTGACTCCCGATTTGCCCGGATAGGCGGCGCGGCCGGCGCGCGCCTCGCCGGCTTCCACACCATAGTAATAATCGACGTATTTCCTGTCGACCCAAACGGCGCTGGCGCGCGGCGTCAACATGACCTGCTCGCCGATGCGCCAGTTCCTTTCCAGGCCGAGGCTGGCGCGACGGCCATGGCTCTTGCCCGCAACATCGGCCTGCAATTCGGCGCTGACATCGACCACGCCAGTGCGCCATATTGCCCTGGCGCCGGCCCAGAAGCTGCCTTTGCGCTCGCGCATGCCGGTCAGGATCGGCGCGTCACCGGTTTCATAGCCGCTGAAGTCGTATTTGCCGATGACGCGCAGGTCGAGGCGCTGGCCGCCGCCGAGATCGATGCTGGCCGCCTTGAATTCGACAACCGGACCGAACACGCGCACATACTGGTTCTCGTAGGAGATCAAGGGCAGCACGTGATGCTCCCGTTTGATGCCGGTGTAGGAGTGCTGCACGCTGATCGCGGCAACGCCCAGGCCCCACGAAGGCGCCTCGTCGCCGGGAGCGGCCCTTGCCGCGGCAGTGGCGCACAGCCCCAGCACCAGGACCGCGGCGCCCCTTGCATGCGCGATTGCCCGGGGGGAGGCCAGGATGGAGGCGGGTGGACGCTGCATGTGCTTTCTCCGAAGGATGGAGGTGAAGCCACATGGTCGGTCACGTCGTCTTACTGAATACTTACTGGTGAAAACATCAAAACTCAGACCCGGCGAAACCTGGCCAGCGATCAAACTGTCACTGTCCAGCAAATTTTGCTGATACCAGTCCCATATTGGGACTATACTTTTATCCATGCGGATACTCTCACTCCCGACCGTCAAATCTTTTTTTGAACAGCCGGCCTATGCTGACGCAAAAGTTCCTCTGACGGCCTGGTATGGTTTTGTCCTGAAGGCGGGTTGGTCTTCACCGGCGGACGTGAAGGCAGACTTCGGAACTGCCAGCATCCTGAAAAATGGACGGGTCGTATTCAATGTCGCAGGAAACAAGTATGGACTCGTTACGTCGATCAATTATCCGCACGGTATCGTGTTTATCAAGTTCATCGGTACGCACAAGCAGTATGACGCGATTGATGCACAGACAGTCTGAATGAGGTCGCAAATGGAAATCAAACCGATTAAAAACGCCGCAGACCACGCGGCAGCGCTGCAAGAGATCGACGGGCTGATGTCTGCCGAACTGGACACGCCGGAGGGGGATCGCCTGGACGTGCTGGCCACCCTCATCGAAGTGTATGAGGCCAGGCACTTTCCGATGGAGCTGCCTGGCCCGATTGATGCAATCAAGTTCAGGATGGAACAGCAAGGCCTGACGCCAAAAGACCTGCAGCCGATGATTGGTCGTTTGAATCGGGTGTATGAAATTTTGAGCGGCACGCGGCCGCTGACGCTTGCAATGATCTGGCGCTTGCATGAAGGTCTGGGCATCCCGGCCGAATGCCTGATCAAACCGCCTGCGGCGGCCGCCGCGTAGACCAGGGATGACACCCGCGCCACGCAGCGCAGCGCCTCGGCCTCCTTGCATGCCGGGCCGGGCGTGCTGCTGCGTGAACTGAACGCAGCGGTTATTCGTACGCCGTCTTGATCAGCGCAGGACGCGCCGCCGGGGTCTCCCGCGCCGGTGTTGGCAAATCCTTCTGAACAGCCGGCTGCACCTCATTCGCAATCACGTTGACCGGCTGCGCGCGCTTCGCAGTCGAAATCCCCAACTGATCGAGCAACTGCATCGTCTCCAGGATGATCGTCTGCTGGGTGTCCATGAACAGTGAATAGTCAGCGGTGAGCACGAAATACACCACTTCGTAGCCGATGAATTCCTGGTCCAGCGTTTTCAGGTGCGCGCGGTCGAACCGCACCTTGTCCTGGCGCTCGATGATCGCCTTTAACGCGGCCGGCACCTGCCCGGCAATGTCCGGCGGAGTGGTGGGATTGACGTTGACCGCGAACTGCACGCGGCGCGTGGTCATGCGCTTGTAGTTGCGCAGCGTGTCTTTCAGGATCTGCGCATTCGCGATCACGATCTGCTCGCCGCTGTCGGCGCGTACGCGCGTCGTCTTCAGGCCCACATGTTCGACCTTGCCCGAAAAACCGGCGACTGCAATCGAATCGCCCACTTCGAACGGCTTGTCGACTGCAATCGACAGCGACGCGAACAGGTCGCCCAGCACGTTCTGCACCGCCAGCGCAATCGCAATGCCGCCGATGCCCAGGCTGGCCACCAGCGTGGTGACGTTGATGCCGAGATTTTGCAACGTCGCCAGCAGGAACACGACCCAGACCATGATCTGCAGCACCCAGGTGATGAAGGTATGGGCCACGGTCACTTGCTGGTCTTCGCCGCCGGCCGGCTCATGGCGGCGGAAGTAGCGCTGGGCGGCGACGGCAATTGCGCGGTGCACCCACAGGGCGAACTGGATGCCGAGCGTGATGAACCACAGGTTGCCCACGCGCGCTTCCCATTTCAGGGGCAGGTCGAGCACCGACAGGCCGATCAGGAGCGCGGTGGCGAACACCGCGAGTTTGCTGGTGCGGGCCAGCGTCTGGCGCAGCACTTCGAATACAGCATTGTTTGCATGGTTGCCCGGCACCGCACCGAGGCGCCGGCGGAAAAACGCGACGGCGCCATGGATGACGATGAAGCTGAGGACGGTAGCGCCGATGGCAAACAGGGAATTGGCGAGGGTCAGGTCGAGGGAAGTAAAAAAGGCACGGATATTCACAGGCGCTCCTTGAGGGCCGGCACGCACGCAAGACGCGTGTTGGTGTGACGTTGGGGGAGGAAAACGGTGCATGCCGATGGCGCTGCACCTGTGCGCCCGCATGGGCGGGACGCGGCGACGTAATGCATCGTGCAGGATGCCAGTCCTGCGCGTGCTCTTCCGTTCGCTCGCTAACGTAACGCAACAGCTTGCCTGGGGCGCACACGGATGTTGCCCAAACCACAATTTGCCTCGCCAACGACATGGCTTTGTTGTACGCTGGCGTGTACCTACAACGAGGAGACGACATGACACAATCCTATTCGACCACGCAGCCGGAGCGCAGCGACGTCGACCAATTGCCGGGCACGGTGGCGCTTGATTTCGGCACCAACTGGTGCGGGGTCTGCCAGGGTGCGGCAGCTGACATCGCCGCGGCGCTCGCCGCCGCACCCGGGGTGCGCCACATCAAGGTCGAAGACGGCCCGGGCCGCCCGCTGGGCCGGTCGTTCCGCGTGAAACTATGGCCGACCATCATTGTCCTGAAGGATGGCGTGGAAGTGGCGCGCGTGGTCCGGCCAGGCAACAGCCAGGCAGTCGCTGACGCATTGGCGGTGGCAGCATGACGGTCGCCGCCGCCCCGTCCGCCACCATGAAGGTGAACAAGAAATCGACGGTCCTGTTTGCCAGCCTGATCGGCACCACCATCGAATTCTTCGACTTCTATATTTATGCGAATGCCGCCGTGCTGGTGTTCCCGCGCCTGTTCTTCCCGGCCGGCGACGCGTCGGCCGCCATGCTGCAGTCGCTCGCCACGTTTGCGATTGCCTTCATTGCGCGCCCGATCGGCTCTGCCGTGTTCGGCCACTTCGGCGACCGCATCGGCCGCAAGGCCACGCTGGTCGCCGCGCTGATGACGATGGGCGTGTCGACGGTTCTGATCGGCTGCCTGCCGACCTACGCCAGCATTGGCACCTGGGCGCCGCTGCTGCTGGCCCTGTGCCGCTTCGGCCAGGGCCTGGGCCTGGGCGGCGAGTGGGGCGGTGCAGTGCTGCTCGCGACTGAAAATGCACCGCCAGGCAAGCGCGCCTGGTACGGCATGTTCCCGCAGCTGGGCGCGCCGATCGGGTTCTTCCTGGCGGGCGGTTCGTTCCTGCTGCTGTCGACTTACCTGTCGGACGAGGAATTCTTCAGCTACGGCTGGCGTATTCCATTCCTGGCGTCGGCAGTGCTGGTCGGCATTGGCCTGTACATCCGCCTGAAGCTGACGGAAACGCCGGCGTTCCAGAACGTCATCGACCGCAACGAGCGCGTCAAGGTGCCGGTCGTGACCGTGCTGCGCGACCATGGCGGCATGCTGTTCATGGGTACCGTGGCGGCCATTGCCACCTTTGCCGTGTTTTACCTGATGACCGTGTTCGCGCTCAGCTGGGGCACCACCGCACTTGGCTATTCGCGCCCTCAGTTCCTGACGCTGCAACTGTTCTCGGTCGTGTTTTTTGGCCTGACCATTCCACTGTCGGCAGTCCTGGCCGACAAATACGGCCGGCGCGGCACGATGATGGCGGTCAACGCCATCGTGGCCCTGTACGGTTTCTCGCTGGCGCCCCTGTTCGGCTCCGGCGACGTGGTGATGGTCACGCTGTTCATGGCGGTCGGCATGGCGCTGATGGGGATGACGTACGGGCCGCTCGGCACCTTGCTGTCGGAACTGTTCCCGGCCTCGGTGCGCTACACGGGCGCATCGCTGACGTTCAACCTGGCCGGCATCCTGGGCGCATCGGTGGCGCCCTTGATTGCCACGTCGCTGGCGAAGAGCCACGGGCTGGTCGCGGTCGGATACTACCTCACCGGCGTATCGGTACTGTCGCTGGTGGCGCTGTTCTTTACCAGGTCGCACAAGTCCCAGGGGTAAACTGGACCGGTTCAGCTGCCGATGTAGGCAAACTTGAACAGGAACAGGGCCGCAATGACCCAGACCACCGGTGCGACCTGGCGCGCGCGGCCGGTGGTGAGCTTGAGCGCGGCGTAGGTGATGAAGCCGAAGGCAATGCCTTCGGCAATCGAATACGTGAAGGGAATCACCAGCGCCGTGATCGCGGCCGGGATGCATTCGGTGGTGTCGCTCCAGTCGATCTCCCCCAGTTCGCGCAGCATCAGGCATGCAACGAACAGCAGGGCCGGCGCAGTCGCGTACGCCGGCACCACGCCGGCCAGCGGCGCAATGAAGAGGCACGCCAGGAACAGCATTGCCACCGTGACTGCGGTCAGGCCAGTACGCCCGCCAGCCTGCACGCCGGCGGCGCTTTCGATATACGCCGTGGTGCTCGAGGTGCCCAGCATGGAGCCCGCGACAATGGCCGTGCTGTCGGCCATCAGCGCCTTGTCGAGGCGGTCCATTTTGCCTTCCACCAGCAGACCAGCCCGGCTGGCCACGCCCATCAGCGTGCCGGTAGCGTCGAACAGTTCGACCAGGAAAAATACCAGCACCACGTTCAGGATGCCGGCCGAAAACGCGCCGGTCAGGTCGAGCTGCATGAAAGTAGGCGCCAGCGACGGCGGCATGGAAAAGATGCCAGCGAAATGGTTGCCGCCAAAGAAAAAGCTCAGCACGGTGACTGCCAGGATGCCGATCAGGATGGCGCCGCGTACGCGCAGCCGGTCCAGCGTCACCACCAGCAGAAAGCCGAAAATGGCCATCAACGCCTGGGGCTGGTGCAAGTCGCCGGCGCCGACCATGGTGTCCTTGTTGGCCACCACCAGTCCCGCGCCTTTCAATGCCACCAGCGCCAGGAACAGGCCGATGCCCACCGTGATGGCCGTGCGCAGCGACGCCGGGATGCCGTTGACGATCAGCGCGCGCAAGCCGCACAGTGTGACCACGATGAACAGGCAGCCGGAAATGAACACGGCGCCCAGCGCCTGCTGCCACGGAATGCCCATGCCCAGCACGACGGCAAACGAGAAATACGCGTTCAGGCCCATGCCGGGCGCCATGCCGATAGGATAGCTGGCGTAGAGGCCCATGATGCCGCTGCCAAGCGCCGCGACCAGGCAGGTCGCCACGAAGACCGCGTCCTTGGGCATGCCTGCCGCGCCCAGGATGGTGGGGTTGACGAACAGGATGTACGCCATGGTGAGGAACGTGGTCAGTCCGGCCAGCAGTTCGGTGCGCACGGTGGTGCCGTGCTGGGGAAGTTGGAAGTATTTGGCGAGCATGGGTTCAGACCGGGTGCAAGGGTTGAGCGAAGAATACCATCTGGCAGCGCCATGATTTGTTACCATGGCGGCCCATCCCATCTCATGCCCTTGCTTCCCCATGCCTAAAAACAAACCGCCCGTTCCGCGCAAATCGTCCACGTTCGAGGAACCGGACATCGACGCGCTGGCCCAGGTGCTGGCCGACCTGGCCCTGGCAGCCCTGAACGGCGGCAGCGGGCAGGTCGACGAGATGACGAAAATGCTGCGCCAGGCGCTGCGCAAGAAGCAGGATGAAGTCCTCTACGGCGCCATCGAGCTGGCGCGCTTCACCGATCCGGACGCCTGCCGCCTGCTGCGCGGCGCCATCGAAGAAAACGCCGCCACGCTGCAGGTGCGCAAGGAAGGCGCACCGGACCGCGAAGTCGACGTGTTCATGGTGCCGCTGTTCGTGCGCAGCCAGGGCGGCCTGGTCGAGGCCGAAGGGTTCCAGGACGATGCCGCGTTTGCCGCGCTGCTCGACAGCTTCGCTGCGGCCGGGCTGGAAAGTCCGAAGGCCAAAGTGGTGCTGATGCGCCACGCCTACGACCTCGACGAAGTCGACCGCATTGCGTTCGGCGACCTGCACGACATGCTGCGCGAAGCGGCGACGTCGATGCTGGACAAAAAAATCACCGCCACGCCGGCCCTCGAGCGCAGCATGCACGGCTGGACCGGCCGCACGTTCGCCCCTGGCGACGACGCGATGGAACTGCGCTTCCTGCTTGGCTTTGCACTCAAGCGCGCCGACGATCCGTTTTACCAGCCACCTGCGGACGAAGCCGGCGCCGACGCATTTTTCGACGCGCGCACGCAGCGCTACCAGGCCTGGACCGCCAGCGCGGCGCCGCTGGTGGCGCGCTGCCTGGCGCAGGACCCGGCGCGCCTGGCCATCGATTTCCTGTACCAGGACCTGTTCTACGGCGCCAGGGAGCAGGGCGCAGCCGAGCTGGCGATGCTGGCGACACTCTCCAGCATCGACGCGTCCGTGGCAGCGGCCGGCCACGCGCCGGCGTCGCTGGCAGTCGTGGCTGCGCCGGTCGATGGCGGCGACGAAATCGTCCTGCGCGTCTGCCTGTATGCCGCAGGCAGCACGGCGCCGTTCGCCACAGTCGATAAACAGGTCGACCTGTCGGCCGACCTGAGCGCCGAGATGGACGAACTGTGCGACGCGTTGGCAGGGCTGGGCTTTGCCAGCCTGGCCATTGCCGACGGCTTCAGGGAAGACGGCAGCGCCGTCAACGCGGCGCCTTTCACGCCGCTGTAGCTGGAGCGCTGTGCAGATACAGCAGCGCGCAATTGACAAGCAAGGGTGCCAGGAATACATTGATTCTTTGAAATAGACCGGCCGCCCATGCGCACCTCCTCGGCAAAACCAAGCGTTTCCTGCGGCACCCTGGTGGTCAATCCGGCCGGCCAGCTGCTGTTGTGCCACGTGACCCACACGGCCCACTGGGATATTCCCAAAGGCATGCAGGACCCCGGTGAAACGACACTGGCGGCCGCCATGCGCGAGCTGCATGAAGAGGCGGGCGCCGCCTTTCCGGCCGAGCGTTTCCTCGACCTGGGCGGCTTCGCCTACCGGCGCGACAAGCGGCTGCACCTGTACCGCGTCGATGCCGGGGCCGACCTGGTCTCGCTCGACACGCTCGCATGCACCAGCTTTTTCCCGCACCACGTTACCGGCATCATGATTCCGGAAACCGATGCCTTTCGCTGGGCCAGCCGCGCCGACGTGGCACGGCTGTGCTGGCCGCGGATGGCTGCCTTGCTGGGCACGCTGGACTGGTGACGCCTGACAAGCGTGCTCCACGCGGTGGCGCATTTCGCTAAGATCGCCCGAACACATTGCGGAGTCTTGCATGAACACGGATACCAGCATCGATGTGGCCACCATCATGGGCGGCTTGTACGGCGATGGCTTCATTGCCTGCAAGGGGGCGTTCGAGCGCGAATGGGTCAGCCAGCTTGGCGACGACATCGCCACGCTGTTCGATGAAGCAAAGCGCCAGCCCGGCGGCGCGCTGCCGCGCGGGCCGTCGCGCTACTACGTCGAAGTCCACCCCGAACGCCTGCGCGGCTTCCAGGACATCCTGGCGCATCCGTGGTTCACGGCGGTCTGTCGCGCCATCCTGGGGCCGGACTACAAAGTCGTCGAAATCGGCTTCGACGTGCCTGGTCCAGGCGCGATGCTGCAGCCGTGGCACCGCGATTTCGCGTCGCCGCAGGCTACCCTGACCGGGCGTCGGCTCAACTCGCTCGCCTTTAACTTCACCACGGTCGACGTCACCGAAGACATGGGGCCGCTGGAAATTGCACCCGGAACGCAGTGGGACGATTTTGCCGCCATGGGTGCGGGCGCAGACCCGATGTTTCCCGACCAGTCAGTCTGGGGGCGCTACGCGGCGCGGCGCCAGCGCAAGATGCCGCAGATGGGCGACATGTCTGCTAGATCGGCGCTGACGGTGCACCGCGGAACCGCCAATGTGTCTGACCGGTCGCGGCCGGTACTGGTGGTGGGCGTGGATGCGCCTGATGGCGGGAATGCAGCCAAACATGACGTTCAGCTTACGCGCGCGTACCGCGACGCCATGCCGCCGGAACTGTTGCGGCACCTGCATCACCGGGTCGTCCCGTCGCTGGAGCCGATCGTGCAGGCGCACACGATCGAAGGATTGTTGATGGGTGCGGCCGGCTAGGTGCGGCCGGCCAGGTGCGACCGGCCAGGTGCGGCCGGCCAGGCGCGGCCGGTTACCGGACTCAGATGCCGGCCTGCGTCTTCTCTTCGATACTTTCGGCCAATGCCTGCGACGAGGCATCGTCTTCTGCAATCTGCCCGACGCGCCGGCTGCTGTCGGACTGCTGGTCCAGGCTGACTTCCTCGGCGACTTCAAAGCGGCCGTCGTCGTCGCCGTCCGTCGGCAACAGGTTGTCGGACCGGTTCTCCGGATTGGTTTCGGGTGGGGTCTGGGTCTGGTCAGTCATGCTGTACTCCTTGCAATGGATGGTGGCCAAATATAGCGCGCAGCCTGCAAAAACAGCCGCACGCCTGCGCGCTGTAGGCCTGCGCCCACGACCTCGCGCGACCCGCGCCGACGTTATTGTTAACGCAAGTCAATGGTGTGCACGTCGTCAATTTTTTGGAGTAGTGTGATGGCAATCGCAGCGGTCAGCAGTATCCGGGCGACCAGCTTCATCAACTTTCAGGAGATCGATCATGCAACATACACTCGTAGCCGTATTCGACAACCGTAACGACGCGCAGCAGGCCATGGACGAACTGCTGGCATCGAGCTTCACGAGCACCAATGTGCGCCTGTCGCAGGGCGATTCGGCAGGCAGCACCGACAGCCTGTCCGGCACGCCGATGCAGGCGGCGGCGACCAACGACGACGACTCCATCGCATCGAGCATCCGCAATTTTTTCAGCGACATCTTCGGCACGGACGACAGCGTCCACGCCCAGCGCTACTCCAGCGCCGTCACGCGCGGCCAGTTCGTGCTGACGGTAGGACCTGTCAGCGAGCCTGAAGTGGAGCGCGCGGCCGACATCGTCGAGCGCTTCGGTCCGACCGATATCGATGAGGAAAGCAGCGCCAGCGAGTACGGGACGGTCGAAAGCGGCCTGGGCGCAGACCAGATCATGCGCCGCGACAGCGTGTCGTTGCAGGGCAACCAGTCGCAGTCGCTGTCGTTCCAGAACGACGACCGCCAGCCTTTCCAGCAAGGAAACCTGAACGATGCCGTGCCAATGGGCGGTACCTACCAGGAGCCAATGGGCAATGGTGGCAACCTGGGCGGCCAGCGTTTGTCCTCGAGCACGGCAGGCATGAGCATGCAGGACGGCTCGCAGCAGGGTTCGATGCAGCGCGCCACGAACACCACCGGCGGCAGCACGTTCGCACCGACTGAAATCAAGCGTCCCGGCGTGCGCGTGTTTGCCCGTGATCCAGGCGACGTGGCCAGCACCGGCGTGCGCACCAGCGGCGGCATCGGCAGCCTGGGTGCAGATGCCCGGCGCCAGCAGGAAAACGACACTGCGTTCCGCTCGCACTGGACCGATACCTACGGCGCCGACAGCGGCCACTACGACGAATACGCCCCGGCCTACAGCTACGGTTCGTCGCTCGCGTCGGACGACAAGTACCGCGGCCGTTCGTGGGACGACGCCGAATCCGATATCCGCACCGGCTGGGAATCGCGCCACGGCGACACCACCTCAACCTGGGACAAAATGAAAGACGCTGTTCGCCACGGCTGGGACCGCATGACGTCCTGATCGGCGCAGTCAGCATCATGAACAAACGCCCGCAGCTGCGGGCGTTTTGTCGTTCAGGTCAGAGCGGTCAGACCGGCACGCCGATGCGGTTGCGCCCAAGGTGTTTGGCGCGGTACAAGGCTGCATCGGCAATGGCCACCAGTTCGCTTGCGCTGTGGTCGCTCGATGCGAGCGCCGTCGCCGCACCGATCGACACCGTCACCTGGCGCATGGGCGTCGCTTCCTGGTCGCGGGCAGCCATCCCGGGCACTTGCAGGCGTTCGACACGGTGCCGGATGCGCTCGGCCACGATGGCTGCGCCCTTGAGCGACTGGTTCGGCAAAATCACGGCAAATTCTTCGCCGCCATAGCGCGCGACCAGGTCGTTGGCGCGCATTTCGCTCTGGACCGAATCGGCAATACGCTTGAGGCATTCATCGCCGCCGAGATGGCCGTTGGCATCGTTGTAGGCCTTGAAGTGGTCGACGTCGACCATCAGGAGCGACAACGGCTGCCGCGCACGCATGGCACGGGTCCATTCGGCCAGCAGCGTATCGTCGAAACAGCGCCGGTTGGCCAGGCCGGTCAACCCGTCGCGCGTCGCAAGCTGCTCCAGCGCCACCTGCGCCTGTTTTTCCTCGGTCAGGTCGCGCAACGTTTCCACGACAGCGCTCAGGCAGCCTTCCTCGTCGTACAGCGGGCTCGCATCGGCGGCAAGGTAGCGTTTGCGGCCGACGCGCGGCATGTCGCACCAGCTCTCGGCCGTCAGGCGGGCGCCATTGGCGCTGCTGCCGGCGTGCTCGCACTGGCGGCCTTGCTCGCGGGTGCTGTTGGCCAGCATGATGTCCGCCAGTGTCGGGCGCGGCGTCGTATAGAAACAGCGCCAGTGGTCGGCAGTACCAATGATGTTGTCGGCCGTGACGCCCGTCAGCCTCTCGCACGCATGGTTCCACAGCATGACCCGCCCGGACCGGTCCAGCACGAAGAGCGGAACCGCAAGCGTCTCCATCATCTGATGGGCGAAGGCCCGGCCGGACCTGCTCTCGACGTCGATATGGCGGCTTGGACTCGTCATTTTCATCCTCAATGGGGGAAGCTGCTGCTAGCAGGAAATTGATTTGGAACAAGATGGATTTTGCGCCGCGTCAGTAAGTACACATTTGATCTAGAACAAACGTGCAAGCGCAGCTATTCAGATCAAGCGTCCTGTTGCAACACCGCAATGGCGGTATGCATGGCGCGCATGTTCTCCGGCACCTGGCGGATATCGCCGTTGCACAGGCATGCTTCGAGGCGCAGCCACTCCGCTTCCAGCAGCAGAATGCGCTCGCGGATAGCGATGCGCTCCGCTGCGCGCGCATCGCGCTCGCAGGCCACGTCCGATTCCAGCTGCGCCAGCCGGTCCTCGGCCGCCAGGCGATGGTGCAGCATGGCATGGAAGCCCCAGCCCAGGCCGGCCAGCCATACAATCACCGCAGCCACGCCGGCTTGCGGCGGTATGGCCGGCGTGGCTGCGAAGGTTCCTGCCGGCAGGGCCAGGCAGAGCGCGAACAGGGTGGCGCGGAAATGCAAAATCCTCATGGCGTCCTCGGATGCAGTGGTTGTGGCCTGCCAGAAACCTTACTGCCGCGTTGCCTGTTGGAATTGTTGCCGATCAAGCCCTGCAAGCCAGCGGCAAACAGCGGTGCGTTTTATTGTTCCTGGACAATAAAACCTCGCCATCGATGTTGCGCCGATGCTGACGCGACGCAAAAGGTATAATGGAAGGTTGACGAAGAGGCTTTACCGTGACTTACAGCATCAAAGAGATCTTTTATACCTTGCAGGGTGAGGGCGCCCACGCGGGCAGGCCCGCCGTGTTTTGCCGGTTTTCCGGCTGCAACCTGTGGACCGGCCGTGAGCAGGACCGCGCCACCGCGACCTGCCAGTTCTGCGATACCGATTTTGTCGGCACGGACGGCGAGGGCGGCGGCAAGTTCCGCGATGCGGCAGGACTGGCGGCTACCATCGACCGCCTGTGGCCGGCCAGCTATCCGGCCAGCAAGTACGTCGTCTTCACGGGCGGCGAGCCGCTGCTGCAGCTCGATGCCGCGCTGATCGACGCCATGCACGCCGTGGGCTTCACGATCGCCATCGAGACGAACGGCACCTTGCCGGTCCCGCCTGGCGTCGACTGGATCTGCGTCAGCCCGAAGGTGGGATCGACGCTGGTCGTGCACCGGGGCGATGAGATCAAGGTCGTCATTCCGCAGGCAGGTCAGGACCTGGCCGACTACCAGCACCTCGACTTCGCCAATTATTTCGTCCAGCCAATGGACGGCCCGCTGGCCGCGTTCAATACCCAGCTGGCGATCGACACCTGCAGGTGCAACCCGCAATGGAAGCTGAGCCTGCAAACCCATAAACTTTTACAGATTCCCTGACCACCGCATGCTGACGATTACCCGCAAGCTCGAGTTCGATGCCGGACACCGCATCCCCGACCACAAAAGCCAGTGCCGCAACCTGCACGGGCACCGCTACACGCTCGAAATCACGCTGACTGGCGAAGTGATCCATGCGGAAGGCAATTCCGACAACGGGATGATCATGGATTTTTCCGACATCAAGGCGCTGGCCAAGGAGCACCTGGTCGATGTCTGGGACCATGCGTTCATCGTCTACGAGCGCGACGACAAGGTGCGCGAG
>Ga0265780_10001236_pt1 | contig 36928 bp, 51 predicted proteins | sample P1T30metagenome_FD_192432 | JGI IMG/M metagenome (GOLD analysis project Ga0265780, IMG submission 192432) | Plant litter microbial communities from East Loma Ridge, Irvine, California - P1 T30 | ecosystem: Environmental > Terrestrial > Plant litter > Unclassified | place: USA: California...
TGCTAGTTCATGAGCTAATGAGCAGGTATACATCAACCCTACATACCTCAAGACAGTTCACAAGCGAGGAAGACCTATGCCCGAGGACCGACTACCCCCTGCTATCTGGGGAGGTGTTTTACTAGTCATTGGTCTAGCCGGGTTCGCCGCTACAAACGGTCCCGATATCCATTGGATTGCTCCAATCATCTTCGGTGTACCTTTCGGTCTGGGTATGGTCGTCGTCTTCCTCGCTTGTCTTGGATACTTGATCGAGTCTTATACCATCTACGCCGCTTCCGTCCTAGCCGCCAACTCAGTATTACGATCTCTGTTCGGTGCCGCCTTCCCTCTATTCACTCCTTACATGTGAGTCTATCTACGGTGAAACCATCATGAAGAATGATGCTGATTACAGGTATGAGCGACTAGGTATCCATTGGGCTTCTGCTCTACCTGGCTTCCTCGCTCTCGCTTGCATTCCCTTCACAGTACTCTTTTACAAATACGGAGCTCAGATTCGAGCCAAGTGCAAATACTCTGCTGAAGCCGAACGAGCCATGAACGCCATCATCGCAGCGAAAATGGCAAGTATGAAACAGCAAAAAGATGAGGAAACCGCACTCGAGAACAACGGTGAAGCCGGTGTTGAACCTGAAGTACGACCTGCCGAGATTGAGGGTGGGCAGGGAAATGCCCATGTTGAAGGGGAAAAGATCAAGGAGCCTCATCACGAGAAGGAATGGAACGAGTACACTATCCTCGCTGATCGGGATATGTGGGATATGGGAGATGAGGAGAAGTTGAGGTTGGAAGAGCTACACAAGAAGTTCGAGTATGCCAAGGCCAAGAAGGCTCAGTAGGCGCAACGTGAATCATAGACATCAATAGACAACATAGAATATCATAATACATACACTTAATGAACTTATTGAATGAAACGCATTACATCACAGATTGAGCTGAGAAGCATACACCCTCTGATCGACCAGCCAGTCAATCGTTCCCATCTGCAAATCAATGTTTCCACCAGGCTGACCTGTCAAGCGGGGATCATCGCCCGTCATATCATGAGGGAAAGAGTGTTCAAGCGGTTTGAGGTCTACTATCAGCTGGCAGCCACCTTCCTGTCTCGTACCGTCAATCTCCTTGATCTCTTCAGGTGTAAGTCTCATCTCTAGCGCCTTGATGTTCTGGTGCAGCATCTTCGAATCAGCACCGTCCACTTGATGATTGGAAGAGCTCACCTCAGGAGTCTGAAACCCAACAATGGGGAACACTAATGGATACTTGGCAAACAGGTAAGCAAGAGCAATAGGAGCAAAACTCTCGATTCCCCTTCGCTTCCCGATCTCGAACAGCTTCCTAGAGTATTTGACATTATCGTCCTCTTCCTTGAAGGTGCCATTATCGATCGCTTCCTGGAGCTGGGGCGGATTGCGGAACCGGCCAGAACCGACTGCCGACCAAGGGATTACTGCCATATTGTAGTGTCTTGCCATTGGGAGGAGGTCTCTTTCGATTGTGCGGCTACGGATCAGCTCATCCCTTGAGACAGTCGAAGGCGACGTACTCCATAGCGTTCCACATCGTCTGAAGTACCACAAACTGAGCTTTGTTATGCGCCCTTTATTTTGTCAGTAGATTGTAAGATCCTCTGAAAGAACATACTTTGCGTATTCGTTACAGGCAGAAACGATCCAGGCTGGCATATCGGACGCACCCAGGTATAGGACTCTCCCCTGTTTCACCAAAATATCGAGGGAATCCATCAATTCTGGAATCGAGGTGGAATGGTCCCACTGCTAAATCAGCGTTTTCAAGAAGTTGAGCGGTGTACTGACGAAATGGACATAGAAGATATCGACATAATCGGTCTGCAGCTTCCGCAAAGAATCTCTGATGGAGACGTGCATAGACTTCTTTGAATTTCCACAAAGGTTCGTGACCTCATTTTTACCGTATTTGTGGCTCTGATAGCTACTCATCAGTATTGGGGTCCCGGAATGAAAGAGGGGCATACTCGCTGGTGTATTTAGTAGCTACGATCAATCTATCCCGGTTCCCACGCTCAGCCATCCATTCTCCGAGGATAGTCTCGCTTTCTTCGTCCTACTCATCAGCGGCTCTCTTGCCTGACACTCCGAATGCTCACGCTGTAGCCATTGGCTGTATCGAAGAAATTTCCACCGGCAGCGACAAAAGCATCCAATAACTTGAACGACTTCTCTTTGTCGGTTGGAGGTTGATACTCGTGCCACGCAGTACCTACCATCAGCACGCTTCCAACCCGGAAAATACCAACCAACCTAAGGAGATACCGCCAAACAAGAGCGGTGAACACCGAATAGCAGCATTTGGGGATAATAGCCTCAATCTACCCAGTGCTGTGGGTGGTGCGGGTGGTTTTGACTGTAATGCGTTGAATCCTGCCATTCTCGTTTTCTTTGGGGAATAGACGGCGTAGGTAAATCATCCATGGCGGCTATATACTTATAAGTGGAGGAAGGCGGAGGGTGGAGGACATAGGTGGAGGTATTCCACGGGTAAATTGAATCTAGCCACGGAATACCCAAGCCGAGGTTACTCCGATGTTGCAAGGTCTCTGTTATAGGTCTGGTCGATGTAGTAGACTTGGAGATTTGTTATAGTGCCAAACATTGAGTCGCAAACAGAAGGAGAAGAGGCAAAATGCATTACAGACTAAAAATTTCAATCCAATCCGCACCTATTCAAAACACACCCGAAGAATCCCCATACTTACACGAGGCTACAATCTATATTCTCGTGTAGTAAAGTTAGATCCCAATACCAGTCCAACAAGCCAAATTAATGCTGGGTTACAAAATAGGAATTTTTTGATCCTAATTCTTCCTTGATTTATGCGACAACGACTCTACTACTACTTTTTTTGGAAACATTGAATTTGAAGAGAGAATGGAAAAGAATTGTTTGATTGAAGATGGGAGGCGTGGGTGGATTACATCATCTGGTGATGGAGATGGTGGGGGTGACCGTTGGGAGGGGGGAGTTGTCCGTTGTTGAATTGCATGAATTGTTGATCCCACATGACTCCATTGTCGAATTGATCGCCGTGAACGGATGGAGCGGGTGTACCTTCGTTGGAAGAAGGCAATTGACCAATGTTGGCGCCTTCATGGACTGGCCAGTTGGGGGCTGGCTGTCCTCCAGGACCTCGGAGGTGGAGCCATGGTTGACCATCAGGCCCAGGGGCATGGTACGACATTCCAGTGTGGGTTGGGTTCATGTGACCACCATGTCCGTTGTGCTGATGTTGGGATGGATGAGGGTGATGTCCTTGAGGCATACCATATTGAGGTGGACCCATGTATGGACCACCTTGAGATCCGTAGACTTCAGTCAATGCGTTGACGTGTTGAAGCTGAGGTCGTCCGAGGTGTCGGTGGTATCCACCTCCTCGACCTCGATCATCTCGGAAACCACCTCGTCCACCACCTCCACCACCACCGCCTCGGCCACCACCTTCGTATCCACCACCATAACCGAATGAGGAGTCTTCACGGGCGAGCTTGGACTGAATTCGCTTTCCGTAAGGCGTGTTTCGGATGGAAGGGAGGATAGGTCGAATACATTCGATGAGCTGGATATTAGCGTCAACCCGATACTTCGGATGAGTTGACTTACAATCATTCGCTGAGCAGGGTCACAGTAATCGAGAATAGTCTGAATGACATAATTTCCGTAGCTGTCACGGAGAAGTTTCTCCAATCGAGATCGGTTCAAAACTTCTCCAACAAGGTTCTTTCTGACCTCGGAATCGGCAACTCGGATACATTTTTCGACGACGTTGGAAGAGAATCTACCATTAGTTTGCGCTCTACCTCAGACGCTTTGGGAGAGGGGAGAACATACTTCTGGACAGAAAGACTGCAGACGTTTCCAACGAAAGTCCTGATCAAAGGTTCAGAGAACCTAGCATCGTTCAAATCGAGGATGTACTGGATCACGTAATTTCCGAAAGGATCCTGAACAAGGTAGAGCGAGTTGAAGATGATTTCAGTTACTAATTGGAGTCGTTGAGAGGGGGAGGCGTGATCGATGGATCGCTGCAAGACACAACATCCATGTCGATGGGTTGCGACTTCGATCAAGTTGGCAGCAATGGCATTGTAGATGAATTGGTTGTCTTCAGGTACAAGCTTGTTCAAGCATTTCTGGATAACCTACAGAGTGAGTTGATGCCTCCCGGTCATGACGGGTAGACTTACGTGGTTACCGTTGAGATCCTTGATCAAGGCGACGACATTCATGGACAAAGCGTAGATCAATGTCCTGATCTGCTTGGGCTGCCTGGGAGAAGCGAGGAAATCGACCATCTTCTGAACAGCACGGGTACCGTGCATGTTGAGCGAGATACCAACCAAATCGCTAGCGACAGATTCAATGATGGCAGTCCTCTGTTCGTCGGTAGAGTATTCAAGTAGCTTTTGGCACAAGTAGTTTCCGAATGGATCCGTCATGAGTTCGGGGAAGTGACCGTAGGTTTCTCGGAAAATCATATCTCGGTGAGCTGGCTCGCCGTCTTCTAGCTTCTTTTGGAGGTATCGACATCCGTGTTGATCCTTACAGAGGTTAAGTAGCTCGCCTTGGAGATCTTCGATTCGGACGCCAGTGAATCGGTTGACTACTAATCAGCTTCGAAGCCTTGATAACACAGGCTGTACGTACATTCACGGTCGGCTTCGGCTCGCTTGTTCTTGAGACCGACAGCACCGCCGGGGTACAGAGCACCTGAGCCGTATCCATCATCGTCAAAGCCGTATGGGTCGAATCCACCGGGAGCAAAGGCAGGGGCGGAGGCGTTGGGTGGCATGGGAGCTCCGTTAGGAGAGTAGACGTTGTAGACGGGATCAGGGTTGTATGGCTACATATCAGCATACCGTCGCAGCCCAGGAAGGTAGTGGACATACCCTGGGTGCACCATTGTCGAGAGCAGAGAATCCTCCAGCTTTTCCAAATGATCGAGCTAGATCAGGATTCGAGTAACCCCTCTGAGCCTGGGAGAGACCGTCCTGAGCATTCGGTGTCCTCGTCCTTGGTCCACCACCCATTCCGAAACCGAATGGAGTTCCAGGAACAGATTTGCTGGGAAGAGCGGGGAGACTGGCGATGGAATCAGCCATTCCAGTGGGCGAGGTTTTACGGCTATCCAAAGAAGCCAATCCGTTGGTGTTGGCTGATTGGGGGTCTAGACCAAGTTGACCAGGTAGAGGGGAAGTCATTCCTCTGTTGGGGCCTGATTGGAAGTTGGGCCAATCAGAGGTCTTGAGTCCAGTCTCGAAGGGTCGTTGGCCGACTGCTCGGTGCTGAGTTTGAGCCAAAGGAGCGAGGTCGAGGGCGGCAGAAGCGGCTGAGAGTCGCTTGCTTCCTTCCTTAGGAGCGGGGAAGGAATCATCGTCACCAACAACGTATTTGACCGAGTCTAAAATCAGCCCCTCTCCACATTACTCCGACAGTGTACTCACTGTGAGCGACCTGATCATCAACCTCCTCGTCCCACTTGTTTCGTCCAGTTCCCTCGTCCATGACGCTCAAGCTCAATTTCTCCATTCCGAAAGTCCCATAACCGCTAGCCCTCCTGCTAGCAGGCATGCTCTTGGCTCCATTGGCAGCCTCCCTGCCTTGTCCAATAGCTCCAGCAGATCCATTGCCAGACCCGTTGACTTCCAAGTCTTCCTCCAAGGCAGGGGTAGAGGGGTCAGAGCTATTGTCGCCATTGGCATTCGCAGCTTTTCCATCCGCTTGTCCTTTTCCAGAAAGTCGGGATACTTCAGCTTGCTGGTCCGCTTCGAGCTGTCGCATGTCGGCATCGAATTTAGCCTGATGAGCGAGTCGGGCTCGTTCATGTTCGACTCGCTTGGCCTCGAGGAACTGTTGGTTAGCTATATACAAAACGGGGCCGGGGGCGCGTACATCAGCATTCTGCTTGTCTCCCTATTTATCAGTCATTTGCCTCAGTACCATAGGATTTGATACGCACAGTCTCCTCCTGTCCATTTACAATCTCCCCCTCATTCTTCAAAGTTTCGGTAGTCATTTCAAATTATAGATCACGAGCGAGTACTGATTATCAGCCAATGGTCCACGGACATCATGGATCATAGACATACCACTCGAGATCAATTACACTGACAAGTGTAGAGTACAGGCGTGTATAGTGAATCTGAAATTTGGAATGGAAGTCGTGTAAAGAGTAGCAAATTGAGCGTAGTGATGAAAGGACCAAAGGAAGCCTAAGTCAGCGCTTGGTCCTTGCCTGAAGTCCAACACAACGCAGTCATGGAGCTGACCCAGCCTAGCTTATCGCTCCTGCAACGTCCTCATGTCCATGCAGTCCCCATTCCGTCCCGTAATCAAGCAAATTGGACTTACCCGAATCAAGCTAAATTGCAAGAAAATGAATCCTTTTGATTTTGTGGGGTATCGATAAAACTGATCCGAGATACGTTGGTACAACACTGATCCACCTTCTATTGTTCTATTGGTATTGGACTACCTAAAGAAGTGAGAAGTCGGTGGTTATGGATAGATAAAATAGATGCTAAAGGTGTTAGTCTGAATTTCGGTTTTGGATTTGTTGAATTGTTGAATTTTGGTGGCAGCACGTGGTACCGTGTAAGGGTGTTTTTTTAACAGGATTTAACAGTGCAGACTAAGACTATGTTCTATACGCTAAGAAGGGGAAAACGCCGAATAGCAGGGTACATCGTGGCGTACCAGCTCACTGCTGAAGTAGCTGGGCGGGTTGTGCATGCAGATCGTAGTGAGTACCAGCTCTGCAGAAGCGGAGACAAGAACGAGAAACAGGAAGAACAGTATTCAGTGGAAGTAATGTGGCATCGCTATACAAGCCAAAACCCTCGATCCGCCCTTCTAAAACTACAAGAATGCGATTCTAGTTGTTCTGTCATTGTCAGCTTAGTCCCACATATGTTATCCATTCGTCAACGAACCTTGACGAAACCGATGGCCTTGGACTGGATCATCAGTGTGGGTTCAATACGAAAGATAAAGCAACTGACCTTCTCGCGGAAGCACTGTCGGCACATGTCCAATCCCCTGGAACGTTAGCAGCTACTCATCTCGTGCATATCCGATGTTCATAAAGAGCAGGATCAACGCGAGCATAGGAGGACATACCACTTTCTAGAAATTGTCAGCTTTGATCATATATCAAAAGGTGAAAAGGACATACCGGATGAGACCGGCCTGGTGGGCACAGACTCGACACTGTCGAGATCCCTTACCGTAGGTACGGGGGCTGTATATCAGTTCTGGTCTCCTGAGCATACACGCGTCCGAGAATAGAGATCAAGAAAGGACAATTTGTTCGGCGAGAGGCGATTGAGGGTGACGGGTGATTTCCAGGGGAGCAGGCGACGAGGATGCAGGATCGAAGCGACCGCACAGCGACACGGCAGGCGAAAGCAGGAGTCTGGACCTGCTGGGGGTTTGACGGCGTGGTTGATCGCGCTCCCGTGTTCTCTCCCCTCAAAGCATCCTCCATCTGACAGACAGACTGGTTTTATGAACAGTCCAGCCAATGCCCCGTTCGCCATCATTCTCTCGCCGCGTGTCGATGTCTTCGAGTCGGTCCCAGTCGCAGGCTGACAGTCCCATCTGCTCGATTATAAAATCCTTCACATTCCCCAAAGATCCTCCTGGACCGTTCCCTTTCATATTCCCCTTTTCCTCCTTCGAAACCGAGACAAAATCCGTAATATAATACCAGAGCACCGACTTACTGGGAGAACCAAACGTTAGAGTGAGCCCTGTTCATCAGTCATGACTCGAATCGCATCAAAGAAATAGACTAACATATTGCTGAACTAGGTTATCGATATTTCGAGATGTCGGACTCGAAATAGGTTTTCTGTTCTGTCAGCTCCTCTGCCCTATATCTCTGCTGTATGTATCTTGTTGTACTAACAGTGGTAGGGAGATACTTACGAGGATTGACGATGGATGAACGGTTAAGATGCGTGAATTAGCTGATTTGGTGAATAGGGTCAATGCCACGCGAGTGGTAAGGCGAAAATGGGAAACTCCGATAAACACCGACTGGTAGGCATGAATGTGGCACTTCTGGCCCTAGACGTCACCTGCCTCTGTAGACGCGGCTGATTTAGGAGGGTAGATTAGAGCATGCAGAATGGGAAGAGAGTAGATTCGTTATCAGATTGATACATATCCACAAACCGGGCTCTTCCAAAAGTCCGGTATTCTTTCTAGCTATCTCCATCTACCCTACACCATCATCCATTGGTCACATGCGACCGTGTTACTACATGTATTATATTGCCAAGATTCACCCTCAGCTAGTTCCTACCGCATCATCGTGCAGGGCTGACGTGCCCGCTGCCTTCTCCATCTTCCGCATCAATCAAGACTGATGATCCTGGTCGGGCTGGTGGGCAACATGTGTCTGTTCCGCACTGTTCAGGGGGACATCGAATGAGGCATTGTTCCTGTTTTATCAGCTCTAGTGGCTGCATCGTTCAACGGCATTAGCTTACCTCGGCAACAGAAGCTGCGTCCTCTTCACGGAAGAATCTAAACATCAGGTTATATCTTTGCGTTGCGAGCAGATGAGCTTACTCTGGTTGGATGGTAACGCTGTGAATACCGTGTCCGTGCAAAGCACCTCGAATACCATTGGCAACAGACATGTAGTCCTTTCCTGGCTTTACTAACACATGGACACTAGCCACGATCGTCGATTCGGATAATTGCCAAACGTGCAATTCGTGGACCGAAACCACACCATCGACTTCGTATACCGACTCTCGAACTGCGTCGAGAGAGACGTGTGATGGGACGGCCTGCATGAGGATATAGGAGGCGGATTTGACTGTTCATCAGCTTCTCTTCTGTAATAATGAGAGCTGGAAGCTTACCAAGGGGGAAGGCAGAGGAGAGGATGATGCAGGTGATGACGAGGGAGATTCCTGGGTCAAAGTACAAGGTCCATCGACCCTCGCAGCTGATTATGAGCATTTACCTGGAAGAAGGTCGGCAGACTTACAACCAGATGACAAGACCAGCAGCGATAACTCCAACGTTTCCAAGGCTGGAAGATTAGCCTAGACTTCAGGCTACCATATAATCGGACTTACGCATCACCAAGCACGTGCAGGAAGACACCCTGCATGTTCATCGATCCATGAGAGTGACCACCACCACCATGCGAGTGTCCATGATCATCACCTCCTGAAGATCCATGATCATGTCCATGCTCCTCCTCACCGTGAGAATGCCCATGTCCTTCCTCTGCATCACTAGCAGACTTGGCATGAGAATGACCATCGGCATGACTATGATCATGTTCATCCACTGCCGTAGCGCTTGATCCAGAGGTGGAGTTGACTTCAGTATGTGGTTTGAGGTGAGGTACATGTCGAGATCGACCAGATTGAGATCGGGCATGACGCCTCGTTTGGCTTGAGGAAGGTGGTGATTGTCCGAAATCAACGTGCTGACCATATCCGAATTCTTGAGCTGTCTCAATAACTTGAGCTCGAGTTTGAGCAGGGTGTTGGTATAGGGAAGACATGGAGTCTGATCGTCTTCGAACAGCTACGTCGGTTTCGGCGGTGATCTCGTCATCCGGTAACTTGATAGCTCCACCACCGTGAGAGTGACCATGAGAATGTCCATGTTCTATGAATCAGCTGATTCTACCACTCTATCAGAATGAAGCGTACCGTGGAAGAGGAACAACCCGACAATGTTACTCAACAACCCAAGACTTCCTACAATGACGATGATCTTGGGGTTTGAGATTTCAGGGGGAGCAATGACACGCCCGAGTGCCTCTAGGGCAATGGACATGCAGAGAGCCACTAGGAAGACACCATTGATGAGGGCACCGAGGATCTCGGCACGTTGCCATCCGTATGAATTCGCCGATGACGAAGGTGATCGAGCCAGTTTGATTGTGTATAGAGCGACAATGAGCGAGAGAACGTCGCTGTCAGGTCAGCACGTGATCAGTTTAGATTATAGAATGATACTCACTTGAGCATGTGGAACGAGTCGGCCACTAGAGCCAGAGAACCAACGGCATACCCAGCAATGAGCTCCTAGTGGAGTTAGTTGAATATTCAGTGACGTATTAGCCAACTCACGACAAAGAAGAATACAGTATCGATGACGAGGAGGGTAATGATCCTAGCCTGTCTTGAGATAGGCATGATGACTGATTGAAGTAGATGGTAGGGAAGGACGAAGTTGTGAGAGATTTAAGGTCGGCCGAAGGGAGGTCGGTTCCGGAAGTGGCCACTTATGTCCTTCTCGATATAAAAGGATCTTTCTCGCGGAGTCGAACGTACTATCCAGAGATAGTTCTGGCGTGTTCCGATTTGTCGATCTCGAGGCGGAGCTGTACAAACAAATGGACTCGTTTGGATGTCTGCGATATATGGTTAATATTTTTGGTTGGTCATTGAATGGCGAGCTCGATATACTTCGGGTAAAGCCGAAGTTGCGTACCTATCTTCTACCCTGACTAGATCTCATGCCTATTCACTCACGTGACAGACGCGTCCGAGGCCAAGACCAAAAGTTAAATCAACCTGTGTAGCTCCAAGGTATACATATACCACTATCTACACCATGCCAAGGGTCCCAGTAGCTCTAGCCCTACCATTCCCACTACCTCCAGCCCCGACAGAACCACTTCCCGCTCCATCGCCTCTTCAAAATGCTATACAACATACAGTCCAGGCTACAGATTATGACGCGGTAGTCATACCCTTAACCAATGAACATTGGCAGAACAGATGGGAGCGATTATGTCTAAGGCCAATGGAAGATGAGGATGATGAAGAGGAGCAGAAACCTGAGGTCGTTGCTGCTAGGGAAAGAGAGAGGGAGGTCGTTGATCGTGAAGCTGATTTATGGCGTAAAGATGGTGGATTGCTGAGGGAGGAATGTAATATTACGAGATTGGTAGATGGACAGAGGGTTGTAGCTTGTGCTGCAGAGTGGCTAGAACTTGATAGTCCAGATGAGGGTATCAGGTTTGACGCCGAGCTGGTCAGTGAACTGTCTCCTCGTGGAGCTTAGCTAACATTCAGGCATTACGAGCAGAAATGGCACACGCCATCTACCTCAGCCTAGGAACCCTCGTCATTCCCTCCCCAATCCTGGCAAATAGGGCCTACCTCCCTTCTTATGCTCGAGTAATCTCGAATCTTCTCCAAATGGGAGGGGCTGCAGCACATACCAACATCTCTATCCGAATCCCCATATCCGACCCATTCGAAATCATAGGCCAAGGTCCAGCAAATCCACAAATCAACCGAAATTCAAATTCTCAATCTCAACATAGTACACAGCCTAGCATTTCTGGAGAGACTACCACAGCCGCAGGTGCCGCCGGGAAACACAAGCGGATCGGATCGCTCAGTACGAGGCCGACGTCTATGCACCAGAATCTACCGGTTACAATGCAGAATATGCGAGTACCATCCGGAGCATCTGCGGCAAGCTCGACGATGAGTGCCCAGTCAGCTATGCCTCCTTCGTCAGGTGGTGATCCCAGTAGTACGTGGGAAATGTGGGATACAATTAGATCTCTATGTGGTTATCATCCTCGACTCTCTATCAGTGAGTTACCACCAACCTTGTAATATTGGTCGTGCGAGCTGACGCACAAGCGCTTGATCTCACAAATCCTCTGCCACCTTCAATTGGTGCTCTATCCAGGTGGACCGCCGAACCAGTCAAGAACGTTTGGCTACCCGCAACCGCTTTCATCCCAAATGCAAAGGGCTATCCCGTCCTGTCAAAAGCATGCCAAGCCTTCCTACGAGCAATGACCAAGGTCCGTCATTCTCAATACAATATGTGCATTGAGCTGATAAACAGCAAAGACCAACATTCATCCTATGCGACACCGACCTAACTCGACACACGGCAGGCGGAGCAAACGCATACCTCCAATACGTCCGTCATGTTACCAACACCGCCTCCCCATCACCAAATACCCCAGCAACACCAGGCTTCAACCCACCAAGTTATATGGGTAAAGTCCCTGATGCTGCTGTCGAGTTCACACAGGGATATGCGGATTTCCTACAGGCTCCTCTACAGCCTTTGATGGATGATCTGGGTAGTATGACTTATGAGGTGTTTGAGAGGGATCCTGTCAAGTATAATCAGTATGAGGAGGTACGTTCTACTCCTTGGTATCGGATAGTCGCAATACTGATGATAGGCAATCACCCTGGCGCTACAAGATCTACCGGAGGGAGAGACTCAGTGAGTGCATATGTTGGCGTACCGGTTCATAGCTGATTGGTAGCGTGGTGACGGTAGTCGGTGCGGGCAGGGGACCATTAGTAGATTGCACGTTACGCGCAATGAAGCGATCCGGCAGACGAGCACGCGTATTCGCAGTCGAGAAGAACGTTAGCGCCTATGTCACGTAAGTTGTACCCTCGTCACTGTATCGATTGAATGCTAATCGTCAGACTGCAAGAGAAGAAGGCATTGGAATGGCGTGATCAGGTCGAGATCCTATTTGGCGACATGCGAGAACTTGCCGTCCCTGCTCATGCCGATATCCTTGTTTCGGAACTACTGGGAAGTTTCGGGGACAATGAGTTGAGTCCAGAATGCCTAGATGGCGCCATGAGGTTCTTGAAGCGTAAGCTGCGTATCGCTCTAGATAAACAAGCTGACAAACAGCGACCGGTATCTCGATCCCAGCATCGTATACAGCCCACTTAGCACCGATTTCATCATCTGCTCTACATTCCGCCGTGATCGCTCCAGGTCGTGATAAGGAAAGTGCGGAAACACCTTATGTGGTCATGATGTCTGCTGTGAACATCTTGAGTGGGGAAGGAGGTGGTATAGCTGGAAGATGCGGAGATAGGGTCCAACAATGTTGGCAATTTGAGCATCCTAGGCGTGATTTGATTCTAGATACTGCAGGTGAGTGTCTCGTCTCTTATTCAGCGTTCCATTCCACTGTGATCACCGCTCGCTGGCTCACTTGACCGCTATAGCTCGTCCTGTAGCTGACAATCAGCAGGCGCACCGTTGACTAACTCACACAATACCCGTTCATCTACCAACACATTCTCCATCCCCCACGCAGGTCAACTACACGGTCTAGCAGGATATTTCGAATGTCACCTCTATTCCAATATCGGCCTTTCGATCCACCCAGAAAATATGCACCGAGTCTCACCCGAAATGTTTTCTTGGTTCCCAATATTCTTCCCATTCAAACAACCTATCTACCTCCCTGGCGGCTCTGAACTGGAGATCAATATCTGGCGTCTCACTTCAAAAACAAAAATATGGTACGAATGGTGTTGTGAAGTCTACCTTCCTACCTCTTCTACTGGAAGTGGTGGAGGTGTGGGTGAGAGTCCTCAGACTCCAGGATTCGCGAGGAGCGCAAGTGCTAGTATGAGCGGTAGTATTGCTGGTGGGCAGCCTAGTCCTATGATGGATGCGCCGTTCTCACCTGGCTACCAGCAGGTCGGGGGAGGTGGAGAAGGGAGGATAAAAATTGCCCAAAGCACTCTACATAATGCCGGAGGGCAGTCGTCTTGGGTTGGCTTGTAGGCATTTCGTCGTTGATGTTCGTTGCATGTCGGCATATCAATCACATGTACTCATAATGCATATACACGATTACATCTTTCTTCACTCAATACGGCCTTCGAACTTTTGAATGCACAATTGGAAACTATTCTACATCTTGCTCCGTTGCCCACTGAGGTCCGGACCTTGTCTTGGAGACCGAGGTCTTGTTACTAGCCGTGGGCTTAGTGATGGTTCTAGGTGGTTGGAAGAACTTCGAAGTTGTCTTTCTCAATTTCAAAGGCGCAGTGGCTTTCGCGGTCGAGACAGCTGGGGTGTCGGGGGTAGGATCTGATCTACCGGGATTACGAGCTGGTGGGCCGATATCCGGGTGGAATGATGATACTTGAGTTGTCCAATGGATTTGTGTGCCCGGTACGGTAGGATCTATCACATCAGTCAACAGTCATAACCTAAGGCAGACGACTGACCGCCTTCAATCTCTTCTTCTCCAACCTGAGTCCCTATCATATCTTCTTCCCCTGAACCAACTTTGAAGCCGAATTCCGCCCTTCTCTTTAATTGACTCGTCGTGGGTTGAATCTCCCCTTCCTCGTCCAGATCAAGTTCGAGTTCATCAAACAAAGGTCCGTACCCCTGTACTTTATCTGATAATCTCATCACCTCTGGCCTAGGGGTTTTGGAATCACGTTCATTTATCCTTCTAGCCATTTCTTCCCTCTTTTCTTCCCTTCTTGATTTCGATACTCGTTTGAGTGGAAGAGGGAGTTTAGCGGCAGATTGGAGGAGGTTGTTACATAGTTGAGCACCTGATAGGCCTGTGTTGGCGTCGTCATTCGCTTTCACTTTGGGATGGGGACTAGATGGAGGATGTTTCGAAGGATCAGATTCCAGGTCTCGATCATCGTCCATCTCAACGTGATTGTCGATATCGTCATGCGAAAGGAATAACGGTTCTTGATCCTTGTTGCTCTCGTCCCTGTATTGACCCATCTGAATAGGTAACGTGCTTGGCGGCATCGCCTCCTCGATCTCGTGTTCATCACCTTCTTGATAAATCGGTTCACCCCTGTCCACACCGGAGGAGGGGTCCCACCTTCTGATGTATCCTTGACCGCCGGATGTGGTTGTTGGCGTCTCGACCGTTTTATTACTATCGGAACTGACTACCTTCCTGTATCGGGTTCCGAAGCCTACTTTGGGGGCTACCATACCAGGAACATCAAGCGCCGGTCGAGCAGTAGGCGTATTCTCCTCATCATCCATCTCCAATTCAATCTCGAAGTTGTCAATGTTGCGTCGAGGCCGAGGTGGTGATTTAGCAGTGAAACGCATAGCGAGTCCTCCTATATGACTGGTATCGGCAGAGGTGAGAGGAGGTGAATTACTGGTGAATGGTAATTTCGGTCTTAGTTTCTGATACCGAGCGGTAGTCGCTTTTACTCGTTCTAACTGCCTGATAGCAAATCCAGGTTGTTCATCTCTCGGCACCTGTGTCTGGGTGACCTCGATCGGATCAGGTTCGCCATTCTCATCGAAAATAGGAGTTTGAGTCTTGACTCCTCTTCTTCCCGTCGATCTGATTCTGACCTGATGACGTTTGATTATCTCATCTCTTGTACCCAATCTTCCAGCTTTGACGAGTACTGGATTGAGAAATCCATCTCCAGGGTTCCGTGTCTTGAGTTGCTTGCGATGTTCTTCGGCTGAGATAGTCGTTATTGGCTTAAGGACTGAGGCGGGGAGGTTTGGAATATCGAATCGACTTCGTCTTTTCTTGATGGATTTAATCCTTGAATTGATATTGGTATGTACGACGGGATTATAAGGTAGATGAGCTTGATGTTTCGATTGTCTTGCATTTACTTTATGAGTATAGCTACCATAAGTACTCGTCAGGTATTAGTACACGGAGCTGTCACTCACTCATCGAGTCTATCAGCCACGGATTGTTCTCTCCTCATGATCAACTGCGGAGGAGGATGAACGATCGGTCGATCATAATTAGCTCTTGTATTATGTTTCCTAGATCTTGAAGTCTTGGGTTCATCAGGTGAAGGTGGTGTATTCTGTACCAACGTATTTTGAGGTTCGTCTTTGACCTTGACCAGGTGCAATCGATCACTGACCGGTCGGTAGTATTCGGTGGGCCTGTGGAAGTCTTGGGAATCATCGTCAAACAACCCTTTAAGCCTCTGACTTGGCCATGGACCATTCCTGTTCCTTCCCCTGATTACCCGATGTCCTTGTTCATTCACCTCTACCTCACCCAATATATGTCTTACTTTGACCCCCAGCTGCTCGTCATCCTCCTCTTCCTCACTTTCCTGATCATCCACTAAAGCAGGAGTATCGGGTCCCGGCCACAAGCTGGTCGACCCAGCCCGCTTTGATCGATCTTTATTCGAAACGCCAGTGAGGTGTTCCTGCTCCCATTCCGGTTCGGGAGAGCACCGATCCCTGAACCCCAGCCTCTCAGCTGGATTTCGGGATATAGTTGTGTTGTATCGCGTAGGAGCACTCTTCGATCCTTTCGCATAGGTCTTGACCCTCGACGGCCCAGGTGCTGAGACGTAACAAGGGGAGCCGGGCGAGTCGGGTGAATCAGGTTGTGTATCGGATACAGCGAAGGATGGAGGTGGATTGAAATTTGGTTGGGTATCCCATTCAAAAGATGCGATGGGTTGAAGTGAATATACTCGTGATCGATCATTGCTTCTTCGAGTCTGTGATCGAGACATTGGCTCGGGGATAGCAGAAGAGTTGAGCTCGGTAGGGCTTAGTCGAACTTCCTCTTCCTGACTATCGTATACGGTCTCATAAATCGATTTCCGGCGAGGTTGGGCGCTTACCGGCATCTGATCGTCTTCTTCTTCAATACCGCCCCTCAGAGCTGAGATGGGATATTGAGCTTGGGATCTCTCGTCCAACATTGGATGTTTGTGGCCTTCTGGTCGGGACGGCCCAGAACTGAGATCGTTGAGAGTTATCGGATCTTCGTGTCGTTTACGTTTTTGTGCCCCTTGGTCTCGAGGAGCGGTAGATGCTGCTGGAACCTGATGTGCTATGTCGGCTGGAACGATTTTCTGATCTCCCTCGAATAGTTGAGTGAATGTTTGATTCGATGGCATAGCTTGTAGATCGTCCAATACCTGCTTCATGGCGACTTCGTGATTTTCCTCCAATCCCGACGAACTCCCTTCCCCACCCTCACCTCCACCTCTTAACCTCAGCTGATCACTACTACCTGCCTCTCCATTACCATCATCATCATCACGATCCTCGACGACCTGCTTCTCACACGGTATCCAAAACCCAAACTCATCATATTCCCCCTCTTCAATCTCGGGCAAAGGCCCTCTTCCCTTCTCCAACCTCAAAGCTTTATCCTTCTCCAATCTTTTCCGATACTCTTCTTTCTTATCTTTCTTCTTTTCTTGACTAGTCTTGGGTAGCTTGATTGGTTTGGTGGGTTTAGGTTTAGGTAAGGGTTTGAGATTAGGAGATGGAGGAAGAGGAATGGAAAGGGTGAATTGGGGAATGTTAGTTGTTGCGGGAAATGTAGGTCTTGAGCTTGAGATTAGAGTCAGTCGACGAGCTTCAGTGAATTGGCTTTGAGACTGAGTCTGGGTCTGGGAGTTGTTTCTTGACATTGTTCTGATCAGTGGGTCGGATCAGGAAGGGGTCATTTGAGGTATACTTGCTTGGAGAACTACGGCATGAGCTGCCTAGCATGACAAACAGCCGATTGAGCTCACAATATGAGAGTGGCATTGATTTCACAGTTCCTGCTGCCCCAGTCAAGTCTGATTTGTGATGGTATAAAAGCAAGGAAGAGAAGACACTTCAGGATGAGAGGAAGGTGGACACCCTCCACTCTTGACGGAATCAAATTCAGAGGTAAGTCAAGTCAAGTGGTGACGAGACCACACTCGATAATTTACATTCATTCTACAAGTACAGACATCAATCATCAGAGCTATTCGGCAAGATCATAGATAGTAGAAGGGAGCATAGAGAACTAGAAAGGAGAAGTGAAAATCCAAGGAGAAAGTCACATAAGGCGAAATGATCATCAAAGTCAGAGTATGTCCCCCCCACTCTCTACCTCGCTCATCGCTGACCAAGATAGACATTGACGGGGAAGGAAGTAAGCTAGCTCTATCAACGTCGCAGAGACTCAGCTGACAACTAGGTCGAGATCGATGTCAAGCCAGAATGGACAGTGAGTCATCATATCCGAATATCACCAGTTATATCCATTTATCATACCGGTCTCTTCAATGCTTCTAGCAGACTCGGCCGATGGGACGACTCGGACTGAGCTGATGAACAGATCACAAAAGTCAAAGAGAAGGTTGAGGAGAAAGCTGGTATTCCACCTGTCCAGCAACGTTTGATCTTCTCAGGTAAAGCCATGTAAGTCCCAGTTGTCATATGTTCAGATCTATCTGAGCGCCTCATATTTTTCCAATTCTCTACATTCGCTTGAGTGGGAAGAGACCGAACGAGGAATTCGATTGGAAAGGGCATGGCTGACAAACAGGGGTGACGACAAGAAGATTGAAGAATTCAAGTTGGTCGGAGGATCCGTCATCCATTTGGTATTGGCACTACGAGGTGGATCATTATGATTATGATCACCAAACATCGGAGGAGTGAAGGATATCGGACTAGTAGAATGTGAAGTGAACATGGATATGTGACATTGCATGAGTCAGAATCGGATGATCATAAGATATAGTGGGTAGACCGCAGGTAGTCAAAATGTATATACCAACCTGTACAATATCAAGAGAGAGCCCAATATCAAGAGAGAGAGATCTCGCAGCTGCTGGTCTAGAGGGAGGGAAATGAGGCCCACTGAAGTACGACTGACCTCACCTCACTGTCCATGCACCAGTATCCTTATCGGCACTTCGTATAAAATCAGGAACGGGTTCGGCTACGCGACTAGAAAATCATCCACTACTGTCCTCATATTCTATATTACATGTCCCTCTTATCCACCTAATGTTCCGCTAGCATCGACACTCTTATAGTCATCATTAGAATCATCAAAAATAATGCGACCAATCTTACATGCTCAGATTGCCAGTCGGGCTATACGGGCGGCCAGGCCAGGGGGAAGGGTCGTCTCCGCTATCTCGTCGTCCGTGCGTGATATCTCATTTGGTATTTGGGGCTGTACTGATCCACAGGGAAGAAGAGCTTATCATGATCCACCAGAGGATTTTCCAGATGATACAGTAGGTCCAGACATGGAATCTGTCACTGACATGCAGGACCTCATCTTATCCATTCTCCAGGCCCACCCATCCGCTCGAGATTCCAGGTCATACCTCTCGTCTTTCGCTCCTTCCCCACCTCCTCAATCCTTGACTACCTCTGTCAAAACCCCAGATCCCCTACCCCAAACGGCAGCAGCAATCAAAGCGAATCCCCTCGTTTCCGATATTTTGAATCCCATCCTCCGTCGCCCTGCGCTCGTCAAGATACAAGGACCATTTACCGATACTCAATTAAACTCCATTTCTAGAGGCATGGCCTATCTTCAGAGAATGGGACTTGTTCCCGTCATAGTAGTTGATCGAGACGATATCCCTTCTTCTGAGCCTACTGATAATGTCGCTGCTCAGAAACAGAGAACTTTGGTCATGAGGGATATGGAGCGGGTTGTCCATTACCTCTCTCGAGCTAGGGCTGGGGCGAGGCCTGTGCTGAGTACTGTTGCGAGACTTGGAGGAGAAGGAGAAGTATATGTGGAGGAGGAAGGATTAGATCATGTGAGAAGAGCTGTTGATGAAGGGGAGATACCAGTTCTATTACCTGTGGCATTGGACGAAGGGTGCCGGTCTAGGCGGATCAGTTCGGACAAGGTCCTAATCGCTCTCTCGGAAGCTATGTGTAGTGGAGCCGCCTCTTCTTCCATTACGAACGATACTTCGAGACGAGGAATAGACTTGACACCTCTCCGACTCTTGATTATCAACAGGGAAGGAGGTGTCCCTTCTTACGCTCGGTCCGGATTACCTCATCTCCTCATCAATCTGTCTTCCGAGTACGAATACATTACATCGACATTCAGACCTCAATGGCGCCACACCCACCCGACCGCGCTTGCCAACCTTCAACTAGTCGACGCTTGTCTATCTTTCATGCCCCCAAACGCATCCGGTTTGGTGGTTTCGCATCGATCCCCCGCTGCGTTAATCGCTAATCTTATCACCAACAAACCCGCTCATTCCGCTTCTTTACCACACGCACTACTCGAATCCGAGGAGAAATTAAACAGGGACACACCGACTGTACTACGTAAAGGTCTTCCCGTCAAAGTGTTGAGGTCGATGGATCAGGTCGACAAGGTCAAGTTGACCGCACTCCTCGAATCAAGCTTCAGGAGGAAATTGAATGAAGAGGCATTCTATTCCCGCTTGGAGAAGGATTTGGATTTCGTAATCGTCATTGGGGATTATGCCGGTGCGGCCATTACAACAATCGAAGGCCGAAACCCATCAAACCCTTCTGCACATTTACCGATCTGCTATCTCGATAAATTCGCGGTAGACCCCTCACATCAAGGAGATGGTACGGTCGATTTCCTCTGGGTTTCCCTCCGAGATGAAACGTACGGTCTTGGTACACCTGACGCTTCCAATCCCTCGGAAGGATCTTTGAGGGGTATTGGTAAATCCCGTGAACTAGTTTGGAGGTCAAGGGGAAATAATCCTGTTAATAAATGGTATTTCGAGAGGAGTAGTGGATTTGTCAGTGCCGATGGAGGATGGAAGGTTTTCTGGTGTGATCGAGAAGAAAGGAGGAGGGCGGGCGTGGAAGATGATGAGAGGGAGTTCGGAGGCGGGTGGTTAAGTCGAATTATTGAAGGAGAGGAGAAAGGGAGGTTGATGGATTGGGTACCTGTTGTCGAATCCATTCCTTCCGCCTGGCACCCTGTCGAGAAGTAGAGCTTAGACTGTTAATAAGGGTTATTCATATACATATCACCAGAACCAAAATGCATGCATGTAAATACCAGCCTCTATTCTTTACTCTCGATCCTCTTCCTGGCAACATCAACCTGCCTCTGGATCATCTCCCTAGCAGGTCCACCAATCGCTTTCCTCTTTTCAACACTGTTCTCAAAGTCAAACACTTCCATTACATCATCTGTAAAGTGCTCGGACAGTTCTTTCCATTGCTTCATGCTTAGGTCGGAGATCTGGACACCAGTCTGTTCGGCCAAAGCGACTGATCGACCAGAGATATGATGAGTCTCCCTAAATGGTACCTACCGATCAGTCATGTCAACAGGGCGCAGGAAGACGTACACCCTTTCGGACTAGGTAATCGGCGATATCAGTAGCCAACATATCCATAGTCAAAGCAGCCTTCATCTTCTCTGGGTGGATCTATCATTAGCTTTCCCCTCAATTATCAAAGGTGGGACATACATTCATGGTAGCCACGACACCTTCTGCGATTCGGAGAGCAGCAGAGACGGTATCGACAGCGTCAAAGAGTGGTTCTTTATCTTCCTGGAGATCTTTATTGTATGTCGATGGTACACCTTTGAGGGACATCATGAATCCTGCCATTTGACCGAAAGTCCTTCCTGATTTACCCCTTAGCAATTCGAGGGAATCGGGGTTCTTCTTCTGAGGCATGATGGATGATCCAGTACTGTCATCATCAGCCATCAAACAAAATGAAGTGCAGGGGCGACCCACCTGTAAGCGTCCGACAAGGTGACGAATCCGAACTCGGCGGTAGAGTAGATGATCATATCCTCCGCAAATCGACTCATGTGAATCTGAGTCAAACTAGCCCATTGTAGCCACTCAACAATGAAATCACGATCGGCAACTGCGTGCATCGAGTTCTCTCCAATCGACATGAAATCAAGCTCCTGCCTCAACAATTCTCGGTCGAGATTGTATGGGTTACCAGCTAGAGCAGCTGATCCAAGGGGTAAAACAGAGATTCGAGGATACAATTGCCTTAATCGGGATAAATCGTTCAAGAATGATTGAGCGTGAGATAAGAGGAGGTGAGACCATCGGACAGGTTGAGCTCGTTGGAGATGAGTGTATCCTGGCATCAAGGCGTCGACCTCGTTCTCGGCTCGAGTGACCATGACTGATAAAAGGCCTTTCAAGTTCTCTTCAACCACCTTGGTCTCTTCCATCTGAATGTTAGCTTCGCTACACCCATGTAGGACTTCAAGCTTACAAGCCAGATTCGCATATCAGTCGCGACCTGATCGTTTCGACTTCGGCCGGTATGTAGTTTCCCACCAATATCCTTTCCGACAATCTCACTAAGTCGTCGTTCGTTGGCAGTATGAATATCCTCATCATCCGCCTCGACAGCGAACTATTATCAGCTACTCTCCCGCGTTACACTGAGTAATATGCGCACTTTGCCCTCTGCCCACTCCTGCTCGACCTGCTTCAATCCCCTGGTGATTTCCTTCTGCTCACTCTCGTCCAAGATACCAGCTTTCAATAAAGCTTTCGAGAAAGCGATGGATCCCTTGATATCGGCAGCGTACATCCTTTTGTCATATTTCAGAGACTGGTTGAACTCGTGCATTCTATCTTATCAGCTCGGCCCCTGGGCTCGAGAGGGTCATACAAGGGGTCTGTAGAACCGGTAAATCGGCCTCTGACAATTAGCTTGTACCAAACACAGAGAAGGAAACAGCTCACCCCCATAGCTTCCTTTTAGTGAAATCCGCTTCAGTTGACATTGTATATGTTGTAGTATTTGATATGAATGATAAAATACTTAAACTACCCCATCCTTATCCTTATCCGCCCGAGCGTTCACCTTATCGACTCCGAAATTCTGATTCCGCTATTAATCACGTGGCATCACCTCCACTTGACAAGTCCAATCAGAAATATATAGATGGTCTCTGGAGAGTGCTCAACTACTGACTCCGATATCACCACGGGGACCACGATGGCGAAGGAACGGGGCATTTGGGCAAGTGTAGCTTCCCCCATGCCAGTGAAATTCATGTCCGGTACCCGGGTGTTCTTCCTCTCGACCATACCTTCGATAATCACCCTAGCCCTTCTTCACCTCCTCCGCTCCCCTTCCAATCCATTCCGTATACCGCTCTTCGACGACTCTCCTCTTCTGATCAATGGCGGAGATGATGTAGGTATACGATGGGATGCTCTCCATTTCACGGCAATAGCATCGCGGGGATACGAGTATGAACAACAACTTGCTTTTCAGCCTGGATGGCAGGGTGTGCTGTGCCTTGCTGGGCGAGTTTGGCGTTTGGTGATCGGTGGGGACCCGATTGGTTCGATATCAAACGGAGGTAGCTTACTGGTAATCCTACTGGCTGGATGGAGAGGATTGGCGCTGTACAAGTAAGCTAACAATCTTAGGCGGTGCAAGCTGATAATAGTCTTACCGCTCAAATAACCACACCGAGGAAAGCATATCTCACATGGACTCTCTACCTCCTAGCTCCATCCCCCGCAATCCTAGCTTCACTATACACTGAACCCCTGTTCGCCTGCCTTACTTTCTCGGGCTTCAGTATGATTCTACAACGGAGATATTACGCTGCTGCTATCCTGTTGGCGGGGGCTACGTCGATACGAGCCACTGGGATCCTCGCTGCTCCCACGCTGGCTGTCATGGTAGTCTTTCGAGCCGGTAAATATCGGATCTCCCCCTCAGTAAGCTATGTTGTTCTGATACGTGACTTGAACTGATGGATAGACATTTGTGCGACGGGCCATGGCGGTCGCATTACCATGCTTCATTATTGTTACCCCATTCTTCGCTTTTCAGTACTACGCCTATCTCTCTTTCTGTCGGCCTGAAGCATCGGTATCATGGTGTAATGACAGAATACCTATCGCTTACAGTGCCGTTCAGGCAAAATACTGGTACGTCCCCACTCTAGCATCATGCTGATAAGAAGGAATACCGGATTCATGAAATACTGGACTCTTGGCTCGATCCCGAATTTCCTCCTAGCCTCGCCTGTCCTGGCCATTTCACTTTTAGGTCTCTACCGCTATACTCGATCTCGTACAACGCTACCAGCGGTCGTCACGCCCTTGGTCGTGCTGCACGGGGTCATGACGTTCTTGCTCATATTCCAGTCACATACCCAGATAGCACTAAGGGTGGTCTCGACAGATCCGGTCTTTTGGTGGTTATTGATTGATATCGCTTTCAAAGATGTTGGAGGTCTCACCAGGATAGGGAGGGCATGGATCTGGTGGACTGTCATTTGGGGTGCTATTTCCATCGTTCTTTGGGCCGGACATTATCCTCCAGCGTGAAGCTAATTGCTGGTAAATGCATATGTATATTTTTGGTTCTATCTTCACTTCATCACCTCTCCATCAGATGCTTATAGCTTCCATCGGCCATATAGCGCACTATACGTCAGCTCTGACATATTGCAAAGGAACGGCAGCTTACTCGAAACAAGCCAAAATAGTCCACTTCCTGTTCTCTGCTTCTGGGAATGCTAAACTCCTAGGACCGTAGAAAACCTCATCATCTACTTCCTCCTGTTTTCGGGGCAAGCAATGTAGGAATTTCCAATCTGGGTTTGCGTTTCCTCCGATTAGCTTGTTGGTGAGTTGATATCCCGAGAATGCTTTCAGTCGATCTGCTTTCTCGGTTTCTTGACCCATGGAGATCCTGGTTATTAGTGACGCACTATCTAGTGGGTAGCGACATACCATGTATCGGTCACTACTACATCTGCTCCTTGTAGAGCTTCTTCTGGTGATGTTGTTCGGTGGATCATCTTCTCGGTACCTGCTTCCGTACTAACTATTAGCATGAGTCCATGAAGAGATGGGAAGACGTACATCCTCTTCCAGACCCTTGGATCAACCTCATTATATCCCTTTGGACTAGCCACACTGACTTCCATCCCTAGTCGGGGCATGGTTACCATAATCTCATTAATGATATTATTGGTATCTCCGACCCATGCAATCTTCTTGCCTTTCAAGTTGGCGAATGGGTCGATTGATTTAACGGATTGCAGTAGTTCCGCATGTGTTGTCGAGTCGGATGTAGTAGGGAGAGAAGGGGGGTTATAGGCCTCAAATAGTGTCAATAGGTCGGCCAGGATCTGAGTTGGGTGATATAAATCACAGAGAGCATTGATGACTGGCACAGGCGAGTATTTTGCCAATGTCTACCTATCAGCTCATCATTTCGGAGGAGCAAGGAGAAACATACGGCAACTTCGTCATGCCAATTGACCCTTGCCATTATACCATCAACCATACTTCCAACAACCCTAGCAGTATCCTCCAAAGACTCATTGACTCCCAGTTGACTATCCGCCGAACCCAAGAATAAGGGATGTCCACCCAAGATCTTGGCACTAGTCTCACTAGCGACCCTGGTCCTAGTTGATCGTTTCGAGAATAGAAGCGCAACAGTTCGAGCGTCTAAAGTCTGCTCGACTCGAGTAGGCGAGACAGTCTTGCTGAGGTGCTTGAACGTTATAGCGGATTGGATTAAACTCGTTATCTGAGCCGGAGAGAGGTCGGCTAATGTAAGGAGATGAGGTGGGGGACCGGTTCGCGAGACTGAAGCCATAGTCCTGGCCAGTTGTCGGGCTGGTCGCATTGCTTTTGTAGTGAGCAGCATGGTAGTTGATGGGGTGTATGAATGGCTGGCTATCCAAGTTAGGGATAGAGCGGTCCGAGTCGTGAAATCTCGCTTCCACCTTATCTCCAGGCACCGTTACATGACGTGGTATTCAATTGGTAGATCGCCAAAAGTTGAAGTTCACTGACACTCAATAAGATAGATATCCTATAGACTTCTAACCAGCAACCTCGCAAAGCATCGCAACCAACTCATACCGCGCATCCTACCTCTCAATCTAGGTCCCATAACCAATCACATATACCACAGAACTGTCCCAACCATTAGATTATATATACCAAAATGTCGACCTCGATCACAAGATCCCTCCTACCCACAATCCGTCAAGCCCACACATCCTCAGCAGCTTCTTCGTCAAAACCAACACACCACCTAATAACACTAGTCCGCTCAGCACGTGGTCTCCCCCCTCAATCCCGCCAAACACTCGAAGCACTAGGATTACATCGATTACATCAGTCTGTCCTACATGAATTTGGCGGACCTACGGCGGGAAAGATCTTGAAAGTCAAGGAATTAGTTAAAGTTCAGAATGTCGGAGAGGAGGAGGGGAGGAGATTGATGGCTAGGAGACGTCCGGAGGGGGGTGGATTCGAAGTTAGTGGGAGGGTCTATGGCGGTGGAAGTGGAAGTAGTCTATAAGGAAGTCGCCCGTGCGTGAGAGCACTTCATGTCGGGAGATGAAGGTGGTCTGACGGAGACAGGGCTGCGGCAGGTCTAGAGAGCATCCATCGGGAACGGATTTGAATCGGTCGAATTATGGCATTTATGATGTATCATGTATGAATTGCATTTCCAACCGTGGCTGCTGTGAACCCGTCTGGACTTGCGCCATCAGATTTGCAGTGTCTTCTCTTATTTGCGTTGGCTACCTAGAGAGCTGCATGCTACCAACCTTCCAGGTGTGGATGGCTCGCAGATTGCATGACCTGAGAATGCTCAATATTGCACCCTGATGTAGAACACGGTACTCGGCGTGTCCATCCGAGATTTCTAGCACGTGCCTGCTCTCTTCGCCACCTTCGCAGGCATGCATGGTTAAGCATGCATCACATCGGCCGTAGGCGCCGACAATTAGTGGAGCCGGCGTGGGTGGACTGTAGGGAAGAGGGGTAGTGGAGTCGATCACGACTTTTATCCAATGCATCCGATGGTGATTGGGGATAGGAACGATATTGGGGATATGAAATTGGGGATGGAAGTTGTGTGATTGGGGATAGATTTCGAGCGTTCCCAATCTCTGTTAGATGCCGCAATTTAACCTGCCTAGTCTAGGTGAAATCCCTGAATAATGGATGCAAATATATCTTACTCTTGCTCGGCCCGGTGCCGGACCGCCGCGAGAGGCAAAGGACTTTAAAAAAGTCATATAGGTATCCACTCCCCCCCCTCCGTGTTCTTGACAACTGCCCCGATTCGCTGCCCACATTTACACTGTTGGAACCAACCTGAAGTATTCAGGATTTATTGTGGAACCCTCCCTTTGCCCCCTAAATCAACTGCGGCAAAAGAAGAAAGTGAAGAGCGGAAGAGAGGAGAAAGGAGTGACGTTATACTCCAAAACTCCAACCGAGGTTTACCGTTTACGACAACGTTCTTTTATCGCCTGTCGATTACACTCTACTCGTAATCTTACTTTGTCTTTTATACATACACTCCAACTACTGTACATATTCCTTGTATCGATACTCGATCCAACATGTACAGAGCTCGATCCTTGCCACTGCGTACAGTGGCATTCACTGCTACTACCACCCTCGCACTCGGATCAGCATATTACGCTCTGAAATCCGATCCTATTCGTCTCGATTCCGATATCCCCGTCACCAAACGTCGCCCTGGTCCACTATGGTCCCCTCCATCCCGTGAACAGATGCTAGAACATCTACGTACTTCCGGTACTTTTATTAAACGTACCCAGACCGGCGGACCGGAACCCGGACCCGTTATCCAAAAAGAAGAGGGAGAAGAGGATGGCGATATCTTTGATTTGTTGATTGTCGGGGCTGGTGCTACTGGTGCTGGTGTCGCTCTTGATGCTGCTAGTCGAGGATTGAAGGTTGCTTGTGTCGAGAGGGACGATTTCTCCAGTGGAACCAGTTCGAAATCCACCAAATTGGTTCATGGTGGTGTTCGATACCTTCAGAAGGCCATCTTCGAGCTCGACTATGGTGAGCGTCCTTTGTCTCTCTGGTGGCCAACATTGCTGACATTATATAGAGCAATACAAGCTAGTTAAGGAAGCTTTGAGGGAACGAAAGATTTTCTTAGAAACCGCTCCACATCTCAGTCACTCCCTACCGTGAGCTCTATAACCTCGAGCTACAGACCGCAGCTGACGTCTAGTATCCTGCTTCCATTATACAAGTGGTGGCAACTACCTTACTTCTATGCTGGTGTCAAGATGTACGATCTCCTCGCCGGATCTGAAAACATGGAATCAGCATACTGGATGGGTAAAGGAAAAGCATTAGAGAACTTCCCAATGTTGAAGGCGGATGGTCTCGTCGGAGGTGTCGTCTACTACGATGGTGAGTACTCAAGTTGAATAATCTTCCAGTCACTGATGAAACAGGTCAGCACAACGACTCCCGAATGAACATCTCCTTGGCCTTGACTGCCGTGCAGCACGGAGCCGTCATGGCAAACCACGTCGAAGTCACCAAGCTTCACAAGAAGGCTGATGCTTCCCGAGGTGGTGTCGAGAGGATTTGCGCTGCCGATGTCAAGGATATGATGACTGGAGAGTCATGGACCGTCAAGTGCCGAGTGAGTCCCTTGCATCTCTCACTCAGATGCCTGCTGACAGTATAGGGTGTCGTTAACGCTACTGGACCTTTCTCCGATGGTCTCAGGAAGCTCGATGAGCCTACCACCCAGGAGATTGTCGCCCCCAGTTCCGGTGTCCACATTACCCTTCCCGTATGTCTTTCAACATTCGGCGGAACGGCGCTAATTGCAGAACTACTACGGACCCAAGAACATGGGTCTCCTCGACCCTGCCACTTCCGATGGTCGAGTCATCTTCTTCCTCCCATGGCAAGGAAATGTTATCGCCGGAACCACCGACTCTGCCACTACTATTTCGCAAAACCCAATTCCCCAGGAGAAGGAGATCCAATGGATCCTTGACGAGGTCAAGAACTACCTCTCCCCTGACGTCAAGGTCCGACGAGGAGATGTCCTTTCAGCCTGGTCCGGCATTCGACCATTGGTCAAGGACCCCGATGCCAAAGACACCCAGTCCTTGGTTAGGAATCACATGATCAACATCTCTACTGGTGGTCTGTTGACTATTGCCGGTGGTAAATGGACAACCTACCGAGCTATGGCTGAAGAGACTGTCGATGCTGCTATCAAGGAATACAACTTGAAGCCCACTGGAAAGAGCCAGACCGATCACATCAAGTTGCTCGGTGGCCACGCTTGGACCAAGACTATGTACATCAAGCTTATCCAACAATTCGGTCTCGAGACCGAGGTTGCCAAGCATCTTGCAGAGTCTTATGGTGATCAGGCCTGGACCGTTGCTTCCATGTCTGACCCTACTGGTACGTCACTCTCTTACTGCCAAGTAATATTGACTGATGAAATAGGTCAATCATGGCCATTACACGGTACCCGATTATCTCCCCTTTACCCTTACATTGAGGCTGAATGCCGATATGCCGTTCGACACGAATACGCATTGAACGCCGTCGACTTCATCGCCCGTCGTACTCGAATTTCTTTCCTCAATGTTCAAGCTACCGTCGAGTGTCTACCCCGAGTCATTGATATCATGGGAGAAGAGCTTGGATGGAATGCTACGAGAAAAGAGACCGAATTTGACCAGGCTATCTACTTCTTGCGATCTATGGGTTTGCCCGAGGTACGTCACTTCTAGCCATGATAGGCATGAGCTGATCGACAGGGAACCGATTTGAAGTGGAGCGAGATCAGGAAGAACCAGGGAACAAAGACTTTCCTTGGTCTCAAGCCTGATGAGGCTGCTTTGTACTCTCGAGCTCAGTTTACTCCGGAAGAGGTTGGAAGCTTGCGAACACAATTCGAGCAGATGGACTTTGTGAGTCATCAGCATGTTTCACCGGGCATGCAGCTGATGAGTAGGACCACGATCAGCGAATCACCCGTGCGGACTTGATCAACGCCATGAAGAACATGGGTTACGAGTCATCTAACGAGACTGCCGATTCTATCCTACGAGAAGTCGACTTTGGACGAAAGGGATACATTGAGTTTGGAGAGTACCTTGATGTAAGTCGCATCTGACTTTTGAACTTGACACATATACTAATGAATAGATTGCCGCTGGATTGAAGGAATTGAAATTGGAATCCGCTTTCACACACTTGGCACAACTTGATTCTACCCGTGACATTAAGAATGGCGCTATCGGGCCTCATGCCGATGATGCCAGCGAGGACCGAAATACCAGGAGAAAGATCCCAGTTGAGAGGAGTGGTGGTGGAACATAAGCAGAAGTGAAGTGAAAGTGGACGTGAGAGTAATAGATTTTTGAGTAGTTGTTTTGTGAGGATGCTATACATCGTAATGCTGTTCAACCTATTTGCTACTTCGTCATGACCCCCTTGATTTCTGGTCCTGACCCAGATCGCTTCACTATAGGTCCAGCTCGGCTTCTCGATCAAGGGCTGCTAGGAAGTCTAGCATCTGACTGTCAGCTTGCGTCTGGAATCAAAGTGCTCACCGCCTGATGCCGTTTCTCCGCCTCTCGTTTCCCAGCCGGCGTCTTGATATCAGCTCCATCCTTAAATGATTCACCCACCTTCATCCGATCCTTAACATGAACGAGCTTATCATAAAAATGACCCTCTGCCGTATTTTTATCTTTACCGAGTAAAGTCCTTCCCATAGCTCCACTAAACGCACAACACCTCATAATCCCAACTCCACCAATCGCATCCAATCGATCAGCATCTTGTGCAACCAGTAACTCCGGGCAAGATGTATGCCATTCTGTTAATGTACCCGCTGCTTTCATTTTCGTTTCGGTTGAATACGAGATACAGGGTATTACTTTTAGAATCAGGTCGATTTGATTTTGTGATAAGTGTTCGGAGGTTGATGGGTGGGAGAGGAACGGGTCGAGGATGGAAGAGAGGGATGAAGTTTCCGTATATTTAGCTGTATGTCAGTCATTTGCAGCAATAGGGTAATTTACCATCTGCCATATCGTGAAACAAGGCGATGAGCTCCAGGACCAACATATCAGGTTTCTGATCTAATGTAGGGGCTAGCTTGAGTGCCATACGCCTTACACGGTCCACTGAGGGGTCAGTATGATATAGATCAAGTCGCTCAGGCTTGACGAACCATGTGCCCAATCGTGAGAAGGGTCATATCTTGCATGATCAGCATATTCCCATCAATAGTTCGAAGCAGAATGAGACACACTTGGCCATATGAGCCTTCACCATCTCCTCTGCTCTGCCCAATAACTCTTGCTCTCCTGTGGATCGTTGCATTTTAGCTGTATATGACACTCAGTCGCGTCGTGGAGAGAAGGTTCGAGCACGGGGACGCGTCTGGTTACTGCGGGCATTTAATTACCACATTCGGACAAAACAAAGATAGGCACAGCTATGACATCATAGGCTTGGATTGATTGATCGTCGCACGTCCCGTGTGTACTCGTATATATACTAACAATATAACGCCCCTCTCTTTCTTCTTCCACATTATATCTTTCAACACTTAAATCGTACGTATATGCTTCTCCTCTCGTTCTTTCAGAGCTGACTGATAGACCCAAACAAACCACCAATCTATCACAATGGCAGAACCATCAAAGGCAAACGGTCAAGTAAGTATCTTCCCTCAACCCCGTCCCCTTCACTCGCCACTCTCCTCACCATAGTTACTATGGCCTCGCAATATCTTCCTCAATATCACTATCCCACAATCAACACACACATGGCTGACATCCCAGTTCAACTCCATCGTTGGATCCGCTAAGGAAGTCGTCGGAAGCGGTATCGAGACCGTCTACGCTGCTGTCGGAGGTTCCAGCGAGCCATCTTCCTTCACCACCGCCGGTAAGGAACAGCACGCCAAGGGAGAGGCAGAGGTCAAGGCCGCCGAGGCAAAGGGTTACGCTGAGGGGTAAGTCAATAACCAACTTGCTCATGACAATTATTGATGAATAGTCTTGGAGACAAGGTCGGCGGCAAGAAGGACTCCATCATCGGAGCCGTCACCGGTGACAAGGCTCAGGAGGCCAAGGGAAATGCTAAGGAGACCAAAGGGGACACCAAAATGAACGTGAACAGTTAGGTGCGCGGATAGGCGTGCGCGTATATCATTTTATAGTAGTCTGTAGTAGTCTATTGATGCAGTGAATCAGCATCATGGACAAAGGTCATTGTTTCCATCATGCGCTATTTGTACACTTGTGCATTGTCGCGTGTTACGACGTAGACAGAAGGAATGTGACCTCGACGACCGTGAAAAGCTGAGGGAGGAAGTCAAGAGGAACAGAAGCGGTCCACGCAGTGTGAGGCTAGTTGTGCAGCAGGAGAAGCAGTGATGCGGCAACATGCGAACTACAAGTATACATAGCGATACGAGCATCAAGTAACTACACCTCGACGCCTGAAGGAATACTCAACAACCCCTTCTGCTCTTCCGTCAGATCAACATCCTTCCATTTCCAGACTTCGAAACGATGGTTCAAATCCTTTCTCGAATGAACCCCCAATTCCCCCTCGAATCCCCCACTTTGTCCACTTGGGAAAACATAAAACACCTCCCTAACTCTTGAATGGAGTAAAGCCATTGTACACATTGTACATGGTTCATGCAATGTAAACAATGAAAGGGAGGTAAGGAGGTAATCGGCGCCATTCCTTGTTGCTTGTTTTTGGATTTCGGAGAATGGCGGTACTGTCCTCAAGCGTGCTACTGAGGCTATACAATTGAGGATCGCGTGTCGAAGTGGATGATTCTCGGAATTCCTCGTATCACATGAAGAAGCCCTCAAGCCAGGAGTTGGGGGAACGAACCCTTCTTCCTCTCTTGGCCATAGCGGTACAGGCGGGGAAGTACAATATACAGCAGTCGGTAGTTCTCCCTTCGATTGAGCTTCGAGACCGAGTTCGATGACTCGTTTAATACCGGCTTCGACCCATTTACGGCGAGCCAAAGACCAGAATCGGGGTGAGGCATCTTGCTTCCGTTGAAAAGGGGCAAGAGTGACTGGCCAGATTGCGTGTTTGGTGATTAGTTGTGCTTGGTCGTGCGCTGGTGTTTTGGGTATAGAGACGATATAAGGGTCCAGAGAGGCTAGGACGGGTGAGAATTCGGAAATGGATTGGGAGAGGGTTTGGTGGTCCACCTCGGATACAGAACATAGCGCCACTCTGCTCATTTCTGGTTGTAAGCTATGTAAACATTAAGAGGAAGAGGACGACTTACCCTCCTGAACGCCTTCAGCATTCCTACGCCGACAGACTCGCTTGATATGCTTCAATTCAGGCTCGGACCGTAGTCTCTCTTTCGAAAATCGTAGCACCTCCCGCACTATAGTTGGTTCATAGACATTGACAACCCATACGTCCACTACTCGTCAGCTTGTGCTCCCATTCCCCGTAAATAACTCACCCAGAGCACTATCATTCTCCAAGGCCTCATCCTCTTCCCGTTCCGTGAATCCTTTGATCCGCTCGATACCTGCCCACTCCTCCTCGCCCTCTACTGAAGTTTGATCATCCCATTCCAGCTCGGGCGTCAAAATGACTGGTCCGTCATGCTCATGTCGGGATTTCCCTTTTGTCGAATGTAATGGTGGTGGCAGTGATGGTGATTCGACTGTACGTTCTGGTATAGCTGGATACAGAGGAGTATTTATACGTGATGGTGTCGAGGATGTTGACGTAGATGATGATGGTGGCGGACGAATAGGTGTTGGAGCTATTACTTTGGGTTCGATTCCATTGAGTTTGGCTTCTTCCGCTTCCTGAGCTGCTTTGCGCTTTTCAAAGAATTTAGCCTTTTTCATTTCCCTCCTACCAGCTTCCCTTGGTACGCCTTTCATCATCTCCAGACGTTTCTGCCTTGCAATCTTCTTCTCCTCTGCTGCTCGCCTTTCCTCATCCGCCTCTCCATCCAATAATTCGACCAGTTCCTCGGGTGGGAAAATGACTGCTTCCTCCTCACTGCCCTCACTCCTCTGCCTCTTTTCATCCGAATTGATGAACCATAATTTCGTCTCGTCCGCGGCATAGCATATACAAAGCTCTTCTCCAGGTTGAATAGCTCTGGAGGCGGTGAATCGTATGACTGATTTTTCGAAATCTCGAACATAATTCACATTGGGTGATGAAGAATGATTAAATAAAGAGGCTATATCCGTTACTAGTCGAACTTGATCGTCATCCGGTTTTGGTGACCAAGAACCAGGATTGACATCTTGAACTTTCTTGTCGTTTACGGGAAATATCTTACCTGATCCTAATCCAATTCCCATTCCACCTCCTCTCCAACAAAAACCATATTCACCAAGAATACAATCATCCATCTTTCCATCTTCCCATTGTTCTTTTGTAATTATCAAAACAGGGGATTCTTCAATAATACTCCCAGGGGCGATAGGGTGAGTTGCGAAAACACCATTTCCTCGGTTGGGATGTTGTTTCAGGTGTGTTGCTTGGGGATTTATCATGGATCGTGTGGGTTTAGACCTGTGTTTGAGCTTGTCTCCGGCTCCGGATCCTGATCCTGAGCCGGAGGCGACTTGAGTAGAGTTGATATGACCATTGGATGTTGGATGTGACTCGTCTTCTAGATCAAAGACTTCAAAAGATGGTGACAAGTGGGTATTGCGACTACCGCTAGCGACGTTGCTGTCGGTATCGTTGGGGTCGTTTCCAAGCATGGGCTTCGTAGACTTTCGGTCACAATCGGGCGATATGATGCTACTAAACAGTTGCCAGTGTGTTGTGTGTTTTTGTGTATGGGTTAAAGTAATAATGCAATACTTGAAAAAGTTGATCCGTTCAGCTGGAAATTTCACAAATTCTGAAACCAAATCTTGGGAGTCTCCAGAGCGGGGTCTTGTTGACATCTATCCATGGATCACACTCAAGCAAGCAGTCGATACATTGAAAGCAATACAAATACAGTCACACCTTTACTAGATATACTAAACTATAGACCAATCTTCTCCCTCTTTGGTGACTCTAATTCAATACCAGCTCTCAATTGTTCATCATACGAATCGCTTTCCCGCGAAACGGATCCTGGACTTTGGGATCCATCATCCCTTGATCCTCTTGACGACATTGATCCAACCTCAAAGTGGTTGGTACCCCCACTTGTACCCAGTGTAGCACTAGAATCGGCCCAAGGATCATGCAAAGCTGGAGCGGCGGGTGGTTCTGGTGATGCGATGACTGGTAGGGAATGACGTCGAGGAGCGAGGTATGGTCTTGATTCCGTTTCTTCCGTCGTCTGCGCTAGACCTTTCAAATTACTCTGACTCTGATCCTCGTCAATCGATTCTAAATGAGGATCCATGACATGATGAATACTCTTCCGAAGGGCTTCGTAGTGTTTATCAAGATCTCGAGGTTGGAAGTTCGGCAATTTCCCAACTTGGTCGACTTGCTCTCCGTCCATACTGCCGCGACTTGATTGCTCTTCCACCTGTCCTCCTAATACTTTGATAGTCTCTCTCAAAGCTTCCCTCTCATCCTTGACTTCCTTTAATGATTCCTCAACTTCAGCCCTAGCTTTCCTTTCATCCGCTACCATCTTATTTGCCTCTTCGAACAATGCTTGCGAGAGATTCTCTAACTCAGCTTCCATCTCGATCTTTCCAGTCTTGAGATCTGCCAATTCCTTCGACATAGACTCGATCTTACTCTGAGCGGTCGAATGGGCGGTACGCAATCGACTAAGCTCCTGGGTGTAGGGGTCCATAGGTTGACGTGGGGCGGCAGGTTCCTTGAGGACATTGTTTCGAACATTGATACCTGTATAACTCGAGGATCGCTGCAATGTATCACTTACACCCGCTCGACCATGTACGGTATTGGCTCGAGTCAAACCAGGTGCACGAGGTTCACCAGGCAAGACTCTATCAACAAGCGAGGTACTTGCGCTGGGTGTCTCGAGTGGTCGGTTGAAGTCGTAAGAAGATCGCTCGGCGGTGGGTGTGAGATCAGGTAGATTTGCCATGAATTCTCCGACCTTATCCTTGTTTCGAGACCAGAATCCAAATACTCCTTTACCAGATTCTGACGATGCTGACATTGGTGTGCGTGGTACGTTGTTGTTGGGAATCTGGATCGACTTGGGCCGGTTCGATTCGACCGACGGCCGAGCAGACGAAGCGGGGGTCGTTCCTGTACTACCACTCGCTTGGCTGGTCTTGATGTTGGGTAGCGGAGCGCGAGCTGGGACCTGGGGACCGGGAACGACAGGTGGACCCATGGAAGAACTCTGCGCCGTACGGCCAGGAGCAACGGGTGTAGACTGTCTGGATTGCCGTTTGAGCTGTTCTTCGAGCATCTCGGCGTTCGCTTCTGCCATGGCGAGATTCGAGCGTGTGATCTTGAGAGTAGTGAGGAGGGAACTATGCGAGTGTAGTACCGCAGTGTGGGATTTGGACTTGATATTAGCCTGTGAAACTTAAGAGGGACTCACCATTGCATTAACTTTACTCAGAACATCCTTGAGGATATCTCGGATTTCCTCCTCTGACGCTGGCTTTGGCTGTGAGATCTCAGCCTCGGGCTCCGACACCTCCTTCCGTTCTTTGTGTTCTAGCGGAGCCAGTGCCTTCTCTATCGTCTCCGGGGAAGCAGGGGCGTCCAATCGGGCATAGCCCCCAGCTCCAGCCATATCGTCATCACTATCCTCGTCCTCCTCTCCGTCCTTAGACTTTCCGCCAAAAAATCCAAATTTCGACGACCGCTTTGACGGAGGCCGACTCGAATCTTCAGGTGGAGGAGCGAGTTTAGGGAATGGTTTTGGTTCCACAGTACTCTCAGGCTCTATCACTTTCACCGATGACGGTGGTGGTGGTAAGTCCAGTTCTATTCCAGCGATCTTTGACCATTTCCTCAGATCCTCTGTATCAATCCCTACCTTGGAAGCGGCATTATCGACCTCGTCCGCTGCTCTTACTGGTTTACCGAGCTCGTCCGATGTCATACGAGGTTCAACGACCGCTGGAGATGGCGGTTGCGTGACTGGAAGGGGCATGAGGAGTGGCTTGGGTTGCGAGGAAGTTGCAGGTGCCGAGCTCGCTTTTGTCATCTCTGCGCTATTCGGTGCTAGTGACGACATTGGCGAGGGTGGCCGTGTCGTCATCGGCGACGGTGCTCGCGTTAATCTCGCCTCTTCCTCATGATGCCCATGAGACGAGAGCAGTCCCGGCGGTAGAGGTTTCTCGCAGAATGGACAAAATACAGGTTCATCTCCCATGAACGGTACTGGCTTTTCCTCTTGTATCCTCGGAATTCCTTTTCTCGAGTACGACATCGACCTCCCCATCGGTTCGGGGACTACATCTTCGTACAGGAAGTTATCAGACATTTCACTGATTCTACGACCGATCTTTGCGAGTCCTGGTCGAACAGACGACACGGAGGGTAATGAGAATTCGAATTCCGAAGGCGAGGGACTGGTCTGGGACCGTGAAGGG